>SDBT01001882.1_pt1 | contig 37690 bp, 33 predicted proteins | sample 2277101 | NCBI WGS metagenome assembly SDBT01 (sample SAMN10404973, study PRJNA504765) | marine sediment metagenome | isolation source: marine sediment core GS10_PC15, 103 cmbsf | place: Arctic Ocean: Southern Knipovich Ridge | collected 2010 | reverse complement strand
GACGGGTCGGGCGCGACCGCGTTTCAGCTGTGCTGTACAGCGTTACTATTTGTGAAAGTTAAGGATCGGCATGGTCTGCCAGCCCTTCCGGTTGTTGCCGGCTGAATTGATCAGCCCGATCTGGAGTCCGTGCAGCTCGTCTGCCCGGTTGATGAGGCCGATCGCGATGCCGTGCTGGACCCCGATATTGTTGTACCCCCCGATCATCAGGCCCCTGACGTCGCCGATCCGGTTCTGGATGAGTGATGCCGCGAGACCCCGGCATTCATCGCTCTCAACCCGGAAACCGCCGAAGGCAAATCCATCGATGCGCTCGTGGGCATAGATCCCTCCGAGCGTGACCGAAATCCAGCCGAGGTTCTTCCCTGAGACGATCGCCAGACCGCTGACCGAGATACCCTTCACATCCTCCTCACCCACGATCGCGAGTCCGCTCATGTTGAGCCCGGTCACAGGACCGCCGGCCACGGCCGCCAGGCCGGCAAGATTGACCCCCCATAGTCTCCTGGCTGACACCACCGCCAGGAGGCTCGCGTTGAATCCATCCACAGCGCCTTCTGAAACAGCCGCCAGACCACCCACGTTCAGGCCGTACAGGCCATTCTGTGACACCAGCGCAAGACCGCCGAAGTTCAGACCGGTAATGGATCCCTCTGCCACGGTGGCCAGAAAACTGAAGTTGAGACCGGTCATTCCACCGCCGGCGACGGTGGCCAGCCCGCCGACATTGAGTCCCGTGGACCCGGAGCCGGAGACCAGCGCAAGACCGCCGAAGTTGAATCCTTCGAGCGTACCGCCTGAGACCGTGGAGAGACCGCCGATGTTGATCCACCGGCTCCGTTCGCCCGTCACGTTGACGATCAGCCCCAGCGAGACCCCGTTGATCCGGTCAGCCACCGGGCCGATCACACCCAGCGCCAGCCCGTTCACTTCACCTCCGGGATTATCGATTGGCCGCCAGAGGGTCAGGTTGATCCCGTTGATGCGTTCGAGATACCGGTCACTCCAATTGATCCGGAGGCCGGTGAAACGGGCCGAATTCCCGAAGCTGATCCCCGCCTCACGGGTCGGAATATTGAGACTCCGATCAGGATCCTGACGCGATCGGTTACTCTCCTCCTGCGCCAGGCATACCGGTCCGCTCACGACGAGCGCGAGTATCCCAAACAGCACTGCCTTTTTCATGAAATGTACTCCATCCCCCCACAGACATTGGTCTGCTGACTGCGACACCTGATTGCAGGTGTTCAATGTGATACGTCAGTTTTCCATGGGAGGTTGCTGATGATCTGTATCCCGTGCCCGACTCGGGGTTGTACCACAGGCGCTCAAGACTCACCGGAGCCCTCAGGAGATACCGGGCCACGTGCTCCAGGGCATGAAGCTCTGCCATCGGATTCAGACACACAGGCAACAGGGAGAATCAAGACTGCTGTATTTCTATCCTGCTATATTCTGACGCTGGATGTATTTAATACACAGTCACCACGACGTATGATTCTACATCCCCCCATGTGGCATAGATCCATACTTCACCAGTATTATCAAATGTTGCTTTCCTGGAGAAAAGGAAGGGCACCTTCAAGGGCAAATGCCCCTTCAGTACCTGGCGAGTTACTTAAGAGAAACCCCCCGCGGATCTCTCCACAGGGGGTGTTCTTTATGAACAGATGAGGCGATATCTTACGTGAATGGAGAGGGTGGATCCCTCCTAGCCTGCCAGCGCCGCCAGAATACTCCAAATCTGGTCCGCAATCTCCCCGGCAGCCGTCCCTTCCACGAAATCGGCTGGGCCGCTGGGAGCGCCATCGACCTTTCGCAGAACAGCCGAAAGCAGATGATGCGCCTCATAGTACTCCCCGGCCTGGATCAGTGTCTGCGCCTTCACGATCCATTTCACGAACACTAGCTCGCGATTGTCGGCCGACCTGCCCTTGCCTTTGCCAACGAGATCACCACTAATTAAAGCATCCGCGGTGAAGCCAACAAGTTTGTCGATAGCCAGTTCGAGATCGAACGATACTCCATTACCAACCAAGCGTATCGACACCGTACCTGAGGTTGAAAACATATCATCAATGGAATAGGAAATGTTCAAGGTCCCCTCGAACGTGTCGGCTGAGGAGGGCTTGAAAAAGACGTCTAGGAACTCCGAGTCCCAGAACCCAAGTGTGAAGGGTAAAAGAATATTTTCGTAGGAGAATACACCTTTCGGATCGTCGATGTTCACATCGCTGATTTCGATATCAAAATGGGTATTGTTCGTGATTGTTATCTCTTGCAATTCAATTATGCCAACCGAAACATCACCAAAATCGTGTGATGTTGGATCGACCGTCAGTGCGGTCGTCTGGGCCGAAACCTGACCGGTTCCAATCGAAATCATTACCAGTACTGCGAGAGCGGCGGGCAGAGCTGATTTTTTCAGAGTCATGCGTTCTTCCCTTGGTATTCAAAGAATGGGGCTATTTACAGGGCACCCTCAGTATCCTCCGAAAACATGCAAATACCATGCCAATGTTCTGCATAATTGGCAGTATTCCGTGTAACATGTTATCTGTTTGATGGTTACATGAAATGTGCCTTTATTCACCTGACCGTCGTGTTATCAGATCGAACCATTACCTGTTAAGATACGTTAACAGGCTGTAAAGACGAATTATCACTCGTGATGTATTTCCGCTCTTTCAGGGAGATTTCAGATGAAGGACGTCTATCGTAACTACTTCACCCCTCCTGATCGGTGAGGGGGAAGAGTTCTGATGGAGTATGAGCTTCTGCCATGATCCGGCGTATCTGGTGTACGACCTCGGGATGCTCGGCGGCCACATCACGTTCTTCGGCGATATCGGTGTTGAGATCGTACAGCTCGATCGGGCCATCGGGGTCGCGCCTCACGTTCAGGCGCACACCTTTCCACTGCCCCATCCGCACCGCCTGTTTCCGACCCTGTTCGAGAAACTCCCAGTAGAGGTAGTCGTGTTCGCGCTGTCCCCGCCGGCCCAGGATTTCGGGCAGATATGAGATGCCGTCACCTTCAGTCGGCGGTACGATTCCCGCCAGGTCGCACGCGGTCGGCAGGAAGTCCCAGAACGCCGACGGGTGGTCGCTCAGCGCGCCGGCTGCAATGGTACCCGGCCACCAGGCGACCATCGGTACGCGGATACCCCCTTCGTAGAGGTCGCGCTTGAAGCCGCGCAGCGGACCGCTGCTTCGGAAAAAGCGGGGATCGTGGCCCCCCTCGAGGTGGGGCCCATTGTCACTGGTGAAGATGATCAGCGTGTCTTCAGCTATGCCGAGTTCCTCCAGCAGGGCGCGGATGCGACCCACGTCCCGGTCCATCCGGGTAACCATCCCCGCGAAAGCGGCCCGGGGAGTCTCGTGGGAACCGTAGTGGCTCCCGACATAGGGAGTCTCAGGGAATGCACCCTGATATTCGGCGAGCGAGTCATCGGGGACCGTGATCTCGGCGTGCGGGATGGTGATGGGCACGTAGAGGAAGAAAGGCCTGTCACGGTTCCGGCGGATGAACTCGAGTGCCTTCTCCGCGATCAGGTCGTGACTGAAGATCTCCTTCCGTCCGTCGAGGTTCCCCTCGAGTACGATCTTCCGGTCATTCTCCCAGAGGTGTTCCGGGTAGTAGAAATGCGCCTGCCGCTGGCAGTTGTACCCGTAGAAATAATCGAATCCCTGGTTGAGGGGATCCCCCTCCGATCCGGGCGGCCCCAGGCCCCACTTGCCCGTGGCGCCGGTGACATACCCGGCCTCCTGCAGGAGCCGGGCGACCGTCACGCTCCCTTCCGGGAGCGGTTGCTGCCCCTCCGGCTGGATCTCACGATTGCCGCGTATGTACGCGTGCCCGGTGTGGAACCCGGTCATGAGCGAACAGCGGGAGGGAGCGCAGACCGTGCTCCCGGAATAGTGGTCGGTGAAGCGCATCCCGTCGGCCGCCAGACGGTCGAGGTGGGGCGTTCGGACCTTCTCCTGCCCGTAGCAGCCGAGATCGCCGTACCCCAAGTCGTCGGCCATGATGAAGATGATGTTCGGCTGTCGGGAATGGCGTCGGCCGCAGCCGGTGAGCTGCAACATCGTGAGACCGGAGAGCGCCGATCCGGCCATGCCCAGACCGGCGGCACCCAGGCCGGTCTTCCTGACGAATTTCCTGCGATCAAGTGTCATGTCATGTGACAGACGTCAGCACCGAGAGTGACGCCGTGCCCGGCCGGCAAGGCGTGGCGACGAGGCATAGCGGTGGCTATGGCGAGGAGGCGCAACACAGCCGGTCGGGATGTTCGGCGCCGCTCGAATGCGACGGTTGTTGCGTGATAGGGCACTGATGTCATGTCACCTCCCAGATATTGGCACCGACGTCATGATATCGGCGGGATGATCCGGGCCGGCTGGATGCCGATCGGACTCCCCGGCGGCATCGCGGGCACCGCACCCGGCACCACGAGGCTCTCGGGCCGGTCGATCCAGCGCTGGATGTCCTCCATCGCCATGGCCTGCAATGGGCTCGTGTCGGGCAGCGCCTCGAGCCACCCCTTGAGTTCGTGCAGACCCTCGTTCAGCACCGCACGCACCAGGGGTGTGCAGGCGGGATTCGAAGCCTCCCGCTTCATCCGATCGAGCACTACCTGCTGCACCTCCTCCTGGATCGCGGCGTGGTAGGAATTCTCGGAACGTCTGGCGTACCAGGTGGCCTGAAGGAGGGCGTCCACGATCTCTTTGAGCCCCGGGTACCAGGCGTTCCGGCTGTGGTATTCCACCAGCCGGGCCATCCGCTCGGGCTGGAGGATCACCTGCACGCTGAAGTCGGCCGAGGTCGCCGCCATGCCGAGGGGATCGAGCGTCGGCGCGGTTCGCCGGGCGAAGATCTCACCTGAGGTCATGCCGAAGGCCCGGGGCGGAATGAGGTTGAGTGTCTCTTCCGGCAGAGCCAGGAAACGCGGCTCGAGCGTGCCGAGGATCAGGTCGAGGGCTTCGCGCTGCTTCCCGGCCGGAACGATCTCCAGCGGGGTCTGGCCGTCTCCCCGGAGCGCGTAGGTATAGTCGGCGCCGCCGAGACTGTGTGCCGCGGACTCCATCTGGTACCGGTGGTGGAGGTAGAGAGGTACGAGCACCTCCTCAAGTGACGCCAGCGGCTCTCCCACCCTGATGTTCCGCTCACCGAAGGCGATCAGCCCTGACTGCCGGACCGCCATCTCGTGCCGCAGATAGCTCACCGGATCGGCGCCGTTGTCCCAGAGTGCCGCCCTCGGGTGCGCTGCCCCCAGGGGTCGTGCCTCCGCGTCAGAGGCAAACCGGATGCCCTTCCTGAGTGATTCCTGGATGATTTTCTCCAGCTCCGCCTCTTCATCGATATCGGGCCCGAAGTCGCTGTAAGTCCAAGTCACCGCGTGTATGTCGTATTCCCCCACACCCACCGGATAGGCGTCGGAGAGATCGAGCGTGCCGTCGGAACGAATGCCCACGAGCGGGGCAGGATAATCCATCACGCTCGAACGGCCGTAGGCGCTGGTGAGGTAATTGTGCGCAAACCCCAGCGTGTGCCCCACCTCGTGGCAGGAGAGCTGACGCACGCGCGCCATGGCCATTCCGACCGGATCGGACTGCGGATCGAGGCCCGACAGGTAATCGAATGCAGGGCCATCGGCGAGGTTCATGAGCGCGGTCCGGCGCAGCGCCGGGATCACGGTCCCTCCACCATACGCGTCGGCCCGGGCATAGACCGGCAGCAACCCCTCACCGAGCAGCACGTCCTGACGGAGACGGAGACTGCCGAGGTTCACGTTCCCTTTGAGAACCTCGCCCGTTCGCGGATCGGTGACCGAACCGCCGTACGACCAGCCGCGCGTGGAACGGTGGGTCCAGTGGATCATGTTGTAGCGGAGGTCCATAGGATCGGCCCCCTCGGGGAGGTCTCTCACCTGAAAGGCGTTGATGAACCCGGCCGCCTCGAAGGCCTCGTTCCACCAGGCGGCCCCCTCCTTCAGGGCAGAATAGATCGGTTCCGGCGCGCCGGGATCGACGTAGAAGACGATCGGCTTCACCGCTTCGGAGCGACGGGCGCCCGGGTCTTTCTTCTGCAGGCGGAAGCGCGTGACCAGGTGGACCTGCAGGTCCTCATCGATCGGCGTGGCGTAGTCGGAGAAGGTGATGCTGCCGGCGCTGACACGCGGGTCGGCCCTGCGGGGGGTGTAGCCGTCATCGGGGAGTTCCACCAGCGAATGGTGCTGGATCAGGGAAACCGCGCCCCCGTCGGCCGCTGTGCTCGATACCAGTCGCCCCGGATTATCGCTCGTGAACGTGAGCCAGGTCTCCACCTCGCAGTTCTTCGGGAAGGCCTTCGTGCGGGGGAGATGGAAGACACTGCGGCTCCGGTCGAGCCGGAAGGTCCCCTGCCCCGACTGCTGCAGCCGTGCGCCCGCTCCATGTGTGTCGCGCAGGAAAAAGTCGGTGGCGTCCACCAGTACCCGCTCACCGCTCTGAGCGGCGATATCGAATCCCCATTGCGTCGAAGGGGCGAAGGCGAAAGCGACCGCCTCCACTTCTCGCGGATTATCGCTGCTTGCCCGATAGCGATAGTTGGGCTGGATGAGAAGAATCCGGGGGCCGATCCTCCGTGCCTTGAGGATCCAGGTGCCTCCCAGCTGGCCGCGGTCGAGCCCTACCGGATTCGAGCCGAGACCGGAGGTCAGGGACACCGCGTAGAGGAACTCCTCCTCGAACCGGTCTATCTCCCAGAAGAGGTGCCCGGTCCGTTCATCCCAGTAGAGGTTGAAAAATCCCTCCATGGCGGTCATCTCCCTGGTCTTCTCTTCGATCGTCGGCGGATCCGGCACCTCCCCGGCGCTCTGCGCTCCCGCGGGCGAGCAGAGGGCGGATGATATGATGAGGAGGCAGGCCGCGATGACGATCGCGGGCACGGTAGTGACGGGGAAGAGGCCGGAAAGGCGTTGCTGATTCGGGGACATGATGACCTCCAGCGGTAGTGTCAGGGATGATCGAGGTGTTCGAATCCCGGCACGTGGCCGAGGATCCAGCCGGTGGTGAACGATACCGCGCACCCGAAGGGTACCAGCCAGACCCAGAAGATGTCGGTAAACAGGATGAGAGCGCCGGCGGTGATGACACCGGCCAGCAGAGCGGCCACGGCGGAACGCGGTCCGGGTACCGTCGTGAACCGTCCGAGGAAGAAGGTACCGAGGAACCCGCCGTAGGTGACCGAGGCGATCGCGAGTCCTATCTCCACGACCGGACTGTCGGTCGTGCGGAAGAGCATCGCCCCCCCCACGAGAACACCCGCCCATACAAGAGTACTCCGGCGTCCACGTCTCAGATCGTCGGCATCCCTTGCCTGATCGCCGCCGGGAGGCTCCCGACGCGGCCTGAAGAGATCGAAGACCGTACTGCTCGCCAGCGAGTTCAGGCTCGAACTGAGGGTGGACATCGCCGCGGCGAAGATCGCGGCCAGGAGGAGCCCCGAAAGTCCGGGGGGGAGTCCTTCAACGATGTAGCGCGGGAATACCTGGTCGGTGGGTATCGCCGCTCCCTCATAGAAGACGGCCAGCGCCGCGCCGAGGATGAGGAAGAGGAGGAACTGGAGCACCACGATGAATCCGCTCGCGATGAGCGCCATCTGGGCCTGTCGGAGTCCCCGGGTCGAGAGGAGACGCTGGACGAGCAGCTGGTCGGTTCCGTGGCTCGCCATACTGAGGAAGGCGCCGCCCAGGAGCGCCGCCGGCAGGCGGTAGCCGCCCGAGAAGAGCCCGCGCAGGCCCTCATCCATTCCCATATCGATGATCCTGAACTTCCCCGCCGGCAGGGCACCGGTGAACCCGGCCCATCCCCCGACCACCGTAATCACGATCCAGAGCGCGATAACGGCGCCGGAAATGTACAGCACGAGCTGTACCGAGTCGAGCCACACCACCGACCTGATACCGCCGACATAGGTATAGAGAACCGTGATGGCACCGATGATGATGATGCAGACCGCGAACGACCAGCCGGTGATGAGCGCCAGAGGGATGGCGGTCGCGAAGAGCCGTACTCCGTCGGCCAGTACTCTCGTTATGAGGAAGAGCACGGAGGCGGTTGTCTGGGGCGCTCTGCCGAATCGCTGACCGAGAAAAGCATACGCCGTTTTCGACTCGCCCTTGAAGTAGGATGGCAGCAGCAGAATGGCAATGACGATGCGGCCTATCACGTATCCGAACGCCAGCTGCAGGAAGGTCATGTCGCCGTGATAGGCCAGACCGGGAACACTGATGACCGTGAGCGTGCTCGTCTCGGTCGCCACGACCGAGAGTGTCACGAGTGTCCAGGGAAGTGTCCGGTTCCCGAGGAAGTAATCGGCCGCCGACCGCTGGGAACGCCCCATCCAGAGCCCCAGACCCACACTCCCTGTCAGATAGATCACCAGTACCGCCAGGTCGAGTCCGCTCACGCCCTCATCCCCTCCTCCATTCCGGCAGTGAGCGGTCGCCGGGGCCCGGGCACCAGGCTTCCGAGCACGACCGGATGTCTCGCTCCCGTTACCGCCGGAATATTCGCCGGTATTCCATTGAGGAAGGCGTCGGCCAGGAGAGCGAACGCGACCGCCTCTCTGGCGTCGGCGGGAAGCCCCAGCTTATCGCTCGGTCGAATGGGGACCGGAGCGAGACGTCGGGTGAGACGCTCCATCAGGACCGGGTTCCGGGCACCGCCACCGGCGATGATGACCTCCCGGTCACTCACACCCCCACCCCCCGGCGGGAGGTACGCCTCACAGGCACGAGCGATCGATTCGACCGTGAATTCCACCGCGGTTCTCACCAGATCGGGCAGCGGGTGGTTATCCCGCCATGCGTTCAGGACCGCGCCAGTGAATTCTTCGCCGAACTCCTCCCGCCCGGTACTCTTCGGTGGTGGGCGGAGCAGGAAGGGATGCGCGAGCCATTCATCGAGGAGATCGGGGATCACCTCTCCGGCCCGCGCGAGCATTCCGTTCCGGTCGAACCGCATCCCGGGCGAACCCGATCGGACGAGTGAGTCGATCACCATGACACCGGGGCCTGTGTCGAAACCGGTGACACCGTCTGTCCCGCTGCCGGCGGGCAGCCATGTCAGGTTGGCGATACCTCCGACGTTCAGCATGATGCGATCGATCGCGGGGTTACGGAAAAGCACGGCGTCGGCAAACGGAACGAGAGGCGCTCCCTCCCCACCGGCCGCCACGTCCCGACTGCGAAAATCACTGATCACGTCGCATCCGAGCCGCTCGGCAACAACGGCGGCGGAACCGATCTGCAGGCTCACACCGTTGAAGGGAGGGTCACATTCCGACAGCCGGCCGTATTCACCCCGGGGATCGTGAAAGACGGTCTGTCCGTGCAGACCGACGGCGGTGATATCGCTCGCGCTGATCCCGGCGGAGTCGACCAGCGACCGCACCGCTTCGGCGTACGCTTCTCCCAGTTGCGCGTGGAGACGGGCACCCCGGATCAGGAGCGCTGATTCCGGACGGGCCACGAGAAGGATCTCGCGCGTCAGGTCCTCTTCAAAGGGGGTAGTGTGCGAGGCAACGAGTTTCCACGCTATGTCGGGGTAATCGCCCTCAAGGAGGAGGAGGGCCGTATCGATACCATCTGCCGATGTCCCCGACATGCACCCGGCCAGCAGCCGGGCCGCCCGGGGAGAACTCACCGCTGACCGCCGTCACGATCGCCGAGCCTGACCATTACCCGTCCAATCTGCAGGCCCTTGCGCCTGACGGTGATCTCATAGAGCCGGCCCCGACCCTGCAGGCTGTAGTCTTTCAGGAGATCTGATCCGAGCTGGATCGTCTCTCCGCGATCCTCCGCTCCTCCCGGCCCGGCGAATCCGCGGAAGTTGACCGTAACCGGATCCGCTTCCCGCGGTATGGTGACGACCTCAACAACCTTCAGGCTGGAAGTCGGTCCGATATCGAGGGTATCGCCCTCGGCGAGAGCCAGCATGGGGCCATCCCCGGGCTGGATGAGCACGTATTCGAGCCGGGGCACCACGATCTCCACAAATGAACGGGCGAAAATGATCCCGCCCAGTTCGGCCCTGATCTCATACCGCTCCGTCTCGGGACTGAGGCTGAACCGCTGCAGGAGGTCGTGCGCGGTGTAGATCGTATACCCTCTGTCCTCGCCGTCGTTGCGAACCTGATTCCCGACGAAACCGCGGAAATTGATCTTGTAGCCCTCGGTCGCGTGCGCGACGGGATCATCCAGGATGAGTTCATCCCCCCACAGAACCCGCAGGGTCTCCTCCGGTCTGAGATAGGTCCACCGGCCGTTCAAGGCGATCCGGAACGCCTCGATGCTGATCCGGGACGTCTCCCCGGGGGTAACGGCGGGTGAACCGCGAACGCCGGCCAGAGAGGGATCGGCGACAAGGAGTACGCTCCCGCACGGGTACTTGTCCTTGCTCACCCTGACCCGCGTATCATGATCGAGACGGAAGGTTCGCCCCAGATCGTTGAATCCGCCCCCACCTTCAAAATCAACCGTGATACCCCGTTCGTAGTTCGCCTCGATATGGGTGATCTCGATTGTGGAGCCGGGCGCAACTCTCAGAGATCCGCCGTTCTCGATGATCACTGAGGGTCCGCCATCGATGGAAACCGCAAGGTACCTGAGCGCGGGAGTTTCAAGTGCGAACCGGGGGTGGTCGGGGACGATACCGTATTCTTCCAGGAAGGCGTTGATCACCAGCACCTGGTATTCAACCCGCAGCGATTCCTTGCTGATATCCTGTGAGGTTTCGATGCCGAAACCGGGGATACCGATTTCACTCATGGCATAGAAGGTTGCCGATCCGCGCTGTTCCTTGTGGTTTGAATTCTCATCGAAGGTGAGGGTGTTTTTGACCTTGAAATGATGCTCTGAATCGATGATCAGGCCATTGACCTGTGCCACCGCCGATTCGGCCGTGGAGAGCAGATCGCACCGCTGCCCGGCCGGCATCGTGAATCCATCAGCATCGATAATCACCGACTGACCCCAGAGCCGGGGATTCCGTCGGGGCCCTTCATCTTCGGGACTGTAAAATCCGGACCCGTCATGGAGGTTCAGGAGCACATCGGCTTCCGACATGAGTCCCTCGAGTACGACCGCGATTTCCCGGTCGACCTGGCCGTCATCATACCCGCCGAACCGGCGATTCAGATCACCGCCGGCGCCCCGGGTGTTCCGGTGGATCGACTGGATATTGGCTCTCGGTACCACAATCAGATTCCCGCGGCGCAGAGAGAGATCGGCATAGAGGTCGGCAGCCAGATACCCGCCCGGTTCATCACCGTGTATCCCGCCGATGATAAGCATCGTCGATCCCGATTCCCGCCCGCGGATATGGTAGACGTGGAGTTCGTGATCGGTGTTGGGGAAGTAGATTTTGTGCGTCCGCCCGGGGCTGTCTTCGGCATCCGGATCGATCCGTTCGGAAGAGACGATGAGCGGTGAAGCCGCGTCTCCACCACCCCCCATCGTGGACAGCGGTGCCAGCGCCGGTCCGCCGGGGAGTGTTCTCCCGAGGGTGGCGTCTAATTCAGATGTCGTGAGGCCGGAAAAGGTCAGGATCGCCGAGAAGAGAACGGCGACCGCCGCGACCAGGGAGCCGAGTGCCAGTGCCCGGCGGATCATCCACCCTCCACCGGAAATCCCTGATCGAAAATTAATTCTCCCGCGCGGTTGTACACGAGGAGGCGCACTTCCCGCATCAAGAACCCTTCAGGGAGGGAAATGTCGTAGAGCAGCGGTTTCAGCCGTCTGATCGAGAAGGAATCGCCTGCCTGCGGAGAGAGAGGACGACCGTTCGCGACGGTAACCAGTGGATGGGTGAAATACCTGCCGGGCCGCACCGTATCCTCGATCAGGACAATGATGTAACCGCTCTGGACCTCGCCGGTCCATTCAGTCTTGGTCAGCTGAGCCTGAAGCTGCCACTGCGAGTCACCCTCCATCGCGATCATGCGGAAGTCATCGATCCGGACCAGTGCTTCTTCCGGATCGGGGTACTGACGAGCGACTATCGGTTCACCCGGCTCGGGAATCGCCGGTTGCCGCCGGTCGACCTCAGCCTGCCCGGTGCTGCTCGCCGGTATCCGTTCGGCGCCGACCGGCGGAGGTGTCAGCGCTACGATCTCGCGGCTTATGAGCAGCTGGTGTTCTTCCCAGAGATTCCTGAGGCGGATGTGCTGGTCGATGACCAGGTAGATCAGCACTCCGGCGAGGATGACCATGAGAGAGAGGATGGAGAAGAACCAGACGAGTCTCTTCCGCGTGAGGGCGATCGTCCGGTTATCGCCGTCAGGCTTCAGCATGATCAATGTCAATTGTCGCCGGTTCTCAGTCATTTCGCATCCCGTCCGGTCAGGAGGGTCGTGCGACAGTCCCGGATCGACACCCGCTACAATTCGTCACGGTTCTTCTCCCTGATGATCTTCCAGACATCTCCCGAGAGCCTGAAGTGGAGCGCTTTCCGTGTCGTGTCGCGGTAGAGATCAGACCGGTAGACCTGTGTGAATTCCACGATCGCAGTATCATCCTGAACAGAGACAGTCACATCGCTGAGTTCGATCTCGATGAAGCGATACTGTCCGGAAAGTCGCTTCTTGTATTCCTGCCAGGCGTCGTAATCCCTGCCCTGACTCCGGAACGATCGATCGTAGAACGTCATGTATCGGTCGACATCCCTCGATTCCCAGGCGGCCTCCCAATCGGCCACACGCTGGCGAACTTCCGCTACGCGACGGGCACGCACTGCATCGGCCGACGGCTCCGCGGCACGCGCCGGTTCTTCTGTCCGGACCTCTTCACGTACCTCTCTGACCTCTTCACGTACCTCGGGCTCCGGCGGCTGCTGTTCAACCGCGACAGGGTGGGTCGGGGTGAATACTCCCTGCTGTGATGAGGTGATATACCCGGTCTCCTGGACGATCTTCCACGAACCATTCACATTGCGGAGATAGAGTCGTTTCTCCGATTCCGCCCGGTAGTAATCAGAAGTGTACCGCTGCCGGAAGGTGGCGATGAGATCATCTTCATGCGAAAAGAGTCGGAGATCGTCGATTTCCACTTCGATGAAGCTGTACTGGTGGTTGAGCCGATCCTTGTAGGTCCTCCACTGCTGGAAATCACGTCCCATGCCGCTGAAGATCGGAGCGTAGAAACTCATGTACCGGTCGGTATTCCTCGATTCCCACGCCTCCACCCATGAGTGGATGAGCTGTTTCATCTCCTCCCTCAGAGAGGCCGCGCTCTCGATGTCGAGCAGATCGAAATGCTCCTTGACGATCAGGGGTGTGGCATCAGAGAGAGGTCCCATGCTGATCGCGGGAGTGAGGATCTCCAGTCCTTCGTTGGTGACGACAACGCAACCCCTCGTATTCCTGCCGTCCCACACGCGTTCGGGTTCGTCGGTCGCGTGAAGCCAGATATTGCTGCCGTACTTTCCGTCGAGCCGGTCGAAGATGTTCGGGTAATCAGTCGTGAACGCACGGACGCCGTACTCCGCGGGAAGGGCTCGGCCGTCAATGATCCTGCCGAAGAAATAGATCCCCTCCGGCGTGCGCATGTCACCTTCCTGGTACTTGTCACCGTCCTCCTCACCGGTGTTGGTCCGCATGATATGGAGGGGGCGCGGCACTCCCCCGGCCGTACCGCCGTAGAGAACCAGGGTCTGGGTGGCCTTCTCCACCAGGATCGCGTACCCCCCATCGGGCAACAGGAGCACGGCGGCTGGAAGCCGGTCGTTGAGACCGCCCGCGAGTCCATTCCCGTTGCCATTCGCGGGTCCAGGATCCTGTGGAGCGGTCAGCAGGCTTATGAGAAGCAAAGATCTGAGCATGAATGCCTGAAACACCTTCCTCTCAAAGATTATCGAAGCATTAAAGGGTAACTGCCCTCATGGCGGTACGGCAACCGTGAATGCGACACAGAATGATCATACTATAGCGTGGTAAGCGGGATTCGAGCGTCATCTCCGCGAACCGATGATGGTGAACATCCCCCTTATTCCCTCTTTGAGGAAATATCCGAACCGTTTCATATACGCGAAGGGATACTGATAGCGGTGTGTGAGTTCATACTGGATTCGCATGAACACCGGTGTGGGAAAAAGGAGTGAGAGCAGATACCTGACCCTGACCTTCGTTCCCTTTGAAGCCAGCATGAGCGCCAGAGTCTCCCTGCCGTCGATATCCCCGCGGCGATCAGCGAGGAAGGTGGCGATCCTGCCTTCACGCGTTCGTTGTGGCTCCGCTGGAAGGGATAACAGCACGTCCGCGGGTACCGGGGTATCAAGGATCTCAATGACCTCCCCCAGAACATGATGAACGAAGAACCCCTGGCCCGATTCGTTCGCGGCCGACACTATGATCGACCAGTCGAGTCCCGGGCCCTGAGTCCTGATCAGCCGGTCGATTTCCAGGTGTCTCAGCAGGGGAGCCTCCCTGCCCTCATGCACCAGGTGGAAGCAGAGGTTGAGAAGCACATCTTCATGTGAGAGAAGCCAGGTATCGAGCCCGACCACCTTCCCTCTCCGGCAACGGATCCGGACCGCATCCATGTCGAATCGACCGAGAAAAGGTGGATACGCAATCGACCAGTGGGGCTCGGTAATGATCCACCCGTGCCGATCTTTGATGAATTTCGCGGTGTAGTAAAAATCATGAGCATATCCCGGACGGCGATCCATCTGCTCATACCCGAGTTCACGCAGGATTTTCGATACGCCCGTGAGGTCATCCCTCCGGATCAGCAGGTCGATATCACCCATGGGGCGAAGCGAGGGATCGGCGAACAGATCCTCAGCAAGCGCGAGCCCTCTGAGGGGCGCACACCAGACATGTAGCGCCTCACACGCTCCCAGGATGGATACCAGTTCTCCGGCAAAAAGCAGGTTCCGGGCGGTAACCGCGGCTCTCTTCTCCTCCAGTCGCGCAGTGACTCCGGGAGGGACAGGCGCTGTCCGGCCCGCCTGCTCGGAGTTCCGGAGGGATCGATGGAGGAGTGGTGCGATTCCGTGCCCCCCGGCCTCCCTTTCAATTCTGTCCCACTCATCATCAGTGATCCGCGGATCGACCGGGATCGGGTCATCCGGGTTCCGCAGAAGAGCAAGGAGTAACGGGTGGATATCGTTCCGCGTCATGCCGGTAACCGTACGGTCGACCGCTGCACCCTTCAATCGGAATGTTGGGAAATGACTGACTCAACCACCTCCGGCAGGTAATCGAGACCCCGGGGACAGGAGAGCATCTTCACCGGGACGCTTTCGGCTACAGCGGTTGAGAAAAGGAACTGATTCCGCAGACGGCCTGGAGTATCGACGAAGGTATTGAATGTGTTCCTGATCAATTCCACACACGCCTGTGACGGAGAAAGGGGCCTGATCGTGACGCCCTCGTCGACAGAGTAATCCCCGGGTGATGCGAGAATATAGAGTGCCCTGAGGGGAACCGGTTCGCCCGATGCTACCGACCGATCAGCGTCCAGGAGTATCACTTCTTTCCCAGTGTCGGGATTCATCGGAACACCCGTGATATCTCCGCCCAGGATCTTCCGGGCGATGCCGGGATCGAGTTTGATACGCGGGATGCCGGGATGACCTGAAAACCCTTCACCGGTCTTATCGAGCACCAGCATGTCATCGGTCAGCAACCGATGGCCCGCATTGAGAAAGGCCGCGCTCAGCGTGGATTTCCCGGAGCCACTCTCCCCCAGGAAGCCGATAGCCTGATCATCCACCACGACAACCGTCGCGTGCAGCTGTTCAATCTGCCGTTTCAGAAGGGCCTGGGAGAGCACGTGGCCGAGAAGATAGGTCTGGAACGATTCCGGGGAGGCGCCTTCCAACGGATGGCCGGTGATCCGGTCCCCTGCAGGAGAGACATGGAATTCGAAGAGACCGGACCAGTGGAGAAAGTCCGATCCATCAGAGAGTTCGCAGGAGGTGAACCGATCATCCTCGTCGGACCGCCACTTGCGAATGATGCTCATGTTATTCAGGAGATCAGTAAAAAACGATTCCGGTGCCGCATTGAGTTCGATGTCCGGAGATCCCGGATCTGCTTCAGGAGAGGGGATCGCCCAGGAGCTGTGGAACAGCTGCCCGTAGAGGTGATAGAGGTACGGAGGCGGACCCTCGCCGACCTTCATCGATGAAGGTGCGCCCGATCAGGCCGGTTTGGCGGTGACTCGTGTAGACGGTTTACCCGATCCATCACCCGTAGTGCCACCCTTGGTCTGCGTAAGCTGCCGGAGATCCCCGAAAACGACGAGTCGTGGTACGGAGTACGGCCTGCGGCTGTTGGTCGTGATGGTTTCCCTGTCAGGCTTCATCAGATATCTCCCTTTCCCTGCTGTTCCAACCGTTCCTCCACAGAGGTCAGACGGGCGAACTGATAATCATGTGTTCTCTAAGTATACTCCCCGAACCAGACACGGAGCCACAACTCAAGGCCGAGCAGCCCGGAAAGTCCCCACGCGGTTTCGCAGCTGGGCCCATCCAGTTCTGCTTGTGCTTTCACCAGTTCTTCGCGCAGAACCGTCTGATCGAGATACCCCTTGGCCACGGCGTGGGATTCGCTGTCAAGATGACGCAGGAGTTCCGGATAGGCCTGTTCCATCACATCATTGATCAGCCAGGTGAAATCAGCCTTCCAGTTCCTGTCCCGGACGGCCTGAGGAATGTCATTCCCCATAGCGTCACGCAGCAGCCCTTTCGGTACCCCTCCACGATGCAGTACCTCTCCCGGGATCCGCATGAGGAAGGAGATAAGATCCGTGTCGAGAAAGGGATATGCCCGCTCGATGCCATGGGCAGCAGAAATCTTGCTCTCCCACTCGAGACAGAGGACGTGATGGCCCGATCGTATCTGTTCGTAGAGAGATCGGGCGTGCTTCGATGGCAGGCGAGCCCGGAATAACTGTTCTGAGGGCGACCGCAGACGCCCCGCTCTCCTGAACCCCTTCGTATACCACTGTTGATTGAAACCCGGACGGAGCGAGCGAACGATCGGAATCAGCGACGGGGGCAGGGAATACTTCATCATGTCAGCCCGGAAGCGCCTCCGGAAGATTCTGGCATCAGCGTCACAGTACCAGCGCCCATACGATTTCAGGTGCCGCCTGATCTCACCAAACCGCAGACGACGGAACCGATCTACGAGGTAAGCCTGATCGAAGAGGAACTGGTCCGCCCAATGGCCGCTGAGTAGCACCCGGGCACCGATCCGGCCGACTTCCTCAAAGAGGGCTTCGGCAGTAATGAGCATTTCATCCAGAAAGGGGCTCTCCACCTGGTGGACAAGGCGGGTGAAAGCCTCCATCGACCAGTCCTTTTTGACCGGGACCCGATGGATAGTGACACCGGTATCCTGTTCCAGTTCCTCGATATAGGCCAGCTCATCGGAGGCGGTGCCTGGGGCTGAAGCGTAGGTGATCCCATGGACGCCCGGCGAAGAGTCGGAGAGCGCATGAGCCATGCTGAAGACGGAGGTAGAATCGAGTCCCCCGCTGACCGAGACCGCGACCGGGTGAATGCTGCGAATGCGTCTTTTCACCGACTGTTCGAACAACTCTCTGAACGCCCTGACATACTCCTCATGAGAACCGAGGATTATCGGGGGCCCGTCAGGCAAGTCCCAGTATCCGGTCAGCTCACTGTTCTCAGGGGAAAAGGTCAGAAAATGGGCCGGCGGCAGACTTACCATCCCTTCGAAGAAGGTCCTCTCCCAGGTTTCCTCACGGTTCTTTCTGAGCAGATGGCGGGAGAGATAGACCTCATCAGGTCGGGTGGTGATGCCGGGGCAGGCAAGGATCGCCTTGATCTCGGAGGCGAAAAGGATCGTATCGCCGCTGCGATGGTAATAGATCGGTTTGATCCCGAAGCGGTCCCGGACGAGCAGGAGCATCGGCCTTCGCGGATCAAAGATCGCAAAAGCGTAATCACCCTTCATCCTGGCAAATGCCGCCTCTCCGCGCGAGAGCCAGCTCTCCATCACCAGTTCAGAATCGGGCAGGTCGGTCGGGGATGGCAAAGTTCGTCCAGGGTCTGAGAGGAGCTCCTCCCGGTTATCGAGCCGCCCGTCGAATACGATGACTGCTCCGCTCTCATGTACTACCGGCTGTGTCTCTCGAGCCGACTCCGGGGTGATGCGAAAAAGCCGGGAGCACATCCCGATCGATCCCTCGATCCACATGCCCTCCGCGTCAGGACCTCGATGGGCAAGCATATCGTTCATCCGCGAGAGAACCCCGGGGTCCACCGGTTGCCCGTCCCTGTGCCAGATGCCGGCTATTCCGCTCATATCAGGAGATTCATGCCGGTGCGAGGGGCTGGTAACCATCTTCAGGATCGTACCCGAAGACGGGAACCCCGTTCCGTTCGAGCCAGGCGTGGGCCTGTACAGCCTTGCCCGTACGGATCACGCCAATGCGGAGTTCTGTCCGGATCCCGTGCCGGTCGAGGATCCGGTGAAGGACCAGGGATTCCTTCAGGCAGGTTGTCCTGATCGGAGCGAACCGCGCGGCCTTCATCACCAGCCAGGCCGCACGGTCGATGAACACCTCGACGTCATCCTTCGCAACTCTCTCAGATCTGCCCGGTCTTCCGGCGGACCGCTCAAGAAAACGTTTCACCGGAACAACGCGGAGGGTGAGGTCCACTCCGATCAGCGAGATCCATGACCGGATGAAGAGAGCTCGTTCGGTGGGTGCAAGCCGGAAGAACGTCCCGATCCGCTCAGAGAGAGATCTCAACCAGCCCATTGTCATCCAGTCGGGCGAGGAGATCGAGGAGATCACGCTCACAGCGGTCCGGTTCGACGTCGAACTCATCGAGCAGAGCGAGGTTCACATCGGTCAGGGTTTCATGCTTCTGGATAAGCGCCCAGATCCGCGTACCGACCGGATCGAGGCCGAAATAGGTTCCCGTCTCCAGGTTGAGGAGCACCGCCTCCCCCTCCAGATCGCGGAAGACGACATCGTCCTTTACCCGGACCCGGGAGGCGAGCGTGGCTCTATCCATGGTCACACCTACCTGCCCAGCGAAGTGCTCAGGATCGTGATGACATCGAGGGCGATGCTCCTCGACGGAGTTTCGATGATCCGTCCCACCTCGATACCCTTGTGCTCCAGCACCAATGTCGGCAACGTCGTAATATCATATCGTTCGGCCAGCCCGTCCCGGTCCTGCAAGCGGCGGTTCATACCGATTACCTTCACGGTGATCCGCTTGTTATCGACCTGCTGGAGGGTTGCAAAGAGTGCCGGCACATGGATCTGGGACGAGACATTCCAGCTGCCCATGAATACGAGAATCGTGACCTCTTTACGCAGGTCCCGAAGGTAGGCTACCGCGTCCCGTTCAGAAGAGATCAGATCGGTACGCGACCTGAACACGGCGATATTGTCGAGTACCCACTGCATGTCGGATTGCCCGTACATCTCGTTGCCGTCAAGGCCGGGAGGTGTGACGAACTCCTCCGTGGCGGATGATGAACAGGCAATCATGAACATGAGTACGCCCGGAATGAGCAGAGAAATGACTGGGGAGTAACACCGGATTCCGATCATGGTGTTCCTTCTGCGGTTCACAGGGACCCGGAACTGCTGTATTGCCCGTACCTGCTATTCAGAGTTCTCTTTGTCTTCTTCAGTCTCTTCAGCTTCTTCAGCCTCTTCAGCCTCTTCGGCCTCTTCGGCCTCTTCGGCCTCTTCAGCTTCTTCAGCTTCTTCAGCCTCTTCAGCTTCTTCGGCCTCTTCAGCTTCTTCAGCCTCTTCGGCTTCTTCGGCTTCTTTGCCTTCTTCGGCCTCTTCGGCTTCTTTGCCTTCTTCGGCTTCTTCGGCCTCTTCGGCTTCTTTACCTTCTTCGGCTTCTTTGCCTTCTTCGGCTTCTTCGGCTTCTTTGGCTTCTTTGGCTTCTTTGCCTTCTTCGGCTTCTTCCGGTTCTTCTTCGGGGGTGTCCACCGGGTCCTCTTCGGCTACCGCAACATCTGCCGATCCATCCGATTCATCAACGATCGAACCAGAAGCATCGGGTTCACTTTCAGAGGATGGGGAGACGGTACTCATTCCCTTTCTCAGGATATTGGCCGCCTGCGGTCCCTTTGGTCCTTCGGTGATCTCAAATTCCACCTCTTCGCCCTCCTTGAGGGTGCGGAACCCCTCACCGGCGATAGCGGTATAGTGCGCGAACACATCAGGACCATCTATCTGACTTATAAACCCATAGCCCTTCTGGTTGTTGAACCACTTTACTGTACCGTTCGGCATAGCGTGCTTACTCCTGCGTCCGGGTTATCCCCGCTCACTGTCATCAACGACCGGGACCGGCATGCAACTGGCCGGAACTTGTTATGATGCCTGATTAATCGGTTCGGCTACAAGCAGTTTCTCTCTTATGGAACCCTCGAACCCGACACCACCTGGTGCCCTGTCACGCAACAACCGTGGTATGGCGCTGGTAATCAGGGCATGGTTTCCCCGCGTTGCCTGGAGATCTCATAGAGCACGATGCCGGCGGCAACCGAAGCATTCAGGCTCGAAGTCCTGCCCGCCATCGGAATCGATGCGATCATGTCGCACGCTGATCTCACCACCGGCCTCATCCCCTTCTCCTCACCACCGATTACCACGACCAGCGGTACGGTCAGATCGATATCCCTCAGGGGGGTACCTTCCTCACCGGCGGTCCCCATGACCCATATCCCGTCACCCTTCAGTTCCTCGAGTGTCCGGGCAAGATTGGCAACCCGGCAAAGCGGCAGGTGACGGAGCGCTCCAGCCGCAACCTTCTCCGCGGTTCCCCCGGGTGAGGCGGATCGATGCCGGGGCAGAATGAGCGCGTTCGCTCCCAGCGCTTCGGCGCTCCTGGCCACCGCGCCCAGGTTGTGCGGATCCTGGATATGGTCGAGGGCCACCAGCAGCGGTATACCGCCCGCGTCGGTTACCGATCTGACGATCTCCCGGTGATCGGAGAAGATGACCGGCGCGATTATCGCCACCACCCCCTGATGGAGGCCGCGTTCGGTCTGGCGATCGAGCGCGTCCCGGGGTTGGAAGACCACCGGCACCCCGGCGTCTCTCGCGAGCGCGAGCAGTTCCTGCAGGCGTGCCTGACGGTGCCCCTCGACGAGGATGAGCTTGTGGATCCGGTCGGCGTAACCCTCGAGCGCCTCCCTGACGGTGTTCACACCGAATATGAGGTCGTCTCGTTCCGCCATTCCCGATGATCCTTCCATAACATCGAAATATGATATTGTTCGAGACTGTCGACTCAGGCAATATCGGCCAGCGCTATGCGCTGACCCAGCCGGCGCTCGAGTATCATTCTCCATCTCTCGAGTGTCTCGATCGGAACACCCGGCTCAGCGGGAACCGAACCATCCAGAGGAACTCCCAGCGCGGCGAAAGCATCAGCACGCGCCTCACTCAGAATCCTCTGGTCGGTGATCAGGTTTGCCACGCGGAGGTCGGGGAGCCCGTGCTGCCGGGTCCCGAAGAATTCCCCCGGCCCGCGAATGTCCAGGTCGGCCTCCGCGATCCTGAAACCGTCGGTGGTCTCGACCATGGCCGCGAGGCGCCCTTCACCCTCCTCGGTGAGTTGCTCGCTCTCAAGCAGAACGCACGTTGCCTTTCCCCCGCCTCTGCCGACCCTGCCGCGCAGCTGGTGCAGCTGCGCGAGTCCGAATCGTTCCGCGTGCTCGACCAGAATCATCGTGGCACCCGCGATATCGACTCCCACCTCAATGACGGTGGTACTCACCAGCAGATCAACCTCTCCGCTGCGGAACCGTTCCATCACGTCATCTTTCTCTTCCGGCTTCATCCGTCCGTGGACAAGTCCCAGCCTGAAGCCTCCCAGTGGACCGGTGCGGAGCCATTCGTATGACTCAACGGCGGCCGCAAGGTCACTCTTCTCGGTCTCCTCAACCAGTGGGAAAACCCAGTAGATCTGCTCACCTTCGGCCAGCACTTCTCCGATCCGCTCTATCACCCTCTCCCGTTTTTTCAGGGGAACCCGGTAGGTCTCTACCGGCTGCCGGCCCGGGGGCATCTCGTCTATCACACTGACGGCAAGATCGCCGTAAAGCGTCATGGCGAGCGTTCTCGGAATGGGAGTGGCTGTCATCACAAGCACGTCAGGGTCACTCCCCTTGGCCGGAAGCGCTCCCCGCTGCAGGACACCGAACCGGTGCTGTTCATCAACCACCACCGCTCCGAGCGCGCTGAAATCGACATCCTTCTGGATAAGCGCGTGGGTGCCGATCACGACTGAAGGTACACCCGATCTGAGCGATCGCAGGACTTCCTCGCGCTCGGCTCCGCTGAGCCGCGAGCTGAGGAAATGAACAGCCACATCGAGACGTGAGAATTCCTCCCGCAGGCGCCTGGCATGCTGATCGGCAAGTATCTCGGTCGGCGCCATGAGGGCCCCCTGCATGCCGTGCCCGACGGCCGTCAACAGCACGCACGCCGCCACAACCGTCTTCCCACAACCGACATCCCCCTGCAGGAGACGGTTCATCGGCCAGGGACTCCCCATGTCCTCGAACACCTCGGCCAGCACCCGCTGCTGAGCCCGGGTGAGTGAAAAATCAAGACTTTCAAGGTATTCCCTTACCAGTGGTCCCCACGTACGGAACGGGGTGCCGGGCCGGCGCCGTACCCTTCTGCTCCGATCGGCCAGGAGGAGTTCCATGAAGAAGAACTCTTCATACGCCAGGCGTCTTCTGGCGATACCAGCCTCATCCTCCGAACGGGGGAAATGAAGGCCCTCCAGAGCCTCTTCCAGACCGATGAGTTCCCGCCGCTCAATCAGTTCCTCCGTGAGGGGATCTTCCACCTCTCCCCTGAGTGCGTCGAGCGCGTTCCTCATCACCCTCCGCAATCCGCGACTGGCCAGTCCCACGCTCCGCAGTTCGGCGGTGAGCGGGTAGATCGGTATCAATCCGCCCGCGTGCAGCGTGTCCTCGAGGACCTCATCGGATTCCGATAACTCTTCAACCGAGCCGATCACTTCAAACTCGGGGTGGGCAATCTGCACCCCACCGCGGTACAGACCGACTTTACCCGAGAGAACGACAAGATCACCGCCTCGCAGGGCGTTCTTTACATAGGGAACTCCACGGAACCAGACACATTCAAGGATGCCGGTGCCATCGCTCACTTTGGCCAGGAATCTGGATCTGCGGCCCCGGGCCACACCGGCGGTGAGCACCTCCCCCAGAACGGTGACCTGCTCCCCTTCCCGCAGTTCGGAGATCGGGGAGCAATGCCGCCGGTCCACATAACGGCGAGGAGCGTGGAAGAGGAGATCTTCCACGCTCCTGATACCAACACTCTCAAGTGCCTCTGCCCGGGCAGGGCCGACTCCCTTCACATACTGGACGGGAGCAGCCAGCCGGTCGGTCATATCCGTTATCGCTGTCTCTCTGGTGTCATGCCACGGTTGTCGCGTGACAGGGCACTAGTGTCATGTCAGGTGACAAACGTCGGGCACCGAGAGTGATGCCGGGCTCGGCCGGTAAGGCGCGGCGACGAGGCATAGCTGTGGCTATGGCGAGGAGGCGGAACGCAGCCGGTCGGGATGCGGCGCCGCTCGAATGCCACGGTTGTTGCGTGACAGGGCACTAGAACCCGAACGTCAGTCCCAACACCAATCCGTTGTTCTTGACATTCTCATCAGCCAGCTTGATCGTCTGCATCCGATACTCGGCGGATATTGAGAAGGGCAGGACCGGCGGCTTGAAGACCAGGCCGACCATGAGATGGTATCCGTTCTGGGTGAAATCCTCCAGAGTCGGCTCACCAGCACCGCCGGCCAGGAACGCCGCTTCATCAAGGTAGCTCATCAGATTCATGTTCAAGCCACCGCCTACCAGCAGTTTGAGCGGGAACATCGGGATCAAACCGATCGGTTTGCGCACATCGAGGAATATCCCGACGCTCTTGTAGTCCGCGTCGAAGGCGCTGCCGGCGATCCCGGGTGTGTAATTGTAGGTGGCGGTCCCGCTGAGGTATTCAACGCCGAGCTGGAATTTCAGGATCGGAATGAACCCGAGTGCCACATGCGCGCCAAATGCCGTCGAGGCATCCATCGTGATGTTATCGCCCTCGACCGAAATCTGGCCTGCACGCAGACCGAATCCGGTCTGAGCCTGCGCTCCGACAGCGGTTACAACCAGCAGGGCTGCAGCCGCCACGCTCAACACTATTCGACGCTTCATGAACCTCTCCTTGGTTCCGGGTCGTCGGGCAGGAAGCAGGCCTTGCCGCCCCGCGGGGTCGACCCTATCTTCTGATGTTCGATACCAGCAGTATTCTTCCAGAACTGCGTGACCATCACAATGTTCTTTTAGAACTGCACGAAAATCTCAACACGGGGTGTGACACCCTATCGATATTCTCAGGAGCAGTCATTATGGCTCGCCGGTGCGATATATGCGGAAAAGGCCCCCGTGTGGGCGCGAATGTTTCACATGCCCACAATGTGACGAAACGGAAGTTCTACCCTAACCTGCACAAGGTCCGGGCCCGTATCGACGGCAAGGTCAAGCGTGTACTCGTCTGTTCATCCTGCCTGAAAGCCGGGAAAATCGAGAAGGTATAGCTTTTCTCAACGTCCTTCCTCCAGCGGGAAACTCAGATGTACCGCTAATTCAATCCAGGCCATATCACCCTGAACGAAATGACCGTAGTCGGTATACCGGTGGAATCGTACCACCAGGTCAATGGGAATGATGAAATTGGAAAGTTCACAGCCCACCCCGAGCGCTCCCCCCGCCTTGAAGGCACCCCGCTCGACTTCCTGAATCCCCGACAGGAAGCGGTCATTGATGATTTGATACATCCCTGCGGTTCCTATCAGGTATCCCCTGCCCCATGACCATTCCAGCGGAAACCATCTCGCACCGACGCTGAGCATCTTGCCCAGGTATCTGGCATGGGTGATGTAGAGGTTCGATTGCTCCCGGAACTCCCGGGTCTTCATTTTAAAACTGGGAATGACCAGATCCGCGACGAAATCGATTGACCGCGACAGTGGAACGCAGACGCGGAAATTGAGCGTCGTTCCGTATCTGGCGTATCCGTCACCGAAGCTGGCTACCTCCCTCCCCGCTCCGAACACGAGTGGATTCTCCGCAGCGGCGAACGAAGCCACGGGCAAAGTATATCCTCCTCCGATCTGGAGGACGGCAGCCCACCGGGGCTCTTCTTCCGGAGGCAGAACCCGCTGGGCGAAGGCACTCATGGGAAGTAGAACCACCAGCAGCGCCCCTGTCACCAATCCCGATCGCCACACCTTCTGAAATGCCTTCACCGATCGCCTCCGAACGTCAATACCGCCATGGCCCTCAATCCAAACCAGCGGTTGATGAAATAATCTTCCCTGAACTCGTGCAGGGTGATTCCGATGTCCAGCGCGAACGCGGGCCCTGCCGGCAGGAGCCAGCCGCCGGCAATACCCCAGCCCGGTTCCCAGGTGAACGTCTCCCCCGACTTCAGGGTAATGGTTCCACCTTCTGGATTCTCTTCCTCCTGAATCAGCTCAGTCCTCGTCCGGTACCGGCCGACCATGACTTCCGCGTAGGGTCCCCTCTGCCACGACCTCCCTCCCCGCCACCTGATACCGAGGCTCCAGGCGACTATCTCGTTTTTCCCCCCGACCACCGGTGGGGTCACGCCGAAATCCGCCTGCACCGCGGCGGCGTCCACACCGAAGGTTGGAAAGGACGCCTGGAAGAAAAAGCCGACAGGGTCGAAGGGCGCAAACGCGATCCTTTGCGTCATCGCTGTCCCTCCGGTTGCGTACCGGCCGTCACCGGGATCATCGAACGTTACATTGCCAGGACTCTGCAGGGCAAGATCTGCCAGCGGAAAAGCCCAGGTGACACCGATCGATACCGCCATCGACGCCGGTTCGGGCGGGGGTATCTGTGCCCGGGATATCCGGATCGGAACAAAGAGCAGGAGGAGGAACATCAACACGGAGAGGGCGTGCCCTCGCGTGAGATAGCATGCGCTGTTTCGGTTACGGGAAAACTCGCCCACCACACCTCCTGAGTACACCGCTCCTACATGTCTGCTTCCGCCTCATCATGAGGAGAAGCCTGTTCAAGTGACGGGAAGTAGAGCACATCGAACACGCTCTTGACGATCACCGCCGCCGGTACGGCGAAGACGACACCCCAGAACCCCCACAGCGTCCCGCAAATCAGAATGGCGAGGATGATGCCGATAGGGTGGATATTCGTCTCTCTGCCGATAATAACGGGTGTCATGTAGTTCCCGTCCACAATCTGGATCGCGGTATATACAGCGAAGGTGAGCAGCGCTTTCCCGAACGTACCCCACTGAATGAATCCCGCAATGACCACGGGGACTCCCACGACAGTAGCCCCGACATAGGGGATGAACGTCGAGAGTCCGGTCATGATTCCGAGAAGCAGGAAGAAGTCGAGGCCGTATATCCAGAACACGATGGTTGAGAGGATGAAGAGGAGGAATACGACAATGAACTTGCCCTTGATGAACTTGCCCATCTGCCGATCGATGTCGGTAAGTACCGCCATGACAGTCTCATTGCGGAGAAAGGTGAAGACGCGGAGCAGATAGGCCCAGATTGCTTCCTTGTCCTTCAGAAGGAAGAAGACCATGAATCCGACGATTACCGCGTTTACGATCCCGCCGATCGTACCACCCGCCACGGCCAGCAGTACCGTGATGAGACCACCGAGGAGAGATTCAAGCTGTATCTGGAGGCGTTCGAGGAACCGCTGGAAGCTCTCACCGGAAATATAATCGGGCAGGTTCCCCTGGGCCTGCGCAACCCACATCTCCACCTTCGAGATCAGATCGGGTACCTGGTTGGCGAGCTGGTTGAGCTGTTCCACAACCGTCGGAAGAATCGCGAAGATGATCAGCGCGATCAGCAGCACCGAGCCGATCATCACGAACGCCACCGACAGGATCCGGTACACCCCCAGCTTCACCAGCCGGTCTACCAGAGGGTCGAGCAGATACCCGATGATCAGCGCCGCGAACAGCGGTACGAGGGCACTGGAGAACCAGACTACCATCATGAACGAGAAGATCCCGATCGAGCCCAACACCCACGTCTTTGGATTCCTGATCTGTATTCGCCAGTCGTTCATGTCGGTAGCGACCTTTGCGTTGACGAAGAGAGGGGACCCCGATAGCCTTCCGGAGGTCCGATGCCCGTCATGCTATAAGAATATACGACTGGCTGACACGCAGTGTCGACCCCGGCAAGCCGGTGAAGGGTGGTTTCTGTGCGCGTGAAGCCGCATGACAGACTGCTTCTATCCCTCCTGGGATGCCTCTTCATCACGACCTCAGTCAGGGCTGTTGAATCCCCCGACCTGCTGTTCCAGGGACTCGATGAGATGAGATTGCGGATCGCGAAGCGGGAGTTCCGTCAGGCGGAGTCGGCCCTCGATGAGTACGTACTCGATCATCCCGGAGACGCTGAGGCATGGGAACTGCTGGGGAAAGCCCGCCATGGCAGATGGGATTACAAAGGTGCCGCCACTGCCTACCGCAGGGCCCTCGATCTGGGCAGGAAGAACGCCGGATTGCTTCGGGGCTGGGTCGAAGCGAAGGGCCGCTCGTCAGGCAATGTATCGCTGGTCTTCTCCGCCGGAAGTCTTCGAAAGGACCTCGAACGGGCCCTCGAACTCGATCCGCTGCATGTGGAGACCCGGGCGTTCCTGGCCGCCTTCTACTATATGGTTCCGAGGCTGCTGGGCGGCAACAGGGAGAAAGCCGACAGGCTGGTATCCGAACTTGTCGAATTGAGTCCGCCCGATGGGCACTACCTCCTCGGTGTGCGGGCACAGGAGGAGGATAAGCCGGTCGCGGTCGTTATCGGTCACCTGGAGAAGGCCGTGGAACTCGATCCCATGCACACGCTGGCCCTGATCGAACTGGGCCGACACTGGCTGAACCGGGATGACTACGAGAGGGCGCTTCCCCTCTATGAACGCGCGGTTGAATCGGCGCCCGGTGATCCGAGGGTATTCACCTCGTACGGCCGGGCATTGCGGAGAAGCGGCAGGCCGGAGGAGAGCGCCGCACAGTACCGGAGGGCGCTTGAGATCGATCCCTTCTGGGCCGATGCCCGCTTCGGACTGGCCGAGTATTTCGAACGGATCGAGGACCGTGAGGCGGCGATCCGCGAGTACACGATGCTTGCCAGGAACAATCCAACGTATCGGAGCAAGGAGATCCGCAAGCGCCTCCAGAAGCTCATACGTTGACGTCCATCCCGGAAACCTGTCGGCGAAACACTCTGGCGGGCTCTCAAGGGTAAAAGAATTCCGGAACCGCTGAGGTGAGTCGGTAGACAGTCAGGCGCCAGGTTCCGGTGGACTCATCCATCGTCACCGACATGAAATGTCCGTGCTCCAGGGGCACGGCCCGGAACTGCTCCTGGAAGTTCCTGGTGGACATGGTCGGCGGAGCCAGGGTGCTGCCCAGGAATTCGCCCTCCGGGCTCACGATCCAGTAGCGGTGCCGAATCGCTTCCGGCTCCCAGCTGTACGTCTCCGGTACCCGGAGCCATGTGTAGCCGGCATCATCGACGAACAGATGGTCCCAGAATGCCCGGGTCTTCGGCAGGGTCATGTAGCGTTTCATCGACTCAAGCCGCCCCCGGGTCGATACCATCTCCATCATCTCCATCATCTCCCGGCGGTTGCGGGGACGCCGGTTCAGGTCCCGCTCCGTGCGCCGTGTCTCACGGCCCTCCTCTTCTGTCGCGATAAGGGCCTTCCTGAACCCCTGATCTAACAGCCGTTCATCCTCCGGAGTGACCGGTGCAGGCGGTGTCTCGATCCTGACTCGCCCGATCAGATCACCATCCAGGTTGTACCATTCGAGCACTGGTTCCTCACCGGTAGTGACCACGATCCCGCGGCCGGGTACATAGCGCACCGCCGGGAGCGGCGCGTAGGGGAGCCGATGCGGCTCCCTGGCCATCACGGAACCGGTTGAGGAAGACATCCTTGACGGCACCCTCCCGGAGCCACCGCCGCGCCCTCCCAGACGGATCACCACCGTGGTGCCGCTCCGGACCGGATCTGAATTCACGACTGCCACCGTATCGAGATCGGCATTATAGAGAACCGCGCGGGAACGCGCGCCACCGCGGTAACGGAATGATACCTCGGGTACGATCCATCCCCCGCCCGGGCGCTCGAACAGCCCCACCGGCTGCATGATGTGGGTTCGTTCGAACTCTTCCGCCTCATCCTGCGCCCGGTAAATATCGGACACAGTCGGGTTCTTCGGTATCGGGGTGAAGGGGAAGCGGAACATGGGCACACTGGTGGTGTCGATGAGTGCGCCGTCGGTCGTGAAACGGGTGACCCGATCGATCTGCATGTCGTAGATCGTGACGATACCGCCCTCGACGCTCTGCAGAATCGGAGTCATGAACTGTCCGATCTTCTCACCCTCCTTGCCGAAATCGCGGACGAATTCCCCCTCTGGATCAAACACCGCCACGCGATGGTTCCCGGCGTCCACGACATAGAAGAAACCATCCTCATCCATGGTGAAGACTGTGGGATCGGAGAGACGGGCGCGCTTCCTTACCCGCTCCTGGGGGATGGTCAGCACCTCTTCCCAGGTGAAGAGCTCACCTTCATATTTCGGCCCGCCGGCATTGATCGCGACGGGAACTCCGTCGATCTCGACGGTCCGGAAGGCATGCTCCTCCTGAGGAAGAAGAGAGATCAGGACGGCGCCGCACAGAGGCAGCGCCAGAATGCTCAGCAGCGTTGCGATGCGCATATCACGATTGATCAGCATAACAGGGTGCCTCCTGACAGTAGAGACGGTCCACAGACCGGATGTTACTACCTCATCAGACCATGCGATCGAACCGCCGCGCGACATCCTCCCAGTTCACGACATCCCACCATGCCCTCACGTAGTCTCCGCGCCGGTTCTGATATGACAGATAATACGCGTGTTCCCAGACGTCGAGCACCAGGAGGGGGATCGCGCCCCACACGGTCATGTTCTGGTGCTTCTCCACTTCGAGAACCAGCAGGCGTCCCGCAGTGGGGTGCCAGGCGAGTATTCCCCATCCACTCCCCTCGACCTGGGAGGCGGCGGCGGAGAAATGCGACCGGAATACCTCGAACGTCCCGAAGTCGCGTTCCATCGCCTGCCGGAGTCCACCGGCGGGCTCTCCTCCTCCGTCAGGACTCATGTTCTGCCAGAAGAGACTGTGCAGGAAGTGTCCCGACCCATGGAAGGAGAGCGCCCGACTCAGGTCATTGATCCCTCCCGCATCGTTCGAACTCCTCTTGCTCTCGAGCCCGGCGAGAGCCCGGTTCAGCCCGCGCACATAACCGGCGTGATGGATATCGTGGTGGAGTCGCATGGTCTGAGCATCGATCACCGGCTCCAGTGCGTCATAGGCGTAGGGAAGCGGTGGGAGTTCGAACTCCTCCCGCGGATTGTGAGAAGTCTCGACCGGGTCGAGGGCGCGAGCGAAATCGAATCCGTTGAGGGCCACGGTGCCACCAAGAACCAGCGATCCACTTCCCATAAAAGCTCTCCGAGTACTCATCTGCGGTCATCCTTCCTCTGATTGAACGGTACTGGATAATTTGTAACCATTGTAGTAGCAGATTATCGTAATATCGCCCCTCTTCCATCCCCTGTACAGGATTAATAAGGATTTCTTATCAGTGATGGGGTTACCGCAAAGCCGTGAAAAACACCGGAAATGCTGGACACGGTCGATAACTGTAACTATTATAGTGACAATTAGGAGGTCGAACTGTGACCAGAAACAGCAGATTTACCGTGGCAGTACATGCACTGGCGCTTCTGGCGATCGTACGCGGGAAGCCGGCCACGTCCGATTACATCGCCCGGAGCGTTAACACCAATCCGGTTGTCATCCGCCGCATCCTCGGCGTACTGGGCAAGGCGGGGCTCGTCGAGACCCACCCGGGCGCGGGGGGTGGCTCGGAACTGGCGAAGGATCCGGCTGATATCTCCCTGCTCGATATCTATCGGCTGATGGGCAACATGGATCTCTTCCCGATGCACACTCAGCCGCCCAGTGATGACTGTATCTGCGGTCGGCACATACAGAACGTGCTTTCCGATGTGTTTTCCGAGGCCCAGCAGGCCATGGAACGCGTCCTGGCCGGTCTGACCGTACAGGACATCGAGGACCAGATCGAAGAACTGGAAGAAGCGGGGCTCTGTGAACCCTGCTGATCAACCTCCAACCAGGGAGCCTGTCAGAGAAACACCTCGACCGGCTTCTATACCTAGTGCCCTGTCACGCAACAACCGTGGCATTCGAGTGCCGACATTTGCTACGTGACATGACACTAACCATGTCGAAACGGAACAGGAGCCGTATATGCCCCTGACTGAGATCGAGACCTTCTCCATCTCCTTGCTCCAGATCCTGGATGAGGCCGGAAAGGTCGACAAGAAACTGGAACCCGATCTGACCGAAGAAGACCTCCTCGGCATCTATCGGACGATGACGCGGGCCCGTGAGCTCGACCGGCGGATGCTGAACCTGCAGCGGCAGGGAAGAATCGGCACCTTCGGACCCACGACCGGCCAGGAAGCCTCGACGGTTGGGCCGGCCTTCGCCATGGGTGAGAATGACTGGTTGGTGACCTCCTTCCGTGAGCTGGGCGCGCGCCTGCAGCGGGGGGAACCGGCCATCAATGCCCTGACGTTCCACAATGGATATGAGGAGGGAAATACCCTTCCCGAGGGCGTCAACGGGATCACACCCATCTCGATCATCGTCGGCTCCCAGACCCTGCATGCAGCGGGCATCGCCTACGCCCTCAGGTACCGGGGCGTGGAGGACGCGGCCGTGGTCACCTTTTTCGGTGACGGTGCCTCCTCAGAGGGAGATGTCTACGAGGCGATGAACTTCGCCGGGGTCTGGAACGTCCCCGTCGTTTTTATCTGCCAGAACAACCAGTGGGCGATCTCGGTGCCCCGATCGCATCAGACGGCCGCCACGACACTCGCCCAGAAGGCGATCGCGGCGGGGATCCGGGGAATCCAGGTGGATGGAAACGACGTTCTGGCCATGTATGCCGCCACAAAGGAAGCACTTGAACGGGCAAAGGCCGGCGAAGGCCCCACGCTGATCGAAGCGATCACCTACCGCCTGCTGATGCACACCACGGCCGACGATCCGAAGAAGTACCGTGACGAAGCTGAGGAACAGGAGGCATGGACGCGCGAACCGCTGATCAGGTACCGGGCCTATCTCGAGGGTAAGGGCATCTGGAACGAGGAAAAGCAGAGCACGCTTCAGGAGGAAATGGCGGCCGAGATCGAGGGGGTCGTTCAGGAGTTCGAGGCGATGACCGATTTCCCGCCCGAGATACTCTTCGACCATGTGTACGGCACACAGCATGCCGAGATCGAGGCGCAGAAAGCACAGTTCCTTGCCAATCTGAGCAGGGAGCGGGCCGATGCCTAAACTGAACATGGTGCAGGCCATCAACCTCGGGCTGGATCAGGAGATGGCCAGGGATGACCGTGTCGTGATGCTGGGAGAGGACGTCGGCATTGACGGCGGCGTCTTCCGGGTGACCGACGGCCTCATCGACAAGTACGGCAGGGAGCGGGTGATCGACACACCCCTGGCCGAGTCGGGGATCATGGGTGCCGCGATCGGGATGGCGCTCGCCGGCCTGCGGCCGGTGGCCGAGATGCAGTTCTCGGGCTTTTCCTATCTGGCGATCCCGCAGCTGGAGGGACACGCCTCCAGGCTCCGTCAGCGGACCCTCGGGCAGCAGACGGTTCCGCTGGTTGTTCGCATGCCATACGGCGGCGGTGTACGCGCCCTGGAGCACCATTCGGAGAGCCGGGAGGCGACCTACGGGACATTCCCCGGACTGAAAGTGCTCATCCCCTCAACTCCGAGGAATGCGCGGGCGGCGATCGTAGCCGCCATCCGTGACCCCGATCCGGTGATCTTCATGGAGCCGAAACACATCTACCGGGCTTTCAAGGAAGAGGTTCCGGAGGCCGAAGAGGTCATGGAGATCGGGAAGGCACAGATCGTGCAGGAGGGCACTGACCTGACCGTGGTCGCCTTTGGTGCTATGATGAGACCGACCCTCACGGCGGTCAAAGAGGTACAGGAAGCTCGCGGGACCTCGATCGAGGTGATCGATCTGCTCACGATCGCGCCGATGGATTCGGTCACGGTGATCGAGTCGGTCAGGAAGACGGGACGATGCGTGCTGGTCCAGGAAGCGCCGAAGACACTCAGTGTCTCATCGGAACTGATCGCCCGGATCAACGACCACGCCCTCATGTACCTCGAAGCGCCGGTGCGCAGGATCACCGGTTACGACGTGGTGACTCCCTATTTCGGCCGGGAACTGGATTTCATCCCGAACACGAACAGGATCAGACGGGAGATCGAGGAAACACTCGATTTCTGACTCCCTATTCAGGGAAACAGGGATCGAGGAGACACTCGATTTCTGACCCCCTATTCAGGGAAACAGGGAACAGGAGGCCGAGGTGTACGAGTTTAAACTTCCCGACCTGGGTGAAGGCATCCAGGAGGGCGAGATCCTCAAATGGCACGTCGCCGAGGGTGACGAGATCGCCATGGACGCTCCGCTTGTGGACGTGGAGACCGACAAAGCCGCGGTAACCATCCCCTCCCCCGCCGCCGGGAAGGTGACGAACCTCGCCGGTGGGGTCGGTGACATCGTGAATGTCGGACAGGTCGTCGCAGTGATCGGTGATGGAGAGGGAGTTCCGGCAACTCCGGCGGCGCCTGCCGCGGAGGCCGAAACAGCGGTCGAAATCCCGTCTGAGCCCGCTGTCGAAACGGTCGGACCGGCTGCCACGGAAGCTCCTGTCGCACCCGACATACCGGCTCACAGCAGAACGGTTCCGGCCGCGCCCGCGACTCGCCGCCTGGCAAGGGAACTGGGAGTGGACATCAATATGGTTCCGCCTACCGGCCCCGCCGGAAGGGTCACTCCTGAAGACGTGCGCGCCTTTTCCGAGGGCATGGTTCCTGCGACTGAAGCGTTTGAGGTTCCCGAGGCAGCCGAGCACCGGGCCGAGGTCGAGTTGGCGGCCACGGCCGCCTCCTCGATACCCTTCCTCGACATCGAGCCCCTTCCCGACTTCAGCCAGTGGGGCGAGATTGAAGAGGAGGACCTCCGGTCGATCCGCCGGAAGGTGGCCCACAAGATGGTCACCTCGATGATACTGGTGCCGCATGTCGCCCACATGGACGATGCCGACATCACCCTGCTCGAGGAGTTCCGCCAGAAGGAAAAGAATCGTCTGAGCGAGGCGGAAGGCCCCAAACTCACCCTGCTCCCCTTCATCATCAAGGCGGTGACCGCGGGATTGAAGACAACACCGGCGTTCAACGCGAGTCTCGATCCCTTTCGTGAGAAGATCGTCCACAAGAAGTACATCAACATCGGCATCGCGGTGGACACCGGGCGGGGTCTTGTGGTTCCGGTGGTGAGGAACACCGATTGCAAGAGCATATCGCAGATCGCTGCCGACATCGAAGATCTGGCCAACCGGGCCCGTGAGGGCACACTCACGGTCGATGAAATGCGGGGCGGCACGTTCACCATCACCAACGTCGGTCCTCTCGGTGGTACCGCGCTCATCCCCACGATCAATTACCCCGAGGTCGCGATCCTCGGGATGGGGAAGGCACAGGAGAAACCGGTCGTGCGCGACGGTGAGATCGTGATCCGCAGGATCCTGCCGCTCACGCTGGCCTTCGATCACCGCATCGCCGATGGCGCCGACGCTGCCCGCTTCGTGACCGAGATGATCCGACAGCTCTCCGATCCCGCCCTGCTTCTGCTGGAGGCATGACATCATGGTAATGGGACAATTAAATCAGGAGACGGAACTGGCCATCATCGGTGGCGGACCGGGAGGGTACGTAGCCGCGTTACGGGCTGCAGACCTGGGCAAAGAAGTTCTCCTGATCGAAGAACGGGAGAGCCTGGGAGGGGTCTGCCTCACCGAAGGGTGCATCCCTTCGAAGACCCTGATCAATGTGGTCGGCCTGGTAAAAACGGCGAAGAACGCCGAACAGATGGGACTCACATTCAGTGACCTCGCCATCGACCGGGAAGCCCTGCTGGCATGGTCGGACAAGGTCGTGAAAACGCTCACCGGGGGGGTCGGTTCGCTGGTGAAGCATCGCGGTATCGAGGTGATCCATGGCCGGGCCCGCTTCACCGATGAACACAACCTCTATCTCGAGGGCGCCGGCACGGTCCAGTTCAAGGAGTGCATCATCGCGACCGGTTCACGGATCAATGAACTTCCGGCGGCCTGGGATCTTCCTGTCTGGTCGTCGACCGAAGCGCTGCGTCTGCCTGAGATCCCGGAGACCCTGCTCGTGGTCGGGGGAGGCTACATCGGACTCGAGATGGGTCTGGTCTATGCAGGGCTCGGATCGAAGGTGACCATGGTCGACCTCTCTCCCCGTTTCCTGGACGGGGCGGACCACGACCTGGTGGACATCATGGTAAAACACTGCCAGGAGTGTTTCGAGGATGTGAAGTTCGACTCGAAGGTCTCGGATATCGAAGAACGGGACGGCGGATTCGCCGTGAGTATCGAGCATGAAGGGGAGGTCACGACCGGTCAATACGATCGGGTCCTGGTCGCGATAGGCCGCAAGCCGAACACCGATGATCTCGGTCTGGAGAACACCGCCATCGAAGTGGACGATCATGGTCTGATCCCCGTGGATGAGACGATGAGGACGGTCATCCCCCACATATTCGCCATCGGTGACGTGGTCCCGGGTCCGGCACTGGCCCACAAGGCGAGCCGTGAAGGGAAGGTCGCTGCCGAGGCATTAGCCGGACACATCTCGGCATTCGACAACCGTGCCATCCCCGCGGTCGTCTTCACCGATCCCGAGATCGCCTGGACAGGTCTCACCGAACGGGATGCGGAAGCGCGGGGAATACCGGTGAACATCGGACGTTTCCCACTCCGGGCACTCGGACGGGCCCGCACACTCGGTCGTGTCGAGGGTCTGGTGAAGGTCATCGCTGATCCCGAGAACGGGCTTGTCCTCGGAGTCGGTATGGTCGGCCCCCACGTCTCGGAACTTATCTCGGAGGGAACCCTGGCGATCGAGATGGGTGCCACCCTGGAGGACCTGATGGTCACCGTGCACCCCCATCCCACCCTCTCGGAAGCGATCATGGAGGCAGCGGAAGTAGCGGCGGGAACCCCGACCCACATCCCGCCTGCCACCTAGTGCCCTGTTACGTGACAGGGCGCTGGTATCATGTTGCGTGACAGAGTGCTGGAAATGGTGATCGGTTCCTACGATCTCGACGAACACCTCCTGGAGGCCACCCGGGAGGATGGACGATCCCACATCAGGGTATACCGTCACCCCGGGACCGCCGTGGTTCTGGGCAGGGGAAGCGATCCGGAGAGAGAACTCGACCTCACCGCCTGCCTCGCCGATCAGGTATCTCTCACACGCCGACGGGGTGGTGGCTGCGCGGTGGTACTCGACCCGGGAAACCTGATTGTATCAGTAACACTCCCTCTGCCGGGCCTTACCGGTATCAGCCGGGCCTATGATGATCTCACCCGATGGATGATCGATGGACTGGAACTGGCCGGCGTGAAGGATGTAGAGCGGGCGGGTACGAGCGATCTCTCACTGGAGGGAAGAAAGGTCGGCGGCTCCTGCATATATCGGGCCCCGGGACTGCTCTTCTACTCGACCACGCTGCTCGTCGATCCCGAACTCGAGCTGGTCGAACGCTACCTGCGCCATCCCCCGCGGGAACCTGAGTACCGGAGAGGCCGTTCCCACCGGGAGTTCATGTTGTCACTCACAGATGTGATGGGAAAAGATGATGCCGCGGGATTCCAGGAGCGGCTCACCGGGTCGCTCCTGGCATCTACTCCCTGTTAAAGCAGTCTCAGAGGTCTAGGCCCGCTTCCAGTGTCTGACTTATCAAGTGGTTGCGAGCTGGTAGGAAAATTCATGCACATCCATCTGTTCCTGGGCATGCTCGACCGTTAAAGATACGATACGCCCCTTCTCATCGATCTCGATGAGTACATTCTCATTCAGGTCGTACGTCTCCGCAATCTCCGTATCGCTGAACTGGATCAGGAGTGTGTCAGTATCAGGGAAGTACTTTGTTTTCATTCCGCTTCCCCCTTGAAGCGTCTGTCGAAGAAGACGTTATGGATTGTTTCACCGTCTTCCAGCAGAACTACTCGTAGCCATCTTCCATCTGCTGATTGAATTCGCTTCCATAGGCGAATCCGACCGTCCGCCTGGATGTGCTGCGCCTCTGGCTCTCTGATTGTCTCTTCAATCCATTCGTCCTGAATCTGTTTTCGGTCAGGGCACTTTCGCACATGTTTGAAGTAGTTGGTAACCTTCACACATTCAAGTCAAGTCTAAACCATGACCAAGTCGAGCCTGCCATGAAGACCAGGAAACTCAATTTTCGCCGAGCCTGCCATTTTACCTGAATTCCAGCCAATCCTCCCGGATACGGCTCTTTCAGTACCCCCCAGCATCCTGGTGAAGCCCCACGGAAGCACCAATCCCCGAAATCACCGTTCCACCACCTGCTCAGAGG
>SDBT01001881.1_pt1 | contig 37697 bp, 79 predicted proteins | sample 2277101 | NCBI WGS metagenome assembly SDBT01 (sample SAMN10404973, study PRJNA504765) | marine sediment metagenome | isolation source: marine sediment core GS10_PC15, 103 cmbsf | place: Arctic Ocean: Southern Knipovich Ridge | collected 2010 | reverse complement strand
GTGTCTAATTTCAACACAATCTCTTTTGCTCTTTTTACACTCTCTTCGATTTCTTCATATCCATGTCCATCATAATCTTTATCATGTAACAAAATATTGGCAGCTTCGATTAGTTTGACTAATACATCTTTTAAGGGCCACGGACTATCTACCTCTCTCTGCTCCCTTGTGTTTTCCTTTAGGAGTTCGGTTAGTTCTTCCTTTGTGAAAACGTATATACTATGGGTTTCTTTATTCAAAGTTGATTCGCTTTTTGCCTTTTCAATTAACCCTGTTCTGCTCATGGTTGTTTATTTATTGGTTAAATCTAAAGGTTGTCCACATCGGGGGCAATCGTCATTATTAGTATATCCTTCCAAATATTGTCCGCAATCACATTGAGTTATTTCTTCTGTTTTCATTGTATTGCTGTTATTTATTGGTTAATTTTGTTTGGCAATAAGGACAAATATCTTTCCCTTCTTTTATTCCAATGATCCATCCTTCTTTTTTAAATTGTTTATGTGCTATCGTTTTCCCTTCCCACCAATTTAATACACTATGAGCCTCTCCGATACATCGCCAATCATATTCAATATCACAATAAATAGCAATTTGTTTATTATAGGTTTTCATAGTGTTTCAGTTATCCGACATCCTTTATCGGTTTTTTCTTCCCCAAATCCTTTTGTTCTTCTACGAAAAATTGGAGCAACTGATGATTTAGCTTTACTATTTCCTGTGATTTTAGCTTTACCTTCTGTTTCGATTTCTGATCGGATCATGAGTTCTCGACCTAAAAGAATTTTAATCCTGTCCCATAGTTTGAATTTATGAAATGTATTATGATATATTATATTTTCTGTTTTCATATCAACTTAATTATTTTGCATTTCTTATCTCCGGTTTTTTCTATTTCTACTTGCTGACCAATTTCGGCTATCTGAAAAACAGGCTTTGATATTGTTACTTCATTATAGCCCTCTATTGGGTGTTTAGACAGGTGGGCATTCTCTGGTGTCATAAGGGATTCTTCCCGTTCTTTTAGAGCTTTTTTATGTAGTTTGTGACAGTTATCCATAAATGCAAAATCAACACCTTTCGGCTTCTCCGTTCCTACCTTTAGCTCATTGTCTATTTCAAATGTGTAGTAGTTCATGCCTCTTGCTTCTTTTTATTCCATGATTTGCGATGTTTGGTATTTATTTCCTTCAAAAAGTCAATTATGAAATCAAGACATCCGCTGCTGAATATCATATTCCCATATGAATAAAAACAATATTGCCTCCAACTTGAATACCAATAGATTTCACCTATGGTATCATCATCGGACTTGTTTATTATATTAAAACTTTTCGTTTTCCCCTCATGTGGGATTTCGACAATTTCAATCCATTTATTTTTTGTTTTCATAGTTGTTTATTTATTGGTTAATACTAATCTAAGTAAGATATCTGTATCAACGATAGTCTTTGTTTAGGGATGTTCTGGTTGATCTTTTTTTCATTGTATCAATTCATCTTTAGTGTAGACAGTTCCATTTTCGAGAATATAAAGGTCTGCTTCGTTCCATCCTGCACGAAGGTTTATTTTTTTTACTTTGCTCCTTTTTAATGTGGGGAATCTTTTAGGGGTTACCAGGTCTCCTACTTTTATCATAATTGTTAATGGATATTAATTAAAAAATCGGTTTACGTTTATGATCACCCTTATTGAATAACTCCTCGATATGATAAATGTATTCTGTTGGAGAATCCTTCTTTTCGAATGTTGGCTGGGTACGCTGGAGTTTACTAATAACCTCTGCGTGACTGTATTTATCGGATTCATTAAGCTTGAATATAGCCACCTGAAAATTCCTGAACTTTACCGGAGACTCTTTGAACTCAGAGTAATCTTTTATTTTATTCCCAACATCAGTTGCAAACTCCAGGTACTTAGCTTTAAATTCCCCGTCCTTAAACGTAGTATTACTAGGTCCACCAAGCGACGAGGTTCCATAATACAATATCCTAACAGCAAATGATTGACCAAAGAATGGAAAATCCTCCAAAAATTGCTGCAGGATCTTGTAATCATAAACTCCGATATCAATGTAGCAATTAAGAAAATCCTTCATTTTCCAGGCTGTAGTGTTTTGATTAATCTTAGCTATCTGTCTGATTGTGAAATCCTGAACAATAGAAAAGTATAGCTGTCTTTTAGTCAGCTTAGCCACAATACGCCTGTGCTGGCCATCAATAATCATCAGCTTATCGGTTACCAGTATTGGGCAATATGGTAATAGATCAATTTTATCCTCAAGGATACACTTAACTATTCTTTTGATCTTAGGCTCGTTGAGGTCCCTGTTTCCGGAGATTGATCCAAAGATCCCGTATTCCGTTGTCCAATAAATGTTCCGGGAAGATACTCCAACCTTCCCTTCCTTGATTAATTGTTCTAGCATAATTCTTTATGTAAATGAATAATATATCTCCTGCAGGTCTCCCTAGTCCTGGCTTGCTTCACGACTTCAAAGTTTACCGATACCATATAATCCTTTGGTCCATTTCGGCTGATATAGATTAAAAAACCTTCCTTGTGGAGGTCATCCTGGAGTTTGGCGAAATCTTTTTTGGTCATTCTGTTGGAGGTTCGTCTTTAATTATAGTATTGCCATTATTACTTTTAAAAAATATGTATTTCGAAGTTCTGGTAATTTCATCCCCAATTTCAACAATTACCATTTGTTTTTCAAACCTGAAACATATTGCTTTACCATTCCGCTTCTCAACAACCTCGAAAGACATTAAGGTTGAGGATTTAAGAAATTTTACTATATCATGAGTATTGGTTATAAAATCCTCACTAACTTGAATTTTTGCCTCACTAAACGTTTCAGATGGAGTTGCCGGATATTCACGAAGCCAGTCCTTTTTTTCGGTCATATTCTCAAGTACGCGAATCCTTTCACAAATTGATTTGGTAAACTTATCGATAAAATCCTTTCCTGTGATTATCCACCAGAGCATACTTGGAAATCCAAAGAATATTACAATAAACCCGATCTTTATTAGAAGTAAAGCTATTCTAAGTCTTGTTTTCATAATTGATTTATTGGTTAACTACCTTTACTTCAGCGTATCTTATATCATGTATGGATGCGCTGTCCCACACTTTGATTATGGCATATAGGTGAAAAGTATTACCTTCCCTAACTACCATTACTTGGTCAACTTGCTCATTAGGAGCGAGATCTTCAGCTAATTCTATGGTTAAAAATTTCATGATTAACTAATCCTTCCATTATAATTAAAGGCAAGTCCGATTTCTCCTGTTACTAAATGCTTATATTTCTTAGCATGCTTAGCAGCGAGGGCTTGGCCATTCTTATGACTATTAAATTCTGCTCCACAATCTTGACAGGTTGCAATTGTGTGAACTTTCCATATTTCTTTTTTCATAATTATTTATCTATAAATCCCATTTGTTTAAAATCTTTTCTAAACTTGTCAGATAGAGCTTCGTGCATACCATCATCCAAATAAAGATCACCCTCCTCGGCTTCATGTTCAGCAGCACAAAGAGCTACATAAGAGAATCCTGACTTTGTTATATTACTGGGAACTTTTCTTATCCTTATTGCCATATTATTTTTTGCTCAGTTGAATCACTTATCGGAAAATACATATGAATCTTCATTGACTCTGTGGCCTTAATGAATTTCAATTTAATATACTTCGGGTATGTATTCAATGAATCAAGTTTAAGATGAACGGTTGTATCTCCTTGAGGAATAACTACTCGCCAGTGATCTGTATCTGATTCACTGTATTCAATTCTTTCCAGTATTTCATTTTGTTTTTTATCAATTTTAATATATGCGATGATCATAAACATCCATATTAATATCCCTACTATACCCACTGTTAGTTTCATGATTAAAAAATTATTCCCACCTACACGGCTCCAGTAGCCTGAACTCTGGAATAGTGGCTTGATCAATAAAGTAATTACATACCCTGGCATTCACCAGGTACCACTCCAACTCCGTCTTAGCTATCTCCGGATGCTGAGTGTAAAGTTTTTTGAAGTCACACAGCAATGGCCGGTCCTCATACACTGAACACTGATTATCTTTGAGCATTGGACAACTACCATCACTATTCGGCTCATACGGAAACTCCCTGGCAGCATTCTTTAAAGCCGGCTTCATTCTCGCATCCTTAGTGGTGCGGTGGTGAGTCAGGATAGTTTTGAGCCGCCTGCAGCACTCCCCGCAGCTGGTACAGTTGAATTTCATTTCGGGCTGAGGTTTCATAACTTGGATTTTATTTTCTTGACTACATCCTTAACATAATTATCCATCGCCTCATGACCCCGCTTTGATGCGGGATGGGCAGCTTTAATAGTTCTTATGCCCGGATCATCTGTGGCACGTTTATATATTAACTGTGTATAATTACCAAGTAATACAATAATATCATCTTCGGTTGGTAGATATGTCCAATGCCACTCAAGCGCTAAATCATATTGTTCTGAATACGTCGGAAAGTAATCAACATCAAATATGTTACTTTTTACTATTTCCGCGTCTTTTGGAAGCTTAGCAATAATTCTGTCGATTAATTTTCCCGTCTTTGTTCCGCTACCAAGGGCGGCCATGTGTGGCTTATTGTGCAGTCCAACAAATATTACTCTCATATTGTGCCTGCGCTTTCTGCATTCCAATCGGTATTAGCATTCTCTAGCTCCATCCAGGCTTGTTCGAGCATTTCTTCGATGAGCTTCACACGTTTGATCCATTTCCCTTTCTCGTCGCCGATTGCTAATACATTGTAGGCATCCGCTATCTCTCCTAACTGGAACAGTTTCAAGATTTTGTCTTCCATGATTTAAGAATTATTATTTATTAAATCCTCCCATTTTCTTTTGGGCCTTGATGTGCTTGGCCCTAGCGATTATAAAGTTGTTGTTTTCCCACCATGTAATTCCGCCACGTAGCCTGTACTGTAGGGTTTTATACTTTATATTAGCATGCTCAGCGGCATCGGTTAACACTGAGAATACGGTAACTTCTTCAGCCTTCTTGTCAATAACTACAATTTTATGTCCGCTCATTTTTGTAAGTTAGGTGTTTAACCCGAGCAAAGGTATAATAATTTATCTATTTGAACAAATATTTAAGATGGGAAAATGCCGATCTTGTGTTGAGGTATGTATCATTTGTGCAATTCTCCCGGGCTTCTTTTTCCACAGAGACATTCATGCAGGCTAAAATGTAGCTTCCAAACTTAATGTAGTAGAAACAATATTCGATGAGGTAAAATAAGTGGTATCATACCAGGGAGGCCCACACTGGCCATAAAATGTGGTTTGGGGTGATTATCCATACAATGAGTCCGATAACCGCTCCCAGCTCCACCATATCGCGTTGCTGAGCTAAATGAATTTTAGCATGCCTCATTGTTGGGCCCCACACCCTTTGTACTTTGTTGCGAAATATGATGATTGGAAAAATCACCACTATTCCTGCACGATTCAGGGAAAATATTTTTACCAGGCAGCTACTGATTATTATCATTATAAATTGATTAATCCTCTTCTGTAACAAGTACGGTTCCTGTTCCATTACAGACAGGACAGGTATTTGTTAATGCCGATGTGCTACCGCTTGGTGTATTCATAGGGTTGTAATAATGCTGTGTGAACCCCGTAGCATTACACCATTCACATCCTTTAAAATAAGTTCGTTTCATCTTTTTTTATTTACTGCCTTAAGGCATGGTTAAATATTGTTCATATAAGTTTCCTTTATTTCAAGGTACTTAGCTTCCTCTATTAGACCTTTTTTATAAAGTCCTTTTATTACTTGAAATTCGGCTGCAGAAACTTGTGCTTGTCTAATTTTTTTTAAATCCATTATCCATATTTAACGAGAGTTAATTAATCACGGGGTTTTATTGATTTAAGATGACTGTTGATTGTATATAATTTTTCACCTCGTTGTTGTTTTGATATTTGCGAACCATAAAAAGATTGAACGAAACATCCATATTTTTTACAGATTTTCCTGTACTCAGCAAAGAATAGCTTTATTTGTTTTAATTTATATTTTCTTCTATTATTATGATTTTTATTTTTTCGTCTATACTCCTGGATCTGAGCTTCCGTTAGTATTATTTTCTTTCGTCGTGTTTTCATAGCTTATGTTTAATGGGAGTTAATTATCACTGTAAATTTCTCTTATAAATTCTCCAGCCTTTCTGGCCAGGCCAATATCTGTAAATATCACATGCTGTGAGCGCACATAAAGTCTTCCATCCTTAATACACCTAAGGGAGTAATGGCTTTCATCAGCATAGATTTCCACTATTCCGTGATGTGAATAATAACTACCTTCCCTTATTCCAACCTCAATGAAATTAATAACAGCATATGGTTTTCCGATAAGAAAGTTGAAATTATAGGTTGGAGCTTTCATTTTTGCAGTGATTCAAATACCGCCAAGAACTGACGTTCGGCGAGTATAGGATGATTACTAGTCACTTTACTGGCCTGAATCAAGTTTTTGTTTTCCCATTGAAGAATCTGGTCATCATACTTTTCGATATCATCCATGTATTCAATATAATTGGATCCGAATTTTTCTATGATTTTAATTCTCAAGAAAACAAGCTTTTCTTCTATTTCCGGATAAAGATCCTTGATTGGTTGAATAATGTCACCCCAGTAAGCTTCCTCAGCATCATGAAGCAGGGCTGCCAGTGCTCCCTTACGGGAATGGTCATTACCCAAGGAAACCTTCATTACATAAGCCTCATAAACCTTAATGGAGTGTTCGGCAACGGAGTAATAGGTTCTTGTGCTGCCATTCCACCGGCACTGCTGGGACAAATTGTGAGCGATATCATTAATCCTGACATCATTCATTTTGGGATCCATTAAATTAAAAATGACCCCTGATGAGGTAATCATGCAGCCGTCCGGAACTATTTTTGTTTTTTCCATAATTAATTATTTGTCGTATTTTTAATATTCTTTTCAAGAAATTTTATTGTCACCTCTAAATCCTTGATAATTTCTTTGTATCTCGCTATCACATCATTCCATATCCCCTTGGGATATTTAAGATTACTTTCCTTAGTCTCAGCAAGAAGAATGCCGATTTCCGTTAAATCATTTTTAAGAATAGCAATTGAATATTCCATAATTAAAATTCTTTTTTACGTTTCATCTGTTTTGCTCCGTGAAATTTTACATGATGCTCATGATCCTTGATTTTACGGTCCTGGGAGTCTTTTTTATCAATAGCGACCCTCAACTCATCAATCATATGATAAAAGACCCTGGCGTTACGTATGTGCTCCGTGAGGCCCTTTTTAATAGCACCAGCAGCTTTTCTTGAATTAGAGATCTCCAGGGTAGCAATATGCACCTGAAGGTCATTGAGCTCATATATGAGGGGCAGAAAGTGTTCCTTGATCTCCCGTAGCTTCAAATCTTTGTTTCCTTTTTCGGAATCCGGGATTCTGGAAGCATTTATATTAGGGTCGGGCATAGTTATTTGTTTGGATTAATATAAATCTTCACTTATTAAAAATTTGGTTACATCTTTCTTGTTTGGAGCTATACTAATTTGTCCAGCTTCTACTGCAATATTAAAGGCTGTTTTTCTACTTACCCATCGTTCTGTGCTTGTTAAAAACCCTTGCATTTTTTGAGTAACTTTAATCTTATAGTCTATCATCGTAATAAGATCGATGCATCTATCATGTCTATATCCACAAATAACTGTACCCTTGTATGGTTCTTCAAGCTTTATTGCCGCACAAAGTATTTTTTCCTTCATGACATTCCAGTTATTTTTGAATTCTTTGCAGCCTATCGATCTCGGCAGCAATTAAAGCTCCAGCCTTAACTAATTCCCTGACGCGATTATCAGGTGCGGGCTTCCACCACTCCCTATCCCAAGGCCAAAGACCAGGAGCACTATTATTTTTGTTAATACTCCTCGTTATTTCAGCCGCAGCATAACAAGCCCCGGCATGAGCAATCTCCCCTCCTCTATGCTGGTCATCATGTACTGCTGTGTAACCTTCGACATAAATCTGTCTCTGTCTTTCTTCGGCAATCAATTCAGTTCCTGATTTCATTATACTTAGTATTATAAATATTTAAAAGTTCTGGATTTTGGAATTTGTTTCCGATAATTCTGCAATTAGGATCTTCTATTGCAAATCTTAAACTTATATCAGTAACATCTTTGTGAAAATTATGCAATTCGAACTTCATTTTCGGTAATCTATATTCGACATAATCATACCATTCATCGTCGTTTTCGTTTATTATGAATATATCACCTTCGAATATTTTAATTTTGTTACCAAAGCAAACACCTTTATTGGTTACAAGAATGGTTTTAACAAGCTGTGTGATTTCGAAATTTCCCTCTTCGATCCATACCCAGTCTTCACCTTCAGATACATTCATTACAAAATTGAAGATATCCTTATCTTTATCATCGTGCCAAACCGAGCCATCATTAAAATTGTATTTTTCCGGAAGGGCCTCCCGGAATTTTTCATCACTGAGCCCTATCATGTCGCCATGTTCATACACCACAACATCATTGAGCATTATCCCCAAGACAGGGATCCATGCGCGGAATTCAATTTCTCTGTTCACTGGATAGATAATTTAACTTTTCCATGCTCTTTAATAGCATTGATTAATTCTTTTGCATCATTCCCCTTGTCACCAAGTTTGCCATCACAACGGCTGGCTGCAACAATACCTTCCAGATATGGTATTAATTGTTTATCAACGATTACTTCTGGCTGCGAACTGCTTCCGTCAGAATCCCATAGTTTGTCAGCGAGACAACGTTTAAGTTCATACAGACTTCTATCTTCGGGTTTCTTGGGAATGATTGCCCAATAAAGCGATGTACTCATGATTATTTATTATGTGTTTAACCAGAGATCAAATCTAAGAAGTTAATTTTAATTAAACAAGGGAATGGGGAAGTTTGTGTGGAAAAAACAAAAGACACCCGAACTGCTGGCTAAACACAATCTCAGGACCTGCAGGGAAACAGGAGGTTTATGACAGCTCAGGCGCCTTTGTGTATTAAATCTATAAAAAATACCTGGAATATCAAAATTGTGCCTTATGACCATATGGGACCCAAAAAGACCCCCTCCCCTTTCTCCACACGAATGACTGTCCGTCCAATTACCTGTAAGCCAGCCACTATTACATATAGAAGAGGGGGTGGGGTCCGCGAAAAGAGAACCGGATCCGGGACCAACATAGGACCGGCCAGGGACCCACTATCGCCTTCGATTGCCTCAACCACCTCACTGTCAGCACCTCACATCACGCCAGGCTGCATACTTCTTGTAATAGTATGCATTTTACAGGGTATTGACCTGGATTTGTTCAGGTCTTCTGAAAAACGTGCAAACCAGCTAGATCCTCAGCAGTAACACGAATTTTATTTTCGTGTGAATTAGAGATAGTAGGATAAGCGTATTAAATACACTTATTAAAGCCATGTCTCTATAACGCAGTGATACCATATGATGTAGAGGATTAGCATTAATAAGCGTACAAAATACACTTATTAATAAGCGTATTAAATACATTTATTAATTTGTTATGCCAGTATCAAAAACATGCATTGTGTTATGTAACATAATAACCCCGCAATCCGCATGGATAGTAGGTTGTAGGACTTCATGTTGTTCGGCATTGTTATTTAGCATGTTTTTGAGGCATATAATATCTTAATATTGAAACATGAAACAATACCAAAATCAGGCAATTTTGCCGTAATAACCTGTAAATCAGCGCAATGAAAGCAAGATTAACTAATTACCGTCATTTTAAAGGTAGAAACATTGGCACTTCATCAAAAGAAGTGGAGGTAAATGTTATCGAAAGTCAAAAGGATGGCACTGTATTAGTTGAATTATTAGAAGGTGTTTTCGGGTTCATGCCAGGACATAAATTAGCAATATTGCCTAGTCAATTAATTTAATTATCAATAAATCAATACATTATGATGAATTTAAAAATTGTCCATAACGTAGCTCCGTACCATGCAGCATTTGAGCACAATAAAAGAACCGGAGATTTTAAGTATCGCTGGTGTAATGCCTTGACTGGTGAGATTACGCTAGATAAATCAGAACATAGAATTCTTTGCTGGCCTTGTGGAACCTATATAGAAATTGATGGGCTGTTATACCTAGCTAAATTTGCAGGAAAGTCAAGTGATAAGCCCTTTATGGACTCTATTGAGGATAAAAGATATGTTTATCCCTATCAGTCAAAATATCCTAGGAACCCTGCAGAGAATCCAATTTTAGGTAAATTTTAATATATTAATATTCATTAAATCAATACAATTATGATTCTTAAAAATTCTTTCTTTCGTGCCAACGTGTTTAATCAACACGGTTACACAATGGCAGATATTCAGTTAATTATACCTGAATTATCAAGGTATAATACTGGTTATTGTTTATCATTTCAACAAACCCCCGGGAAATCTTCCTGGTACGGTAAAAGATTAAATTTACAACACGTTGTTTTGGATAATCAAAAAGACTTAAAATTCCTGAATTCTGTATATAAGGAATTAGTAAAGTTGGGTATCCTTGATACTAGTTACGATGAAGTCAATACGCCTGATCAGGTCATTGTTAGGCTGATTGAGTCTGGAATAAAAGAATGTATCTATTTAGCTGGTCACTGGTGCGTAAAAACTGACCTATCAGAGTATCATTCAATTTTCAAGATCAGCATACCTAATCATGAAAACTGGTCTTCAGTTATCGCTAAAGATATTATGGAGGCAGATGAATTGGCATGTAAAAAATTCCCAGACATAGAAGGAATTGAAGTACATTTCATGAACAAAATTACAGAGGAAACAAATTTTGATTTATTGCCTGTAAAATTTTAAATAGCCTGCAATGGTCTCAGGTCCGGGTTCGAATCCCGGTCCAGGCACAAACTTTACTAATATTCATTAAATCTTTGTAGTTATGAAAATACATTTAATTATTGTCCAATACAATAAAGTTAAAAATGCAGTATCTGAACATAGAATAAAGACAGTGCATTCTATCGAAGAAGCCGAAATCTGGTTAAATAATATATTTAAACCAGCTATGTTCTATATTGATGGTATGCAGAATCATGACAGATTTTTAGATTTATGCTGTCTTTATAATTCAGAATATTGGATAGAGTATAAAAAAATAATTGACTAGCTTTTAATATTCATCAAATATTTATACAATGGAAACAAAAAATTTTAACCGGGAATTTTGGTATGAAAACCAGACAGAACGGGAATTTTATGTTGAGGATCTTAAACTAAAGATTAATCTTTATAATGGATCCCTTACCTTGGTCGACATTACTAATGCCCTTAAAACTGGTTTAACGTGTGAACGTTATTCATTGAACTGGTTAGGTAATGATAGTATAATAGGTATCAGATTAATGGAATCTTTTATCTGGGACCTGCGCAAACTATTTAAATTTGTTCAATCACTGGACTGGAAACCCTCCAAATATGGCATTGATCCGATTTACTTTAGTTTAATGGCAGATAGTGACATAACTATCTATAAAGGTTCAGAAAAGTCGGTCCGGGTTTATTCTCCTTTTGCCTTATCGGAATTGAAATCATTAAAAGAAACACCCAAAAAATGGACCTTGCGGCATGCTATTAGGGCCATTGTGAATAAGCAATACGAGTATTTGAGGTGTAAGGGTGTTTATACTGATGATTATGCCTATGATGCAGCCTATAATTATCAGCAGGGTGCACTTGATCGACTATCTTTTGTAAAACGTCTTATTGAAAGTCCCTCAGGCTGGTGGACTGGAGATGCTAATAACTCCGGTATTGTGTCCGTATGCTGTCATTCATTTGACTCCAATGAATTCAAATTTAAAATAACTTAACCCTGCAAGGTGTTCCGGTCTGGTTCAATTCCAGATCAGGGTGCAAAATTTTCTAATACTAATTTTAAATTAAGATTATGACAACACGGTCATTTAATTATGCTTGTGACCAAGCGAGTAAGTGCAGACATGAAAAATGTTATGTTTCATGTTATGAGTGTCCGGAACAAGAAACATGCGAGATTCAGGAGCGCATTGAACGTGTCAGGCCTAAAATGTATTAACTAAGGTATAGTAGCTATGAAAACCTTCACAATATATCTAATATCTATTCGCTATTCTCCCGGTACTTATGATCCTGTGGATCTTTAACCATCCGGAACAGGCCAACGCAGCACACTGGATCTTTACATGGCTGTGTGTACCTGCATTGATATTAGTCATCTCTAATTATAAATCTAAAAATTAAACAAACAATGATTTCGCATAATTCACCAATAAGCAAAAAAGCCAGCGCAGAGGTCCGGGCAATTCGCCAGGAACTTCAAAAGGCTTGACCAAATACAGATAAACTATTCTGCCTCATCTCAGGAACTAAATATAATGTATCAATTAAATCTTAAGACAATGAAAAAAATTAGTAGAAAAAATTGTGAATCCGTGGATAGGTTTGAACACAAAACTTTGACCAATGCGGACGGGACAAAACTCAGGGCCAGGAGAAATGGGAAGACAAAAACCTGAAAAACCCGGCCAGATGAATTCAGGATCCCGGCTAAATATGGTTTACGTGGCTATTTTTATATAGATCATGGCAATTGTAGCGAATGGCAAAATGCCGCATAATCCCTATTTTAGGGGATACTGCGGTATCACTTGACCTGAGATAATGTATTAGAACGCAGCTATGAAAGCCGAAAATTGATAAAATCGAATAATTCTTAATAACCTCAACAAAATGAAACAAAAATGTATTAGAAGTGTAACACTTAAACAAACTGGCATAATTGTGTCAGGCGTGGCAACAATCCAATTGTGGGATGGTTTTACCGGAGAGATTGATATAGATGAAACATTTATCCCTCTTAATGAAAAACTCACAAAGGAGAGACTTTTGAACTGTGTTAATGATGGCAAATATGGATGTGAAGCAATAATGGAAGCCAGCATTGACATAGATGATTTTTACGAGAATGGTTACAGGGAACATAACAGGACAATATTAGCACGTGAAGATCGGTATATTTCGCAATACGGTAAACGTGGTACACATAATAAGCGTGGGATTTAACCCTAATACTATAAGATTATGAAAACAAATTTGAAACTTGTAAAGATTGATGTTACTCATCATTGGAATGAGGATTTTTTGAGGCAAATAAAGGCCGGGAAGGTATTTGATTATTGCCTTTATGATTCAAGCCAGGCTACTCATTGCTGTGAATTTACACCCTCTTATTGGCTTGTGCCTGTATATTCTGAGACTGAACATTATTTAGATGATGCTCAACATGAGGAGTTTTCGTATCATAATAATTTAGAAGGGCTTGAGCCGTTTTATATGCATTGTCATGACGTTGAAAATCTGGAACATATTGATGATTTCAGTAGTAGTGATTTTGAATATGAAAAGTCTGAAGACGAAAAGGAATATTCTGAACAGTTCGAAGAGGCTGAAGACTGTTTAAGATGCAATCCTGTGTATTAAACAGATAACTTATTATACACTTGCTCGGGGCTAATACCTAATTAATGCAATTTTTAAACCTCAACACAAAAAATCATGAAAGTAGAACTCAAAAAATCAGATCCAGATTACAGGGAAGCCATTAATTATGATGGAACCAATTATTATAACTTCCCTTGCACTGTTCAGTTGGACAACAAAAAGCTTATTGTTGGATTTGGAACAGCGGACAGTGTAGAAATCAAGCAGACCAAGGACAATAAAGCTATACTAATAGGCAAAAACTCAGGTCTTGACTATATATCCTGTATTGTGATTGACTATAGTAAAGATCCTGAGATTATTAATGAAGCATTCATACAGGGATCAGAAAACTTCGAAGGTTTTATTCCTGAAGATCAAGAGATCTTTGATCTGAGTTTTGATGAACAGTATAAAATCATCTTAAACTGGTTCATGTAAATTCGTGCCAAAACTAAAAACTTACACCCTGTTTAACAACATTATAGCCTGTATCCCTTAATTAGCAGGTAGAGCGGGGCGAATGTTTAACAGCAGTGTTTTGGAGCATAGAAAAATAAAGTGAAATGATTTAATATTGAATAATAAAACAAAAATGATGAAAAATAACAAAGTATTTAATGAAACAACAGACCTCAACCCCTACCTGGCATGTGCTATAACAGAGGGATTTTGTGAGGGTGAGGATGCAAATTCAGATGACCAATTAAAAGCGTGGGCCTATCTTATTAAGACCGGGCAATGCTGGCAGCTACAGGGACGATTCGGTAGAGCAGCCAAAGATCTTATCGACTCAGGAATAATCTCAATGCAGGGGGAAATTGATTGGGACGAATATTGGGACGCGATTGAAATATGCCAAAATTAAATGGAACAAACATTTGAATACTGGCCCTGGGGTATTGTAACAATAGAGGTATTGTTATTGGGGTATTTTTGGATAAGTATATTATTGAGATACTGTAAAAAACATAAATAATGAAAACTCCGGCAGGAAAGGTGGTTAATGTCTTTTTGAGTAAACATAACTGGAATATTTGTGATGTTACACAAATTGACTACATAATATTCATAGAAAAAAGTAATGAACATTGGGAGGTAGGTGTAACATCTCTAAACCCCAAGGAATATTGCTATTTAAACTTAGCATTTAGAGACAGAGTGGTTATGGCCCGTTCAAACCCAGATATATGGGGTACGGAAATTGAAACATGGGAAGAACTACCGATAGCGGTAGGATCTCATATAATTCAAATTACTGAAAAGATTAATTATAAAATTGGAGATGTGGTTGTTAATCATAAATATAAGAGTGTTGGTATTATAAGAAGTGTTTTTGATCGTGGAGATGTCAGGACTGATGTTGACGGAGTGGTTAATGAAAAGGACCTGGGTATGTATGATGCTGCAATACATTTCAATTATTATACTGCACCGAGCACGAGAAAAGAATTAAATCTATAGAAATCATGTTCTTAGATGACAAACTTTATAAGATAGGATCCTCTATGGATAAGTATTCCCAGAACAGGGATGAAATAATAGCAGAAATGTTTATTGCCTGTGCTGATTATCTGAATGATCCTGAAAGTAATTACGGTGTGTTACTTAAAAGAATGCTAACTCACTGGGAAAATGCTGTGCAGAAGCTTAATAAGCAAGGGTATCACTTCATTCATATAAATACAATGAAGGAATTTCTGGCAAGTAATAGAGACACTAGTGAAATTTTAAAAAAACTATACCAATGAAAACAATTAAAACATGGCTCCCGGTATTCCCGGGCTTTTACGGAACAGACTTCGAAGCTGATGAGGATCTGGAAATCTTTAATATTGCCGAACAGCGCAAACTCAATGATCTCCCTGGACTTCCTTATGATGCTATTAAGTGGGATTATGACGACTATGAGAATGAAGTTGCTGAGGCAGCCTGTCAGGTGATAGAGAATGATTTAGAAGAATTCCTGGCGGAAATCAATTTTCAGAAAGTGAGTAGTCCAAAGGAATATAACTTCGGTAATGATTCCATTCACATCACTGTGGACCTCAACGAACAAAATGAACTGTATATTATGCAGTACCTGGAAAGGCATTTAAAAGAATTTGGGGAATACCTGAAGGATAAATACACTTCCCGGTCCGGGTTCATATCAAGTCATCCTAATGCTATAGGGGACTGGGTGGGTATTGAATGCCTGGAAGATAATCATAAGCTGGGTGCAATTCTGCAATTTATCTGGTACCAGGTAAATGAGAATAATGCAGTTAGTAAGGAAGAGGCCGAGCGGGATTTCCGGGAGGAGGTTATGCAGGATATCTCCCTGTCAGCATCTAATTATGATGATTGCTGTAATAAAACTTATTGCCAGGGATGCGAAGAATTTGTTTATGAAAGCCAGGGAGGTTATTGCCTGGAATGTATCGAGAGTGAAAAGGTTACCGGGGAATATATTCAATGTTCTTGCTGTGAATCAGAGATTGTGAACCGGTGGGAAAAGCGGGCATTGCAATTTAAGATTCTACATGGCTTTGTTCAGTATGATAAGATAGTGTGTAATAATTGCCGAACTATCTATGGATGGGCAGGTAAACAATTTCCGATATTCCCCTGATCCTCAACGTTATGAGATTTATTCATAAATTATCAAAGCAGACAAAAAATAGTGATTGGTGGAAAAAAATGTCCGTATGGGATAAGGTTCTGTACAGGATTTTTCCTGCATGGTGGATGAGTCGTGAATTAAAACGATGTGAAGATTATAAATACTTTCTGGATAGATGGATAAGAATTGAACCACCGGAGGGCTTAGGGGTAATTGATAATAAACGATGTGGGGATTGGGAATATTTCCTAGATAGGTTCATGAGAACCAAGCAACCGGGGTCCTTAGAAACAACTGATAAAAAACCAAGATTTGGTGGAATGATCGAAATAGAATGGGATAAGCCAGGGGGAAAAAATATATTAAACCTCAATAAAAATAAAACTAATTCTCAATAAATTTAAATCATGGAAACATTTAGAGGATGGTGGACTCTTACCTGGTCAGGAGTTGATAAACTTAATGACTCTGATAAAGATCATATCGGAGAATCAATTAAGAGAGGTTTTACTTCTGGTGAAATCATACAAGAATCAGAAAAGGAAATGACATTCAGAGATCTTATTGACCAACATAGTGAGCTAATGGATATTAATTACAGGAAGCAGTCAATATTGGATATTCTAAAGGAATACGGGTATAAGTGTACTTCTGAGGATAATTGCGAATATGAATATTCTGATTTTAAAGGATATTTGAATTTACAAATTGAAAAAATATAATAATGAAAGTCAAGCCAAGAATAACATCTCTGAAACTATTCCGGAGTCAGACTAAGTTTATCGGAACCAGTAAGGGATTTGGTATAACTTCAAAAACCTGGGAACTGAATTTCGGGGACCGGCATGCCGGATTTATCCATGGTAAAACCCTGAAAGATGCCTATAACCACTACAAAAAATACTATGAATGGTTCGATAATGAATAGCGTAACTCAAATCTCAATCACTGGCCTGACCTTTAGTTCATTAATTATGGGTCAGTGGAATGGCCTCTGGTACCCCTTACGGTGTTTAAAGAAGACAAGGGTAGGAATTGAGGTTGAATGGCTCGAAGGTCCCCTGATAGGCCGAAATGACTTTAAATCGAATTATTCCCTGCTGGAAACTAAGAATTTCAAAAAACATGAATGACTGGATTAATAAAACTCATCAAGGGGACGCCTTGCAATTACTTAGGCAGTTACCAGATAATGTAATAAACTGCTGCATTACTTCTCCACCTTATTATGGCCTGAGAGATTATGGTTTAGATACATTACAATGGCCTGAGATAACCTATTCACTTTTTGGTTTTAAAATAAATATACCTGAGTGGAGTGGAAGTCTGGGGCTTGAGCCAGACGATAAAATGTTTGTTGGGCACCTTGTTTGTATATTTAGAGAAATAAGGAGGGTTATAACTAAAGATGGAACTCTGTGGTTAAATATTGGGGATAGTTATGCAGCTGCAGGTAAAAACCGAACAAAGGAACAGGTTCAGAAAAATTCTACTTTATTGGGCGGGAAGACTAGCCAACTTCAGTCAAGCCGCCAACTAAATAAAATTACAGGGAGTTTAAAACCAAAAGATTTAATAGGTATACCTTGGATGTTAGCCTTTGCCCTGCGGGAAGATGGCTGGTATTTGAGATCTGATATTATTTGGAGTAAACCTAACCCAATGCCGGAATCAGTAAAGGACCGGCCAACAAGATCTCATGAATATATTTTTCTACTGAGCAAGTCAAAAAAGTATTATTATGATTCCGATTCAATTAAAACTGACGCTAAGTGGCCTAATGGTCCTAATGCTCCGGATAAAATAAAATCTCCACATGGGAAAAACTATTCTACGCCCTCCGGATGGGATACTGATCAGGGATCTCATGGAACTATTCATAAAAACGGCCGAAGTGACAAGCGTTTGAATAAAAAAGGATATGACCACAGGGGAGATAAGGCAGATAAGAAATTCAGAAATCATTCTGGTAATTATGATGCAGATGGGAATATGATAGGTGAGGGAAGAGCTAATAAACGCTCCGTATGGAATGTGGCAACCACTCCGTTCCTGGAAGCCCATTTTGCTGTTTATCCAAAGAAACTTATTGTTAATTGTGTTAAGGCAGGATGTCCGGAAGGGGGAATAATTATAGATCCATTTGCCGGAGCTGATACCACTGGTATTGTGGCCCGGGAATTGAATCGTAATTATATAATGTTTGAGATTAAGTCTGATTATATTAAAATTATAGATAAAAGAATGAAAATATGAATCAATCAAATCCCTGGCATAATCGCCAAAGATGCCCATCCTGTAGATCAAACAACCTGACAGTAACGGCAGAGCATAGTTCGCATGGCTATAATGGTTATCATTGTAATAAATGTGGATGTAATTTCGGTAATTAACTTTTTAAAAGAATGAACAATATTAAAAAATTAGTGCAGGACCTGGCCGATCATTTAATGGCTTCGGTTAGTGGTGATGGTATTAATGGCCAGTGGCGTCAAGCATGGCGTAACAAGAATAATATCATTATTAAAAATTCTTTTCATTGCCAGGATAAGGATTGCCAGCCATTCTCTATTGAACTTCCCTTGAATGGAGATGTCCTTAACTTTAAACTTAGGTTTAATGAGGATGGGTACCTGGCGCAAAAATATGGATTGAGGGGTCCTTTAGAGGATTTCTTTATGGAAACCATTCATGACTGGCTGATTGAATGCAATGAAACCTACACGGTAATTGCTCATTCTGAAAACATAACTGATAAAATTCAAAGCTTATGTCTGGATCCAGGATTAAAGATTGCTGAGATCTGGAAGAACTGGACAGGGAATCGAGTTACTAAATTTGAAATAATTTATCCAAATGAAAACCAAAGAGAAAACCAATAATTGGACCCCTGAAAATATGGATAGGTATATTACAGGCATTGATCCTATTCCTGAGGGAAATACTCGGTCTTATTCTAATGATGGATATAGCGAGCGAAAAAATACAATACCGCCTCCTATCACAGAAGAGAATCTACAATCTTATTTTGACGAGAAAGGTTTTCCTAAGAAAATAATCTGTGGTTACCAAGAAAAAGGAATGTGGTGGTTCCGGATATTTGGATATGGACTGCATTGGAAACGAATTAAGCAAGAGCGTGGGCATTTCAGATGGGATGGACACACTAAATGTGGATGGATTGCAGATAAGAATGGTTCCTTTATAATGGAGAGTGGATTACTTTTTTCCGAAAGGATGGGGATAACTGGGAAGAGAATTGGAAATTGGTTTTTTAAAATACTTACACCGAAATGAAAAAATACACAATAATCTCACTTATTCTATTTGTTTGGCTCCTCTCCGTGACATATTCGGAGCCGACTAAGGTAGATCCTTTGGATATTCTATTCTCCCGAGTGTATCCGGATTGGTTCTGGTATTCTGATCAGCAAAAGCAGGCCCGGATCAAAATCTATGAACTTTCAGATCATAAATGGTTATGGTTCCCGGAATTGCATCCCAGACCAACAACAATACTAAACCTCAATTAATGAAAGTATTGATCGCTTGTGAATCTTCAGGAATAGTACGGGAGGCGTTTAAAGCCAGAGGGCATGATGTCTGGAGTTGTGATTTACTGGATACCGATATACCGGGGCAACATATTAAAGGTAATGTAATACCTGTATTGAATAAGGGATGGGATTTAATGATAGCCCACCCACCTTGCACTTATTTGTCAAAGGCTGGAGCAAGATGGTTATATCCTGGAGGAATAATAAATAGAGAAAGATATAAAAAGGGATTAGACGGAAGGGAATTTTTTATGGCGTTACTTAATGCTCCGATAGAGCGTATTGCTGTTGAAAACCCTACTCCGTTTAGAATATATAAATTACCTGCATATACACAGATTGTACAACCATATGAATACGGGCATCCTTATTCAAAAAGAACTCTTTTGTGGTTAAGAAACTTACCAAATATTAAACCAACAAATATTATAGAACAACATAAACCATACCTACCGTCTAATACTGGTGGTAAAAAGAGAGGGCAACATTATAGTTTTGGTGTTGTAAAAAACTCCAAAGAATCAAGTACAACATTCTCGGGAATGGCGGAAGCTATGGCGGAACAATGGGGATAATTGATAATGTTGACTTATTAATAATTAGCTGTAATTTTATAATATCATTTAGCTTAACCAAAAAATATGAATATTGGTAAAAGTATAAGGTACTTCAGGAGACTACAGGGAATGAGACAGGGAGAGCTGTGTGTAAGGGCTGGAATATCCCAAACCTATATGTCTCAAGTAGAGAATCATTCAAAAAATCTTACCTGGAAGAAGTTATGCAAAATTAGTGATGTAATCAATATTCCGGTACCTGTTATTCTGCATTTTGCCCAAGATAGAGATGGATTAAGTCAAAGGTCCCAGGGGGCGTATGACAAACTTGATCCAATAATGAGAGAAATAGTAGGAATAATATTAGCTGAAAAATTAACAATATGAATACACGGTGGACCAACTAATTAAAATACACGATTATAAATCCCAGCGGGTTGTTTCAGCCCGGGACCTCCACGGTTTCCTTGGATCCGGTAGACAGTTCGCAGACTGGATCAAGCAACGTATTGATCAGTATGGGTTCATTGAGGACCAGGACTATACCTCATTTCACAAATCTGTGAAACGAGAATCAGGAGCCTCAACAAGAAAAGAATATGCTGTTACAATGGATATGGCAAAGGAACTTTGCATGATTGAGAATAATCCGCAGGGTAAAAGGGCCAGACTGTATTTTATTGAGATGGAAAAGGTGGCCAGAAGTCACCAGGTATCTTTACCAACCCGCAAAGAACTTGCCCAGATGGTTATTGATGCAGAGAATGAGAATCTTAAGCTTAACTGGGTTATTCAGAAGGCTGAGCCACTGGTAAGATATGCTCAGGCGGTACAAAGGGCGGATGATTGCATCCTGGTACGTCAGCTGGCCAAGCATATTAGCAACGCTGGTGGGGTTGTAGTGGGCCAGAATCGATTATTTGCCTGGATGAGAGGTAATGGGTACCTTAATCTGAAAAATGAACCATATCAGAGATATGTGGATATGGGACTATTTGGGTACCATGAAACAAATATTGAAAGCTCTAAAACCTCCTTTACCCGCAGGACAACAACGATAACAGGGAAGGGAAGAGTTTATTTTATTGATAAGTATTTAAGTTGATGTAAAAAACTTTTATGATATGAATGGAATACAGGAATATAGGAAAGTAAGTGTTGTAAAACTAGGAATAAAACATCACATACTTTCCCAATTTAAAAGTCAAATAATTATAGTTAAGATAAATGGAGGATGGGTAGAATGGCACCCCGACATCGACCTCAACCAAATGGGAATGATAGAAGATCAACTAATTGAGCAGGGGTGTACTATATTAACACGGAGACATAAAAAATACTCAAGAGTCTCAATGCATGGTTGTCCTAATCCTAATAAACTTGGAGTAGTAGATTGTGAATCTGAAAATAAATCCAAACCAATAGCCTTTATGAAAGCATTCATGAAGTACGTAAAAGAAATGAAATCAAAGGATGACCGACAAATGTAATGGTGACAAAGATACTTGCCCGAAAAGGTATGGCTGCAAGGAATATTCCTTCAGGATAAAACTTAAGCGGCGCAAACCGATAATTAAGGATGGTGAGTGTACTGAATATGAACCTTTAATAAATAAACAATGAAATTCGTCAGGGTATGGGGATTGAGATCCCAGGGCTCCGAAAAGGCTTAGATGTTTAAGCCATCATAAGTCCGCCAGGGGAATTCGGTGATACTGGCTAATTTGCAAATCGTAGCGCATAGGCTGCGCCAGGATGCAAGGTACTCATGACAACGGTAGGGCGGTCACTCGCCTGGCTGCTCTACCTTTTTAAAGTTTGAAATTATGGGATATTATACAGAACTGCAGTGTAAGATAAAATTACAGAAAGATACGCCGGAACCTGTTATTAATCTCCTGAAAAGAGTCTTGGTTGACAAAGATCTTGGACTCGGAGATAAGACATTCTTTTCTAGTAATGATGTTTTTAAGCCCGAAATAGATGATCCGTTTTTTAATTGCGAGAGATGGTATATGCTTCTTGATGGAATAAATTGGGATCCAGATAAAAAAGGAGGGAAATTTTATATTGATGGCGGATATTGGGCAATTGATCTTGATACGGAATTTAAGAATTATGATAACGAGATAGAATTGTTTATGGGATGGATTTCTCAGTATGTTGCCGGCAGAAAGAAAAAACAATATATGGGATGGAGTAAAGGCGAAGGTATGAACACTAGATCTAATTTATACATACACCGATGATGCAATGTAAACCAAGAATGGAATCAACCTGTATCTATGAAATACTCCCACGTAAAGAATTTAAGATAAATAGTATAGATAAAAATTACCAAGGTACCGCGTGGTGGAAATGTATAAAATGCGGACATCTCATAAAAAGTACGTAATCATGAAAAAAAATTATGTTCAAGAAACTGCAGTTGCAGATTTTATTCCTAGAAGTTATTCAGAGGACCTGCATTTAGAAAATGGAAAATACCTCAACCTGTGTATTCAATGTAATCATGTATTCGTTGGGCATAAAAATAGAGCTATTTGCAAAGTATGTCTCGAAGAGAATCTGCTTCATCTTCCGGACTTCGAAGGAATGAAAATTAAAAAGATTTCAGAATCTGCTCAACAGCATAAAAAATAATTTGTTTAATAAAAATTAACCCGGTAGTTTTACCTTGCATGGCTAAACATAGTCTCCGGAGGCATTCGGGGACTAGAGCCCAGTTCCTGGAAAAGAACTTTAGCTGGGGGAAACAAGGGAGCTGGGTTTTTTAAAACTTCAACATGATAGTACAAGCTAAAATATATGATGGTCACCCAGAATTTACAACCGATGGATGTGGGTGCTGCTCTATAGTTTTAGGAGATCCTGAATTTGGCCCATTAAATAAGGATAAAGTTTTGGAGCACCTAAAAGATAACGTCGTAGTAATAATGGCAGCTTGTGTCTTGCTCAATATTGATTTTAATGAATTTATAAATGAACATTCATGAAGGAAAAAACTCAACGTAAACCATCCGGACTGGGTAAAATCCTTGGAGCACTTGGATTTTTAGCTGCGGCTAGATCCATTGAAAAAACAAGAACCCCTGATGCAGGTAAAAATCTTGGTGGTGTTGGTGGAAGCGGTATTCATGTAGGTAACCCAATATATTTTCCTCCCAGGAAAAAATACAAGGGCATTGACAAGGAAAATAAGCGCAGAAATTATCTCAATAAGAATAAGAAATGAATCTAAAAAACAACTTACGTCGGGCATGGCAATGGTTCTGGGGTAATACATTCATTGCCCTTAAACTCTGGCTCAATGGCTGGTCTAATAACCGGATGTATCGCAGGACCTGTAAAGAAGCTGATATCCTTAGTCAGCGTCTTAATTGGCAGCGGATCTACATCTTTCCTAATCCGCCAGAGAAAGGCCCTGGCCTTCGCCTTGTGACCTCATCAATGATTGCTGAAGATAATAAACATCGGAGCAAGAAGAAGAAATTAGATATACGTGTTTTGCTTGAACATAGCTATGGATGGGCTGATAAGAATACCTCAGCCCTGGAGAATTTTTATCGCGGGAAACCTCGTAAGAGGGATCAACGGAAAGCTGACAAGATCCGTAAAAAGAATACCGAACTCCGAAAAATTCCAGTACATGAACCTAAACGAATTGGGCAACGCCTCAAATAAAATAGAGAGGTGTATAGAATCTTCGAGGACCTTATATCACTTAAAAGGGTGTTTTCAAATGATAATGACATTAGATATCTATGCTCACCCAGGTACAGAGTCTAGTGTCAGAGGAAAACAATGCTATCTGATTGGATATATGAAATGTAAATATGGAGACCTTAAATCTAATGGATAGAATAATTAATAACAGTGTGAGATATTCTGGTAAGAGAGTGAGTCGAAGAGACCGCCAATGCTATGAATGCACAAGAATGATAAAAAAAGGGGAGGAGTATTGCAGCCATCAATTCAGATATGATAAGACGATAATAACTGTATCATTTCATAATAATTGTTTTAATCTTATAACTCGATTGAAGAGAATTATAATATTTGGAGGATATGCTTATGTACATGGGCTGGACTGGCCCTTCCAAATGAATGAAATGGTTGAGGTGAGTGGGCTCAAAAGAGTGGGTGTATTTATAGCTATCCTAGAGAACTCGGAGAATAGTATTATCCTATGTCCTGTAAATCAAGGTCCTGATATCAGACTTATAAAAGATGGTAATGATATAACAGCTATAGAATTAAGAGAAAAATAATGAAGGAAGAAGATAATCCGGTACGTGAAACAGGAGGATGTACATTCATGATAATGTACCTGACAATATCTTTTATATGCCTGCTAGGGGTAATTGTAACACTAATCATAGTAAAATGGCCCTCTTAGTAAAAACTAAATCAGGTACCGGAAAGGTTGTCGGGGAGATGGCCGGGAAAGCCATGGTTGAAATCCTCAACGGGGATGGTAGCACAGTGATTAAGGGTGGCAAACCACTAAGGGTGCTGGTAAGTAAGAATAGGGCTGTGCCAATAGGCTTCATTGATGGAGGAATGGATTTTGATGAGGCTTTTTTCAGCAATACCGACACCAATATTAAAAAATTAGAAATACCAACGAATGAACAAGATAATCCCCCTGGATACATTGATCCGGGAAACAATGAGTGAGTACGGAGATTTTCGTGATTATGATGATGCGAATATTATCTCTTTTTACAATGGTCTCCAGGAGAACCAGAAACTAGCAATTGATAATGTATTCACTTATTTATGCGGGATCACATTCGGTCAAATAGTAATCAAATACTCTGAGCAATATGAGTCAGGAAAATAATACAGAGGAAAAACAGGTTAAAGAACTCATAGTGATGAGTGAAGCGCTTTATGTTATGTATACCAAAATCGGTGAGTTTGATGGAGCAATCACCACTATAAGACAAAACATATTAACAGTGTGTTCGGGCCTTGACCAGCTTAGAAATCAGATAATTGCAGGACCTGAGAAGGAAGGTCCAGTAGAACCATAATTGTAAATTATATTATTTTGCTTAACTTAGAGGTTAACCTAATGGTTACAAAAGGAAAGCCACCAGGAAATTACGAATCATCAAAATCGGTTGATGACAGAACTTATGTGAATGTGCTATTTATGGCAAGCACCACTAAGGATGAATGGTATTTTCTTTATGATGTTGAGGATCATGATAAACCCATACCAATAGGATGGTATAGCCAGGATCAGATAAATAAAATCAGTTTGATCGAAGGGCTTTTCTCAGATATTGAGGATGGGGACATTAGAGAAATCAACGTTATTAATCTTAGGGCTGGAACCGGATATCACCCATTTTACAATCCGGATCCGCAAGGTTATAGAAATGGAGGACAGAGCATTCATAGTGGGCCTCCCTTACCAAGTGGATAAGGGATACGCATTCAACCTGGTTGAAGACAATATAACCACGGTTCATGAATGCTGTACCCAGGACCAGGCATCTTACCTCAGTAGTTTAGCAAAAATTTTACACCAGGCAGGGATAAAATTTTCTTTTAAAGGCTAAACAAATAATGAATGTATTGAGTTTATTTGATGGAATGAGTTGCGGTCAAATCGCACTCGAAAGAGCAGGAATTGAAATTGATAAATATTTTGCTTCTGAAATTGATAAGTATGCAATAAAAGAAACTCAGCTTAATTACCCAAGTACGAAGCAGGTTGGTGATGTTGTGGATGTAAGAAGTGCTGATTTACCAAGGATTAATCTACTTATTGGAGGCAGTCCATGTCAGGGGTTTTCTTTCAGTGGAAAACAATTGAATTTCAAAGACCCGAGAAGTAAATTATTTTTTGAATTTGTTAGATTACTAAAGGAAACAAAACCTGATTTCTTTTTACTTGAAAATGTAGTAATGAAAAAAGAATATCAGCAAATAATAACTACAAATCTAGGTATAGAATCTATAAAAATAAACAGTGCATTGGTTTCGGCTCAAAATCGAGACCGTCTTTATTGGACTAATATACCTAATATCAAACAACCAAAAAATAAAAATATAGACCTGATTGATGTTTTAGAAGATATCGAAATAATGAGATCTGCTGCTATTAGGGGACGTAGATTGAATGATAGGGGTAGGCGTGAGGACTATAATAAAGAGATACCTATTACACAATGTCTTGAAGTAAAAGCTACAAACCTAAATAAAAGCAACTGTCTTACGACTGTTGCAAAAACCAATGTTTTAACGACAATGCCAATAGGAAGACATCCTGATGTGTATAATAAAAAACTGCCCTTTAGGTATTATACAGTAAAAGAATACTGTAGACTACAAACCGTACCTGATAATTATTTTAAATATAGTAGTGATAACCAAATTAGAAAAATGCTTGGTAACGGATGGACAGTAGATGTAATAGCACATATATTTTCCTTTATACCAAATAAGCTATGAGTATTAAAGGAAGTTGTACAACAGCAAGCTATGTTGAATGGAACCTGGCTCATCAAATTATTGGTGACCTGATTGGTATCAGAGAATACCGTAAGGCATTACTGGTATCAACAGGGATATACACTGGTTTACGTATTGGTGATATCCTCACTCTGAAGTGGTCAAACGTCCTGGGCCAGAATAAAATCATCATGATTGAAAAAAAGACCGGGAAGCGCCGGGAGATTGTCATTAATCCATTCCTGCAGAAAATGATTGAGGATACCCATATAGAAATCAATCCATTCAGGGATGATTATCTGATCTTCCGCAGCCCGGAGAATGCTTATTACCCACTCAATCGTACAACAGTCAACCGGTGGCTGAAAGAAATATTTAAAGATTATCCGGTATCCGGAAATGTGAGCTCTCACATGCTTAGAAAGACATTTGGACGTAGGATATGGGAAAACAATAATCAAAGCGACTCTGCCCTAATAATGCTCGGAGAGCTATTTAATCATGTTAGTTCAATAACAACCAAAAGATATCTCGGGATACGCCAGGAGGAGCTCGGGAGTCTTTATGAATCATTGTAATTATGGATAAAATATATTATTTTGACCTTGCTAAATACCAAAAGGATTATGTTGTTGCTTACTCAAAATTCAAAGAGTATATCAAATACCGGGTGAGTGATAATGTATTCGATCAATGGGCCGAGATAAACTTAACAGCTGATCTGGCCATGAAAAATGCTATCATGCCGGCCATGGAGGGGTACCTGATCAATTTCTTTATTAAGTATAATATAAAGATCGGCTTCAGCATCACCAAGAATGGAGAATACATCCCCCGGGTATACACCTATAATGAGAAGAATGGGCTCTATAAAAACTCAATGATGTCAAAGTATACCTCCCGCAATGAAGCTGTCCTGCGGGCGATAGATTCCGCTTTCGCTAAATTAAATGTTGAATTAATAGTAAATGCTAACATTAATGATAAATAAGCAAGATTATGGATATTATATCAAATAAAATTGTAAAAATTCGCAAGCCTCATCGTTGTTTTGCATGTGGTAGAAAGTTTGAAAAAGGGGCTATGATGAATTGTCAGGTAAATACATACGATGGAATAATGGCTGTTTACTCATGCCTTACTTGTCAGGAGCTCATGAGTAAACATTCTGAGTATTTTAAAGACGACTATGATCATTCATATCCAGCTGATTGTGTAAGGGAATGCTATGAAGGAAGGGATATAACCCCTAAACAGTTATTAGAAAAACTAAATTTAAGCCATGAAAATAACAAAAAGAATTAAGATAAAAGTATTTTGGGTATGGTATGATTCATGGATTGGAGCATATTGGAATAAGGACAAACGAACACTGTACATTTGCCCATTCATGTGGGTTGTTATTGCAATAAGTATAAAGCCAAAAGAAATGTTTCCGGAAGGTGGTCCGTGAAATTTACACACCAAACTAAATAAGTAATCATGGAAAAAGCAATTAAAAGAACGCAGGAAATTATTAAAGAATCGACTCCGGTAAGTGATGCCGAAAGGATTGAAAATTTAAAGACAGAAGTAAATAGCTTGTTAATGACCCGTTTGCCGGAAAGTACTTCTATTCGGGATGCTGATATTTTAGCAACAGTCATTTACGAAATGATAGTAGTTCCCGAAAATTTTCTTAATTCATAAACAGTCATTCAGTAATTTTAATTATGGAAAAAAAGGTAGTATGTTTTTATCATAGCAGGGATCTTGATGGTTGGACCTCAGCCGCCATTGTAAAAAAGAAATACCCAAATACTGAACTCACAGGATGGGACTACGGAGACCCTGTTCCAATGCCCCGGCACAACACCCTCCATATCCTTGTTGATATTTGTTTTCCTGTAACAGATATGGAAATGTACGCAATGATGCCAGCATATTCAACGATATGGATTGATCATCATGAGTCAGCAATAGATCAAATGAATGGGCCCAATGTTAAAAGCATGGACAGTATTGATGGTGTGAGGGATACTCAATTTGCTGCTTGTGAACTTGCCTGGCGATTTTTCTTTCCGGAACTTGATATGCCGGAACAGGTTCGTTTACTTGGAATGTATGATTCATTCCGGCATAAAAACGAAAGCGAAAAAGAAAAAGTTTTTTTCTTTCAATACGCCGCCAGGGCTATGGCAGAAAATCCGGAACAAGCAGCCCAGTTCCTGATAAGTGCACCACCACAGAGGCTGGGTAGTATAATCAATACCGGAGGAGCTATTCATAAATATCTGTGTGTTGAAGCTAAGGGGATATTCGGAAAAGCATTTGAACTACACCTCTTGGGATATATAGGATTAGCGGTTAACCGGGAGAGGTTTAATCCAGTAAACTTTGGACTCAATTACCACAAGGATGGATACGAATTTTTTGCATGTTTCTGGTATGATGGAATTAAAAAGAAATGGATATTCTCATTATATAATGATGACGGAAAATTGAATGTTTCCGAGGTCTGTAAAGAATTAGGTGGTGGTGGTGGACATCCTAAAGCGGCCGGGTTTGTTACCAAGAATCTAAGTGAGATCTTATCCTAGTTTGTAGATGGCGTGATTCTCGGCTACCCATAGTTGGTATTCCTTCAGTAATTTCTCACGATAAGCGAAAAAAGAATCCCACATAGCCTGAGATTCTTTTGTATTTGATAACCTGAGTTTTAAATCATCATCAGTACCCTGATCAATAATACGATGTTGCTCCCGGGATCCCAGAACAATATTTCTGTAATAGTATTTGAAGTAAGGATAATTTTTCTTGTCTAATACATGCATGCAGTTCCAGGCCAGTAAATTTTCCAGGGTAACCGACCCGGATCCGATAAAAAATTTACCCTGCCAGTAATTCCAGGCCAGCAGGAAAGTGTCCGATTGCTTCAATTCCTTTTCATCCTGGATGGTTGGCCTGAATTTTAATGAAGGTCTTTTTTTGTAATTAGCTCCTACTGGCAATGGCTTGAAATTAGCTCTCTGGTAACAGAATTGACAAAGACCATAACCAAAAATAAATCTTGACTCACCGCAGCCATAACCAATAAATTTGCCTCGCCCCTTACATATTTTCTTTTTTCGAATCATTTATACTTATAATCATCCCACGAAACATTTCTAAGTTGTCTGGTATTAACAAATCTAGCAAATCTTTTTTGCTCTTTTGTTGGAGTAATGACATTTGAAATTAATGGTTGAGCAAATGGATCAACTTTTAAGTTTCTTAAAAAATAAAATCTTTCAAGCGCATCATCAATATCAGTTACTAACATATACACAAAATATTGGCGTGGTGTCGCGCCATATTTTCTTAATTTTTCAACAGCCGACTGAACAACTTGCATTTGATTTTTATTATCACATGCCATTCGAAGTGGTTTGAGCCACTTAACGCGAGATAATAATTTTGCTATATCTGAATTTGCTGATATTATTCTAGCATCTAATCCTTGATTAAAATCAACCTTGATTCCTAGTTTTATTATTTTCTCAATTTGTTCTAATCCATGATTCGATGCTAATACATTATTGTCCATTAGGACTGCGGTTTTTCTTTTATCAAGGAATTCATCAATATCGGTATTGGCTTTTAATATCCCTTCCTTTTGTGGAACAATACAAAAATAACATTTACGAATACACCCCCTTGTTAGAAACCCTAGTGCGTGTGGATAATTATATAAACCATAATCAGGTAATGAGTGTTCAATTTCTTTATGTAATTTGACATAATTATACCCCGCCCCACCCTCTATTATCTGATCTGCATTAATTATAGTTTTGTCTTCTGTTGCATAATTAAAAACTTTAGACTTATAAGCTTGTTCGATAACCCTGAAATTTAAAGATGTTTTAACCTCAACAGCAATTAGTATGTGACCATTCTTTGCTACAATATCAACACCCTCAACTTCGAAATATAGTTCATACTGATCCTGTAGATATTCAACAAATTTCTGTGCTAATTCTGCTTCTGTCATTGAATTGAAATTATTACTCCTTGAATCTCCCTGTCAACCTTATATCCAACCGGAATTGGCATAATGGTATCCTTGTCATCATCCGTGATCCAGCCATGAGCGGTCATTAAGTCTGTACATCCCTGAATCATATTTCCATAATCCCATCTCCCCTTGATGGATCTATGGAAAAAGAAGCCGATACGGTACGGAGTGGTGTACCCCAATACCATTTCCAAAAATCGTGACCGGTTCTTCTTCCAGTAAGGTCCGGATAATATTGTATATTCTTCATACTGAGGACTATGCTTTAGTGTTGGCACCTTTCCCTTACTCCCTTTCTTATAAACGTAGCTAAAAGTCCGGGAATTCTTACTCGACATTACCTCGTAGGGTATATAGATTTTACCTTCCTGGTAGGCTTTTTCTTGCTCCTCTGCAGCTTTCTCCTCATTCAGGTAGGAGAACTTGGTTTTGCCGGTTCCCTTCCTCTGATGGCTTGATTTGTCTTTTATAAGGATATTTCCATTCTTATCAAAAGAAACCTTTTTCCCGGGATATAATTTTTCTATGTCACCAAGGGAAGTCACTAGAATGGAAGATCGTCATCAGTTCCGGGACCAGTATCCTCAATTAGGTGCCCGGTTCCATCCTTCACAACTTTGCTTATATTCTCCTTGCGCTGTTCATCAGTCAGGGTTTCCGGCTGTGGGTCAATGAATGGATCCACTTCGGGTGCAGCTTCCGATTCATTAACCGCAGATTCACTCAGAGGATGAGCTTCACGCATTTTGGGCAGGATCTCGGTAATAACCTGGTTCTGGAAAAACTCCATTCTTTTAGTGGAATCATTCTGTTCAGCACCATTAACTATCACTTTATCCTGGAGTGGCATTTCTTTTGGATCTTCCCGGGTATAATACTCATCGATTTTATTGCCATTGACATATGGCGTTAAAAATCCCCGATAGACATCATCATCTCCCTCTATCCAATAACTCCGGAACTCAATAAGCTGAGAAAAATCCATGTTTTTGAGCCTAACAAGAACTCCTTTAGCCGCAATGGATGTGTATCCAGTAGACAACTCCCAAGTGTCACCCTCCCATTCCATAACAAAAACCCAGTATTTTCGGCCCTCATCATCCTGAGTAACCCTGATATCAGTAAAATATCCTTCAAGAGTATTAAACTGAATCTCATAAACCTCTTTTCCACTTTTCTTAATTCGCTTGATGGCATTTTCTGTGCCTTCAGATACATTCCTTGTCATCATCCCCTGGAACATTCCAAGGAAAGTTTTGTTTGTGTTTCTAACTCCTAATCCTGGCATAATAAATAATTTGAATGGTTAATTAACTCCCGATAGTTTTAAATTGACCTGTTCATAGATCCCATCATCGTTCCTGAACGAGATATTGAAATAAGTTTTTGGTTTCTGGTTGAATTTCGCATCCTCAAGCAGTTGAGCAGCCTTCTGAAACGTTTCATCAGCAATCTTGTCCTTATAACTCAGGAGCTGATCCAGTTTTTTGTAATCAAACCTACCGCTCTTAGTTGTGAATGCTGACAGAACCAATTCCTTGAGGACCTTGACGTTTGCATTATCATCATTAAACTTCGAAAGGTATTCCGCAAAATGCTCCTTACTCAAAGCAACATCTTCTTCCTTGAATCCAGCCGGGGCAGAAATTACTTTCTCAATCTTGATGTCCCGGTCAAATGAATAGAAGGTGTAGCCTTTCAGGGAACGATCATCATCGAGTTTTCCCGGAGACTTACGCTTCAGATGGGCCTGGCGAACAGCTTCCGTGGACACCTCAGCCTGGGCAACCAGGTCTTTTAGTGCTTCCTGGATCTTAAATGCCAGATTAAATAACTTCTTCGAAGTCTTCTCAGACTTGATTTCGTCAGGGAAAAGCCTTGCTTTATCTACCTGGTTGCCATCCTGCTCAATCCAGGTGTCACCCGACTGTACTTTTTGAATTTTTGCTTCCATGAGTTTTTTTATATAATCCTGAGTAATCAAAAATCTTAACTTGTATATGCCATGAATCCAGTTCTATCCATATTTCCTGGTCCCCGTACTCCTTCCCTGTAATCATTTCTTTTATAATCTCCACAAACTCCAGGTAATTCTCCTGCTTTAAATGTGGAATGTTTGCTACAAAAATCCACCGGTCCCGATCCATCCCTGTTTGAATCCACGCCTTCACCCGGTCCCTAGAAAGGGTTTTCTTCCGCTGGTCCTTGGTGTCCATATAAATCGTTATGTGTAATTTCCAGTTGAGTATCCTTAAGTTTTGTCAGGCTCATAAACTTCATGATCTTCTCATGGAATCCAACATGAGCTGATCCGGTTGCGCCATTACGATGCTTAGCTATAATGATCTCTGCCTTATCGTAAGTGGATTGACCATTCTCATCATTCCAAATACCGGCCTTAAATGCCCGGTAAATCAACCAAACCTGGTCCGAGTCATTTTCCAACGCTCCGCTTTCCCTGAGATGTGAAAGCTTTGGCCTCTGATCAGCTGTCATCTCCACTGACCGGTTAAGTTGAGCCAGGGCAACCACTGGCACATTGAATTCCCGGGCTATATTTTTTAGACCCTGAGATATCTCAGAAACCTCCTGCTCCCTGTTTCTCCCTCTTCGGCTGTCTGAGCGCATCAACTGAATATAATCTACAAATACAGCGCCGATGTTTTTTTCCAGTGATATCCTCAACATCCTGGTTCTAATATCCATAATGGTTAAACCGGGTGTGTCATCAATAAAGATGGGAGCCGCTGATATATTACTGGATATATCCCGGATCCTTTGCATCTCCAAGGTTGTAATATTCCCCTTATAAACTTTCGTGGACTCAATCTCGGTTCCAAGAACCTTTAAGCGAAGATCCAGCTGACGAGAAGACATTTCCAGAGAGAAAATAACACTGACAGATTCTCTGATAACGGATATATTGTATACAATGGATGCCATTAATGCCGTTTTTCCAATCGATGGCCTGGCAGCCAGAATTATAAGGTCTGACTTTTGTAAGCCATTACATATTTCATCAAGCTCTGAGATCATTGTAGGAATCCCTTGTAGAGAATATTCTCCGGACATTATCTTTTCAATAACCTCGATATTTTTATCGGAAACCTCACTGATATGCCTAGCTGCATCCGGTGTGACAACATTGAGGGTATCAGAAACCCCGCGAACCATGTCGGAAACAATGTCATGAACATCCTGGGTTTCATTAAAAGCCTTTTGTTCAGACTCCATGGAGATCCGGATAATCTCACGCTGCATCCATTTCTGCAGGATAATCTTACAATGGTACCGGGTATGGCTTCCAATAGTTCCTTTTCCGGATATTTGAGTGACATACAATACACCACCGGATTCCTCCAAGGTATCATCAGCCCTCATTTGCTGGGTAACCGTTAGAAGGTCTATCGGATTACCGGCAGCGTAAAGAGCAATAAAAGCTGCAAATATTTTTTGATGAGCATCCTTGTAAAACACTGATGGTTCCTTTATTGTATCCATTGCATCCAATATGGCTTCTTTATCATTCATGCAGGTACCAAGAACAGTTTCTTCTAAATCTACTGCCTGGGGTGGTATCTTTGGTGTTTCAATACCCTCATGTGTAATATCCCTGATCATTTACTGACCATCCTCCCATCTACGTGATGACAGCCACCCCTGAGCCATTTTTGGTGTTGACCCCTTTTCTATTAACCCAGGACGTTTGGTAGCTTCCCTACGGGCACCCTTTATTATTTTATCAAATAAATCGAAATCAACTTTTAGATCGAACCATGCGTCCGCAGCTTCAGAGCGACCGGCCTTATAATCGAATTCCTTCCAGAATGTATTAAAAGCCGTAAGTTGTTTACTATAAAGTTTTCGTCCTTTTTTAGTAACATAAACTTCTTCTTCCGGAGAGTTTTTCTCGGTAGTTACAACCGGGGCGTCAGGAGTGATGGGATCGGTACCGGTAATATACTTATCCGAATCAATCTGGGAAGCCGAGGGTGGTACCCATTTAGTCTCTACCGGTAATTTACCAGTGAGTGCAGGATTCCCGCCCATTGCACCAATAGCCTTTCTTTTCTCTGATATTTCAGCATCCTTGATCATGTGCTCAGAATAAACTAATCCATTGGTATCAATTTTGATATCCTTACCGATCTGTACAATCTCATCAAGAATTGACATTAATTTATTTTCAGGAAGCTTTAACATTTTACTCAAAATAGAAACATCATAACGAACACCGTCAATCATTAAGGTTCCGTAAGGATCCCCCTCCATCATCATGCACATTAAATTGGTTGTTACTCCCTGGGCTTCCGGGGTAAGTATTTGGATATTGCGGTTAGTCATCCACCACTTAGCACTAAATGGAAATTTTCTGTTCATGTTAATCTATTTCGAGAACGGAAAAGATAATTTCCTTTAAATCGTCGGTTAGCGGTCTGATGCCGTTGAGTATGTAAGAAAAATGAACCTGGGAAATGCCAGCCTTTTCCGCTATGGATTTCTTTTTCAGTCCCAATTCTTCAATCCTGCTGATGATCCTTTGAATAGTCGGATCATTAGATTGTGTCATGTGTTTGTTTAATTTTTATTAAACAAATCTAATTAAAAAATCTAATATAGAAAAGGATTTGGAGTAAAATTTACCAATGAAGTATTCTGGTACCTAGTTTGAATTCATATAAGTTATATTGACCAAACCTTGACATGCCAACACCGTAATAATTATTTTTTCGGTTGAGGTAAGTTGCTTCGAGGCCAAACATTAATCCACCCATCGGAGATCCGCCGGTGGTTAACCCAATATATAGACCTCTTTCGTATACCGGGATCTCAATATTATTGGTTACAATGACCGGGCGGGGAATTTCTATGGTCCGATCTATTGTTGTCTTTATAATATCGGCTCCCATGTTCCATTGGTCCAATGTCCCATTGATCCACAGTTCCATCCATAAGCTAACCGAATCAGAGGTTATTTCATCGGTATAAAAATGAATGTTATTATCCAGTATAACGGGTTCCGGAATCTCCCGGTCTAACCATTTAATAACAGTTCTTTCTTTAATGGTGTCAATATAAACGGTATCACTTGGTAGATTTGCCAACATATTAATACTATCAACAGCCTCCTGGGAAATTAAAACATAGCCTGCCGGTACCGGAGAGGGATCCGGTGACCGGCGGCATTCCTGGGCAAAGATTATCCATACCGTCAGACAAATGATTGCTATCGTGGATAAAGAAAGGGCAAATTTCATTACTCGGGTACCAGGAAATGTCCTTTCAGGGGAATACGTATCCCGGCACCGGTTATAATAACCTGATTGCCGAGCCTGTTAATGGAAAGGCCGGAGGCACCGCTGCCGTCAATGATGTGCTTGATGCGCTTCATTGTTACATCCCTGGCCCGGATCTCAGCCTCAATAGACGCACAGCGCAGTTTGGCAGTAGCGTCTAGGACGGGTTCCTGGATTTTTAATTCCTTTACCGGTGCTTTTTTCACTTCTGGTTCCGGTTCTGGAGTTTTTTTCACCTTCTTGGATTCCGGAGGAGGTTCTATTGGAGGTTCTGGTTCAGTGGATGATTCTGGCTCCTTGGAGAACTTACTGAGCCTGGAAGCTTCTTGCTGAGCATCCCTGAAAGACATATCCGGATTTGCAGCCCGGATCTCAGCTAATAGTTCTTTGTACGTTTTTGTTGCCATGATCGGTTAATTAATATTAATCAAATATATAAAATTTTCATCACTTATCAAGCAGCCTGCAGATAAAGCCTTGCCGGATCAACTCCTGCATCCTTCAGTAGGTTGTATACATTGAAGTTTGGACAAGTCTTGTTTGAAAAATCATAGTGTGCTGCAATCATGGTATTCGCATGATCCTTTAGGAATTGTTCAACATACCCCACAAAAGTAGTGAATTGAGCATCTGTAAAAATGTCATGAAAGTTAAACATCCTGGACTCATTATCATCATTACGTCCGCCAACCAGGCAGATGTGGCGAGAGAATGCATTCACCCCAGTAGCTCCCCAGGTGATTTCATTGGGATCCACAATGCTATCTTTATTGTATGGTGTAACATTGATAATTTTCCCATCCCTGGCAAGCATATCAGTATATCCATCCCGGTCCCACCCACGGCCATGAAGAATATTGACAGGCTTCCCATTAATGTATTCTGCAGGAAGCAGATCCCGGGAGGGGTAGTCCTGTCCTTTGTACCGAATTTTAATAATGTGGCCACCATCCTTAATATCCTTTGGCCCCATATGCCAGGAATCCAGGATACTTTTAGTAAGATTAAAATTTGGGTGAGTTCCGCTGCAGTGAGCTACCAGGTATTTTAACAATTGTGGTGACATATTATTGTTTATTGCTTGATCAATATCCTATTCAGCAAAGAAGTTGGTCAAGAATTTACCCAGAACGCCAACAGCAAGGCTTATGTAAGCCAAGACATTGTTGCCAGAAGCTATCGATGTACTGGTAAGTACCGCTGATGCTGCTAAAAGGCCATCTCCAAATCGTCTAAGATTTCTGGGTGTTGGCTGCATGTAAGATCTACTCGAAAATTTCATGATAATGATTTTTATTTTAAGTTACCAAAATTTTACTTTCTGAATGATTTGTGATAATTTTTCAGGGTCAATATCAAATCCCATCAATACAACGAATCCAATAATAAGAACGGTCAGAGTAAAAACTGTTTTTTTAGGATTGCGCTGAAAGAACCTCCACCAGCTTGTATCATCTTCCACGTCATCTAAACGATTTTTTACCTTACCTACAATATCATTACGGCGTTGCATCTCAATTTTTATAGCCTCAAATCCTGAATCAATATTTTTAGCAATACCCTTGAATTTAAGATTGTCCCTT
>SDBT01001880.1_pt1 | contig 37707 bp, 36 predicted proteins | sample 2277101 | NCBI WGS metagenome assembly SDBT01 (sample SAMN10404973, study PRJNA504765) | marine sediment metagenome | isolation source: marine sediment core GS10_PC15, 103 cmbsf | place: Arctic Ocean: Southern Knipovich Ridge | collected 2010 | reverse complement strand
GCGTCTCTTCAAGTCCTGTTTTTGTAGGTCGTCGACTGGATGAAAAAGGGCTGTATCTACACCATTGGGAATCTTTACTACCTTCCTTTTAGCAAATCCATAGTCTATTGATTCCCTCTTCACTTCCTCACTGGGACAAATGAAAACGTCACCATATTTCATTAGAATTTTGAGCTTTGCCCTTCCAAAACAAGTTCTATCGGAAGTTTGGATATCTCCTACTTTCCCGGAACGGCCAAATTTCACGATAACCTTCTTTCTCAGCAGTTTGCCTGTAATTGCTGCTGTAATTGCCGGGGAAGACGCTAAATGGGCATGGATAATCTGGTATTTTCCTCGATTTTTAATCAGGAAAAGAAATGATGAAAACATAAATGACAAGGAAGCAACAGTTCCCAAGCCCAAAGTGAACAATCTATAAACTGGAACCCCATCTAACTTTTCAAATCTCTTCAGTCCTTTTAACCTTTCGGTAATAACAAAAGGCTTTACATTTCGAGCGATTAATGCCTTGGCCAGCCTCAAAGTTTGTATTTCGGTTCCCCCAACGACTGGAGGAAAATATGCACTAATCATGCAGACTCCTATTTTCATACATCACCTGGACTCAAGATTGTCGCTCAACGGTCTCTTTAGCGAAGAAAGAACCATCTGGAATGTTCCCTTCCTTTCGGAAGGACTCCGGAAGTGGCTCTATCTTTTTCAAAATTCTTTTCATAGGAAAATTTTCTTGGGAATAATTTTCAAAAAGGTATTGATCAGGGTTTGCATTTTCTTCACTTTTCTGAATTTCTCTTTGTAGAACTGAGCCTTCTTTTTCTCCTCTACAGGAAGGCTATTTTCTATCCTAGATAAGGCTTTCTCAAATTTATCTATTCCTCCTGACATTTCATTTATTCTTTCTTGTATGCCGCCTTTAAACCTGTTAATTACTATTTTCAAGGTATCAGGGTTTGCCTCGTAAAAATCCTTTCGGGAACCCTTCACCCATACTTTTCTCACCCCACCCCATTTTTCCAATTCGCGAATATTTGTACTTACACTCCCCTTGCTTATTTTTAATCTTTCCACCATATAATCGAGACAGAGTGGCTCATTACTTAGGAAAAGCAATGCGTATAGCTGTCCCACAGTGCGGTTAAGCCCTAGCCGAGCACCCAGCTGACCAGCAATTTCTGTGAATTTATCTCTTATTTTATCAAGTTCAGGGTTTTCCATAATTTTATGGCTTTGTAATAGTTGGTTTAGAACGTTTAGAATGTTCTAAACAGATTATACATCAAAGTCACAATTTTGTCAAGCCCTATTTTTAGGCAATGTCGGGCTCAGGGACGAGCCCGACTACCTGGGACGAGCCCGACTACCTGGGACGAGCCCGACTACCTGGGACGAGCCCGACTACCTGGGACGAGCCCGACTACCGAAGTGTGGGACGAGCCCGACTACCGAAGTGTGGGACGAGCCCGACTACCGAAGTGTGGGACGAGCCCGACTACCGAAGTGTGGGACGAGCCCGACTACCGAAGTGTGGAACGAGCCCGACTACCAGCCATCATCGCGAAACAAGTTTCGCTACTCCAAAAAACTGTGGAGTAGCAGAGCTTGCTCTGCGTTATTATTCGGACGGAAGCTCGACTCCTGAGATGGCTTCCTCAATTAACTTGAGGTTCATCTTATAGGCTTCACTTTGAGGAGCCAGTCTTATTGCCTTTTTAATCTCATCTGTTGCTAAGTCGTACCTCTTCTGGATAAAGTAAACATCGGCAAGTCCGCTATGGGCAGCTGCAGAATAGCGATTCAATTTCAGGGCCTTTCTGTATTCAGCAATGGCTTGAATTATATTCCCTTCCTCCGTCCAGCACCTTCCCAAGCCCGCATAAACACGAGAGTAATCAAATTCAAATAATCTATTTTCATAATCTCTCCCTGAGGAGATCAATTGGGGAAGTAGCCCTTTCAACTTTAAGACCTTGTAGAATTCTTCCTTGGCTTTGGCAATCTCCTTTAAACCCAATTGGCTCTCTCCCAACCGCAAGCGGGCTAATAGATAGTATGGCTCTATATCAACTGCTTTTTGATATTCTATCTTTGCTTTCTTAAATTCCCAGCGGTCTAGATAGTAAGAACCCAGGGCAAAGCGGAAAAACGGATTGTAAGGGTTATGCTTTACTGCTAATTTAAATTCCTTTAAAGCGCTTACTGTGTCTTTAAGCCGATAGTACATATGGCCTAACCGGTCATGGTAATCCGCCTCCTGGGGATGTAACTTTATAACCTTCCCATAAATTGAAATTGCTCTATCCTGTTTTCCTTTTTCTCTGTAATAATCGGCCAATTCCTTATGGTATTCAGCATTCAAAGGAACGAGTTTCACGGCCTTCCTGTATTCACCCTTATATGCATAGTGGTTTCCAAGATAAATTACTGAAACGAGGAGAAACAAAATTGAGAGAAAAGAAATAGACGTTACTCTTAGCCACCCGGGAGCTTGAAGGTCAGAAAGTAAACTGAGCTTTTCGTCAGGGGAAATCCGGGATAGAAATAGCTTATGATTATCAACCATAATCTTTGTTATAAAAAAGAGTAAAATACAGGTTATTGCCGGAAGGTGGAGATTGAAATAGAATAGGCCCTGGGTTAATACTGCTAAAGCGCCTGCCGAGGCAGCAATTACCTCAGCTTGAGATTTAAGAGAAAGATTACTCCTTAATAATTTCTTTATTCCATTCACCATTATGTAAAAAATGGAACATACGAGAAATACTACAATCATTCCCAGTTCAGCACCTATCTGTAAATACTCATTGTAGGCAAATTTTGTATAAGTGCCATAGCCAGAAGCAATCCGAAAATTGCCAAAGTTTCCCGGGCTCACTCCCAGGAACGGATGTGCTGAGATTACTTCCACACATCGACTCCAAATTCCCAATCTCTGGAGGAAGAACTCTTTCAGAGTCTCCCCTCCCAACAATTGAAAAACTTTCATCGTATAAGGAAAGATTAGAAATATTCCTATGAGAGTAAGGATTATATATGCTGCCCTCTTCCTGTATAGAAAAATAGTTATAAATATAATCGCCGCTAAAAGAGCAAGTACTCCGCTTAACGAGCGAGTCAAAACTAAGCATGTAGACATTATAAGTGTAGTTATAAGATAAATGATAAAGGGAACTCTATGTTGGCTAATTATATTCTTAATGTTTACATTAACGTTATTTGGACCACTCCACTTTCTAAAAGTCAGTAGTTCAGTTATTCCCAGGGTTATTCCCACTGCCAGGTAACCGGCTAAAAAGTCAGGAGTGGGAAGAGTTGCTTTAATTTCTAAATGAAAGAAAGACTGGAATAGACCAGTGACTGCAAGAATTGAAGCGGAAACGAAGATTATTTTAAATAGATAATTTCCTCTCAATATGCTTTTATCCGTTAAATGTTCTACTAAGAGAAAATAGAAGAGAACAAAAGTGACTATTTTTATAAAAGAGAGAAGGGAATTGTGTAGATATGTGGAATTAACTACTGAAAAGAAGGAAAAGAATAGAATAAGACCGATTGGAAAATGGAGTGAAGGCGAGATGTAAAATTTCTTCCAAAGAGAGTTAAAATTTTTCCTTTTTGCTACGTAGAGAATTGATAAAATAAGAATTATTGCCTGGATTAATGAACGGGAAAATATCTTTTCTCCGCCACTAAACCAAGGGATATATAAAAAAATAAATATTAAACCTAAATTAATTATTCTCAACATCTATCCTGGTTTGCATTCTTCCCGCCAATTCGCTTATTCTTTGCCGGTAATCACCATTTTGCCTGTCGCAGGCTATGGCAGATTCCATGTAAAAAATAGCCTTCTTGTAATCTTTCTTTAACTCATACACATAGGAGAGATTAGCGTAAAATGGTCCATAATAAGGCATCCGCTCAACCGCTTCTCTCAACTCAATTATTGCTTCATCTAAATAGCTCGAATATCCTTCTCTCCAGTATCTGGCTAAATACACCCCCGCAAGTCCGTGATGGTACCAGGAGTTCAAGGAGTCCAACTCGATCGCTCGTCCATATTCAAATTCTGCCTTCTCTAAGTCCTCCCTTTCCGTTTTCACTAAATTCTCTATATTTCTAATCTCAAAAAGATGCTTACCCAACTGGTAATGGCGATTTGCCAGAGATAGTCTGGTAATCCCTACTCCTACCCCAAGAATGGAAAAAGTAATTGCTCCGGTAAGTAGTAGTTTATTAATCTTCCCCAATCGCTGCCTGGGGACTGCCGAGTTCCCTCCCTTTCGGGAGGACTCCAAAAATCCTGGGCCAGTAATTAATAAACCCAAGAAAACCCAGAAAAGTATTGCATTTGCCGGGATACACAGGTTATAATCGGTAAGATTATGAAACAATATGGCAACAATACTTCCCAATACCCCTATTTCGAAAGAAGAAAGCTTCGACCTCTTAGATAAAAATTTAATATGCTTCCCAACCATAAACAGGAACCAGAGAAAAGCACCCAATCCTACAACTCCCATCTCTGCTGCAAGTTGCAAGAAATAATTATAAGGATATAATGAATTTAAGCCTGTTAGTTTATACCTGGCATAGGCGGTTTCAAACCCACCAAGGCCAACCCCTATTAGAGGACGCTGGTAAACCATTCTCAATGCTCCCCACCAGCAAAGGAGGCGATTATAAACCTGTAATTGTTTGAGTGTAAAAAGTAGTAGAACTACGATAACTACAGCTAAAGCGATAAATATATATCGAAATTTAACAAAAATTTGCTTCCCATGCTTGAAATAGAGAATTACACAAATTCCCAAAATTACTCCTATAATCCCTCCCGGGGATTTCGTCAGGAATAAGCAAGCAACCATTAATAACCAACCAACTAAATAAAAAAGGTGGGATTTGATGAATTCTCTGTTAATCGAATTTGACAAGGAGAGAATCAGTCCTGTCGTAAATGGAATTACCATTGTTAAATATCCGGCCAAAATATTGGGATTAACCATTGTCCCGGCCGCTACATTCCCTCTAATGAATTGGTATATTCCGATTATCGAGAGAAAGATGCCTACTAATAATACTAAACGAATTAAATTCTGTCTCTCTTTCTTTTTTATTATAGTAGTTACTAAATAAAACAGAAAAAAATAATTGAGCAAATTGAAGATTTCGTTTCTGCTATTGAATCTGTTAGTGGAAAAGAGAAAGGAGATGTAAGCCATGCTCAAAAAGAGGACCAGGGGAAAAGAAAGCCTCTTAAGCTGAACGCGGAAGGAAGTCTGTGATTCTGAAGTAGCTGGAGGAAACCATACTAGGAGGATACTATACAGGAGGAGAGCAAAAAGAGAGAAGAGATAGACAAGAGTCAGCGCCCAAATATCCATGCTCGCACGAGCAAGAGGGGAAAATATAAGAATCAGGCATAAAATTGCATAGATAACTTTTTTTGGTATATATATTTGTAACTCTCTATCCTCCCTCTCCTTGAAAAAAGTACCTGTCACCTTTTTTATTTTTAGTGGCGTATGACATGGGGAGTTAAGAAAATCAGAAGTTCCAATGTCCGCTTGTGTGTCTCTTTCTTCTTAAACAAGTAACCTAAAATGGGAATATTGCCTAAAATTGGTACCTGGTATATCGTTCCCTTTTCCGTCTCACTAATCAGTCCACCAATCACCACTGTCTGTCCTTCGGTTATGGTAACTTTTGTCGTCGCCTCCCGGTCTGTGGTTTGTGGTCCCGCTACAGTAAAACCCACAAAGTCTTTCACTGCTACGTTAACATCCATACTTATCTGATTACCCGTAGGGCTAACTGTAGGAGTAACATCAAGAGTAGTTCCGATTTCCAGGTGCTTCGTGGTCTCGGTGACTCCTGCCGCGGTCACTATAGTTTCCTTATAAGGTATCGAATCGCCCACATGGATGTGTGCTGGACTGTTGTTCTCTACCACCAGGGTGGGCTTAGACAATGTCCTTGTTTCGGCCTTTTTTACCAGAGCCTTTAAAGTGAGATCAAGATCTGCTCCGCTCATTATTGTAGCTATATTTAAGGTTGCTGGCGTTCCATAACTAAAAGGTGCAGCCATATCTTCTACATTTCCGACCACCGTTGTATCACCGAATTGACCGCCGCCGGTAAAGGTTTTAGTCATGGTCCAATCTATTCCCAGATCTACACCTTTACTGATATCTACTTCCATAATCCTTGCCGTAATTCTGATCTGAGGCATCTTGATGTCCAATTCCTCAATGAGCTGGGAAAGCTTCTCTATACCCTCGGCAGTAGAAGTTATAATTAAGGTGTTAGTAACATCAGATATACCAACAGTGGTATACTTCTTTTCTTCTCCTGTTAATGACGTATCAATGGTATCTTTGACCTCTGAAGCATTTCTATTCTGCAGCGAAAATGTCTTTCTATAAGTGGGCATTTTGCTCTTGTTTACAACCTTGATAACATTTTCAGAATGTTGAATTCCTATCAGTCCTTTTTGATCCAGAACAGTTCTTAGTGCTTCATCGAAAGGTATGCTGTGTAAGTGGATGGTGACCTCCCCTTCAACGTCTTCAGCCAGGACAAAATTCATCTTCGTCTTCAAGGCAAAGAAGCGAATTACTTGTGATATGTCAGCATCAACAAAATCTAAACTTACTAGCTCCTGGCTGATTGGACCCATTACCTCTCCTATCGCCACTGGTCTTTTCTTCTCTTCTATTGCTATCTTAGCCGGCCTTCTCTCTTCTTTTTTTATCTTCTCTACTAACCTTTTATGCTCTTCATCTTGAATGTTTGGTTCAATTCCTTCTTCCCTTATTATTTTTTTCTTTGTTATCTTTGGCCTTTTCTCCCTTTCTACTTTTACTATTTTCGGCACTTCTTTTTCTACCTTTTCTATGGTTCCTTTACCAAAAATAGTCAGGATAATCTGTTTCTCAGTGGCAGTAGACTCATAATCAACTGGCCTTTCTAAGTCGAGAACTACCCGAGTTATTTTAATAGGTTCATTCTGATACTGACCGGAACGGATTCTCTTAAGTAAGAAATTACCTACTTCCAACTCTTTCTGTTTCCAGTTGTGAACCGTATTAGTCATCTCCACTACCAACCTTGGCGGATTAGTAATCTTGAAACAGTGGTATTTTATGGGTCCTGTAGTAGCAATGATAATGTTCGATTTAGTTTCGCTGATCTTCTGAACTTTCACATTGGTCAACTCTTCCCATTCAGGTGCGGGGTTCCCCTCCCGGGCAACTGGTCCAACATTTACAAAACAGACCAATCCTAACACTAAAATAAACACTATCTTGGGAAAAAGTAGTTTTCTCATTCGATATTCCTCTCTTTAGTGAAATTGTCGTTTTTCTCCAAAAATTTGTGCGTAGTGTAGTCCTTTCAGGAATTTCAAATTACGGGCATAAAGCCCTACACTACCAAAACATTATCTGTAGTGTAGCCCTTTATGGGCGTAATTTTTACGGGGACAAGCCCTACACTACCAAAACATTATCCGTAGTGTAGCCCTTTATGGGCGTGATTTTTACGGGGACAAGCCCCTACACTACAAATTCTCATTTTTCAGTTTTCAATCTAAGCTCTCGAATGATATTATTACGGGTAATTAGAATTACCTTATCTTTTCTCACTATGGCCACCACACCATCTACAACCCTATTGTAATTATCTATTAGCTTTCCACCTTTAACTACATATCCTCTTCCTCCACCAGCATCAATCAGGGCATAGTTATCCTTGGTTGAAGGAGAAATCATAATTCCTGTTAATTTCAATCTACTCAGGTCAATTTCTACACCTTTACCAACCCCTTCAATTCCTCCTCCCATGTCCTCAGGAGGAGCAAATGGGTCCTTATACTTCTTACCACCATATGTATACCTGCCTCGCCTTTTCTCCTCTATTTTTTTAGGCAGGACAATCTCTTTCTCTTTTATGGGTCTTCTGGAAACTGGCCTGGCCTTTTTTTTAGGACAACCATTGAGTCCCAGGAGAATCAGGATAAAAATAATTATAACAATTTTACTATTCATTTACTTTTTGCTTTTTCGTCCTCTTCTTTTTCTTTAAAAGTATAAGTATACAGTTGAAAATCTGTGGAAATGCCTTTCAGTTTCTCTTCATCTTCCAGTATTGGTGTTACACTTAAATTTTTAATATGAAAAATTCTCTCATATTGACCTATTTCAGCCAGAAAGCGCGCTAAATTATGGTAGTTAGTCTCCAGAGTTATTAGAAAAGGATGAGATATGTAATATTCCTGTTGTTTTTCTGCTCGCGGCCGGAAATCAGAAATATCGATCTTAAACTTCCGTCCAGCACTGGTTATATCTCGCAGCAAGCGAGGAATTTCCTTCTCTCTGGGTAACTTTTTCTCTGCTTCTGCCACCTTAACTCTGAGCAGTTCATAATCAGTTTTTAGCTGCTCCAGACGACCTGTTCTTGCTTTGGCGAGTGTAAGTTTTGATTGCTTTGTAGCCAACTCATTCTTGACCTTTTTCAACTTAAGCCCCAGCGGACCATAGAGATATTTATAGAACATAAAAAAAGCTAAGACTCCCAGAATACCCAACAATACCTTCTGTTGTTTTGTCATCTTATTGTCTCACTTATTAGAAAATGGGGTCACCTGTACTCGCAGGTTACGCCGAAATTTTTTATTGCTACTTCTTCTTTCCCTTTTCTGGTAGTTATATTGCTCAGTTCAACTTTAGAAAAATTCTTAGTTTTACTCAATTTAGTAATAAAGCCAGCAATTGCATAATTATCTATAGCTGAAGCCTCAATGGTAATAGTTAAGAAATCAGCCTCGCTTTTGGTCAGTAAGGAGGTCAACCATACTCGGGAAGGAACTATCCTTGCTAAATCCTCCAATAGTTGGGGATAGACCACGCGATTTCCCAGCAAGCTCTGAATGACATCTAATTTCTTAGCCAGAGCTTCTTTGGACTCTTCTATTTCATCAACTTTTTTAACTATCGTTTCTAAAAGACTAAGTTTCTTCTCCACTCTTTTTGCCTTTTTCTTCAGGCGAGTATATTGTCCAACCTTTAGGGAGTATAATCCTAAAAATCCTCCTACCACCAGGAGAGCGATGATAGAAAGCAGAAACTTTTTCTCCCGCAGAGCAACTTTCTTCTCTACTTCTTTAGGTAATAAGTTAATCTTAATCATCTTTTAACATCTTCTAAATATAAGGGTTGGATTTATCCGACTCGCGGATTCAATACATTCAACAAAGTAGTGTAGCCCTTTATGGGCGTAATTATTACGGGGACAAGCCCCTACACTACCTACATTGAGACAGAACTATCACTCTGTCACTTTCTATTTGGTGTCCCCTTCGCGCCTGGTAGCCAGCCCTACAGCCACAGCAAACAAAGGAGCCAGCTCCTGCCAATCTGTACCAGAAATTCTTGCTGTATCTATTCCCCGGAAAGGATTATTTATATCTACCGGCAACCCGAGTTCATCATTCAAAAATCTATCCAGGTTATTTAACTTCGAACTGCCACCACTTAGCATAATCCTGTCTACGCTCTTTTCTCCCCCGGTCTGCGCCTGGTAATAATCGATTGACCTGCGCACCTCTCCCACAAGTTCACGGATAAGTGGCATCAGGATAGTGGAAACCTGGACTTTTGTTTCATCTTTGGCAGCTATACTTTCCAATTCTTCTTCTGCGCCTGTTAAAGTCAAGCCGTATTTCTTCTTTAGATTCTCTGCTTCTGGATACTCGACTTGCAAATTCTTCTGAATTGCCCTGGTAAAACTATTGCCAGCAATAAATATATCCCGCACAATTTTTGAAATGCCATTTTCGAGAATATTAATGTTGGATGTTGTCGCTCCCAGATTGAGCAACATCACCGTCTCTACATGTTCTTTATCTCTGGTAATTTCATAAGCATTTTCTAAAGCAAAGGCATCTACGTCTATTATTAAAAGCTTTAACCCCGCACCCTCGATAATCTCTGACCGTTCTTGCAAAAGTTCCTTTTTCGCTCCCACCAGAACTGTCTCCATCTTTGGTTGTCCCTCTTCCATAACGTCGCCTAATATGTGGGTGCTTATATTGACCTCACGAATGTCAAATGGAATGTAAGGTTCAGCTTCAAATTGGATGGTCTTTTCCAAATCGGAAGGGCTCATTCGGGGAAATTTCACATAACGAACAATTACCGCATTTCCAGAAACCGAAGAGGCAACCTTTTTTGTCCTTATTCTTGTAGTGGAGAGCATATTCTTTAGAGCAGAAGTCATTACTGCTTTTCTCTCTTCAGGAGAAAGCTCTTCGATAGAGCCCGCAGGAATTTCACTAATGGCATACTTATCCAGACTCCATCTGGCAGGGGTTCCTTTCAATCCCACGAGCTTAATGGAGTGAGTCCCAACGTCTATACCTACTAATTCTTTACCACCACTGAATAGTCCCATCTTTTCCCCTATTTTTCTTAATTATATACTAGAAAAACAATAATTGTCAACAACTTTCCTATAGGGACTCAATTTATTGAGCCCGCCTGGATGGGTTCGATAAATCGAACCCCTGCTCGTTTGACACTCCAAAACGCAGACCAAGGTCTGCTACTCCTTATCCTATTTCCAGAGCTCTCTCATTTACAGATAGAAATCAAGTCAAGATAAATACGATTAAGTCCTGGCTGGAACAGAAAAACCAATACTGTCGCCAAGGAAATATAGGTTCCAAAAGCAATTTCCTGAAATTTTTTATATTTACCAGTAATTCTCAACGCACTCCCGATTACCGCACCCAGGAGACTTGCTAAAAATATTACCCAGAGTACATTGACCGCTCCCAGGAAAGCACCTGCTCCGGAAATTAACTTTATGTCTCCACCTCCCATAGCCTCTCTTTTAAACATCTTTCTCCCTAACAAGGCAATCAAATAGAGTACGCCGCCGCCTACAAGGAGTCCCAGAAAAGAAGAGACAATGAAAGACAGTTGTTTGGAGCTACTTATTATTATTCCACTATACTCTCTGAGAAAGGAATTGAAAGGTGAAGAAAACAGACCGAGAATAATCAATGGATAGGTGAATTTATCAGGGATGTAACCGGTTTGAATGTCTATTGCAGAAACGATAATCAAGGACAATACTAACAGAAGGAAAATTACTATTGTGAAAGGGGCGCCTTGAAATTTCTGATAGGTAAGAAGGAAGAAAAATGCCGTTATTAGCTCTATCAAAGGATACCGGAGAGATATCTTTTCCCCACAGTAACGACATCTTCCTCCGAGAAGAGCATAACTTATTAATGGTATATTGTCATACCACTTAATTTGCTTTCCACACTTAGGACAGTGCGAGCCTGGTTTGATTATCGACTCTCCCCGGGGTAGGCGATAGATGCACACATTGGCAAAACTGCCAAATCCCAAACCTAAAATAAAAATGATAAAATAGGATAATAAAACCTCAGAACTCCTTATTTCTAACGGGGAATTTCCAACTCTTTTAGACGACTCTCTGCCATTGATCTCGTCCACTCATCCCTGCTGGTAGCAAGAATATGTTCCCAGATAGATGTTGCCTTTCCAAATTCTCCTTTAACCTTATAGATATTGGCAAGAAAAATCTTAACCACTTCCGGGCAGTCTCTATATCTAATCACCTCCTCCAGAAGAGGAACAACTTTATCATACTCTTTGGTCTTAGTATAAACAATTGCTGCTATGTACAGGCGGAATCTCCAGAATTTCGGATTATTTTTGATTCCTTCTTGAAGAAGCTCGATGGCCTCGTCGTATCGCTGGTGATTAAAGGCAAGACAGCCACCACCGAATAGATATGCGTAATGGAAATAAGGGTCAAGCCGAACCACCTCCTGACACATAGGAAGTAGCTCCTCATATTCCCCTCTCTCGTGATGATGTAGGTGGTGAACGTGTTCCTCTTCTTTTTCCGAAGCTCCATAATACTGCAGGAGTCTTATCCAGGCTAAATCGGAAGAGACTCGGCGAAGACCGAGCAAGCTACCCCAGAAATAGATAAAAGAAGAAGGCTTAATCTCTACTATCAATGGCAGAGGAAATTCAAATCTCCTCTCAACCTGGTACTGAGCGAAAATAGATAAGCCCAAGAGAGGCAAAATCAGAATAAGTAGAGAAATAGATTTCCTCATTTTTTTCTCTTCAGGTCGGTCACCTCGACTGGACTAATTGTAGTGTAGGGGTTTATCCCCGTAAAGGTTTTGGTCGCGTAGGGGCGACCTTTATGGTCGCCCAGGGGCTTGTCCCCGTAAAAATTACGCCCATAAAGGGCTACACATAAAAACTACGCCCATAAAGGGCTACACTACTACGGGCCGATTATCAGAATTCTTTTCGGGAAAAAACGAGAACCGAAAGCCAGGTGGCTACGCTGGCATAAGCTAAACTATAGGCTACCTGCCAGAAAATAGTAGTTCCCCCTAAGGGATTCGGGTAACCTATGTAATCTTTAACGTTCAAGTATTGAAAATTGGGTAAAAGATAATATATTGCTTTTAGAAATATTGTGATTTTAATTCCTTCTTCCAGCAATACGTGATTTAGATATTTCAAATGGTCGGTAACATGACCGAGAATCCATAAGAAGAAAGTCACAGAGATGCTGGAAATTGGGGAAGTGGAAATCAGAGAGATAAGAATTGCCAAGGCACTTATAATTATCACTTTTAGGAAAATAAAAGTTACTGCCAGTAAGAACCTGAAGTCGAAACTCCAGCCTTTAATGAATAGAAGAAACAGGAGCCCAGAGGACATTAATAGAATATTGAACAAGGAGATAGAGAGAATACCAGAATAGCGACCCCAGATATATTCAAAGCGTCTCACAGGTTTTGCCAGAATGAGAGAGATACTCTTATTCTCCATCTCTCCCAACACCAGACCAACTGCTCCAAAAATGGCACCGAGGAAAGCGAATAATTCAATTGCACCCAGTCCAATATCTAAGATTACCCTGGTCTCCTCTTCTGGCGAAAGCATAGAGAAGAGAACAGAACTAACTATGACCACTAGGGCAAATAGAAGAATAGTATAGAAAACCTTATGCCTGATGTTCTCTTTAACCGTATATTCTGCAATTGCAAATATCTTCTTCATTATACATCCCCTGAGACAGTCTCTGTAAAAAGGTCCTCCAGGCTAATTTCCAGTCTTTTTATCTCAACTATTTCTTTCAATTTTCCCTTATGTAGAATTCCTACCTGGTCGCAGACTCTCTCTACCTCGGTAACGAAATGCGAGCTCAAAAGTATGGTCTTTCCCTCTTCCTTTAACCTCAGAATCGTCTGGCGCATCTTCTTAATTCCCAGGGGGTCGAGTCCGGAAGTGGGCTCATCCAGGAGCAAAAGTTCCGGGTCGTGGAGAAGAACCTGAGCCATTCCTATCCTTTCCAGCATTCCTTTAGAGAAGTCGGCTAAACGGTCGTTCCTGTTATCCTTAAGGTCTACCAAATCTAATGTCGCCTCTACCTTCTTCTCTCTCTCTTTTGTAGAAAGGCCATAAAGCTTACCATAAAAATGGAGTAACTCACTTGCCGTAAGATACATAAGGAAACAGGGGAATTCGGGGAGATAACCGATTCTGGAGAGTAGAGATAGGTGGGGGAATTTCTGCTCAAAAATATAGACAGAACCTTTTGTGGGAAAGAGCAAGCCTACCAGAAGCTTAAGTAAGGTTGTCTTTCCTGAACCGTTCAGTCCTAAAAGCCCGAAAACCTTTCTGTCTTCGATTTCGAGATTTAGATTCTCTAAGGCATTTGTTTTCTTTGAGCTGAAGAGGTGTTTTCTTATATAGATTTTCGTCAGATTTTCTGTTCTTATTGCCACCATTAGATAATAAAAAATAGGTTGATGGCCAATTAATTACTTACCAATTATCATGCCAATTTGCTTAATTTCCTTAATTGACACATCAACCTATACAGTGCAAAGGATTACCAGCTGTTGACTAGGTCAACTCCTCCCGAATCAGTGTGGATGCAATCAACGTTTACCACTCCTCCAATAGCGGCAGCAAAATTATAGAACCAACTCCCAGTATCGCCAGCAACAACTACCTCGGCACTATTCTCCGCATGGCCCATGGCAGAAGGAAGCAGAACCGTGGGAACAGCGTCTATGTAGGTTGGAACCAGGGCCGCTATTGTGGCTGGCCAGGTACCATCAGTAGCACCGTAGCAGATAGCCATGGCTGACCTGATGGCACCGAGATTACCCTGGGTCCTCGCCTCCCTGGCTCGGTCAATCAGATTAGCAAACCTGGGGATAGCGATTGCTGCCAGAATGCCAATAATTGCCACCACAATCATCAACTCAATCAAGGTAAAACCTTTGCTCTTCCTATGAAATCTCAACACTCTTTATCACCTCCTTTCGCTTCGTTTCAGTCGGTGACCTGCCTGCTCACCGACTCGCAGGCGTCGCTGACCCGTTCCTCCTTATTCGTCGGAACAGCGTTCCGGGGCGCTCACCATCTCTCGCCCGCGCCTTTCCCTCACTTCGTTCGGTCGTCGCTCCTTATTCGTCGCGACCGGCGCCCCTCCTTTCTTATAATCTTCCTAATTTATAATGTTACCACAACTTTCCCCATCTGTCAATAAGTTTCTAAAAGACTTTTGATCTCAAGAATTTGGTAGCCGCAACCTTTAGGTTGCGTTTATATACGCAGGCTGAAGTCTGCGACTACCTATGTGCTGCTATATTTCACTGAAGCCTGCGACTACCAAGTCCTTTTATCTATGAACTTTTACCTACCAACTATCGCGCCGAGCTGGAACATAGGCATATACATAGCAATGGCAATAGCGCCAATGATAACACCCATAAACACAACAACTACTGGCTCAATCAAGGAAGTTAGACCTGAAACAGCAGCATCCACTTCCTGCTCATAAAACTCGGCAATCTTCGATAACATTGTATCCAGGTTACCTGTCTCCTCGCCCACTGAAATCATCTGGGTTACCATTGGCGGAAAGACACCACTTGCTTTTAAGGGGTCGGATATTCTCTCTCCTTCCCGAATAGCATCCTTCGCTTGCAGGACAGCCTTTTCAACAACTCTATTTCCTGAAGTCTTGGCCACAGTCTCCAGGGCCTGAAGTATGGGCACGCCACTCTTAACCAGCGTCCCGAAAGTCCTGGTAAACTTAGCTACAGCTACCTTTCTTAAGAGTGGACCGAAAAGGGGAAGCCTGAGCAACAACCTGTCTATATACATACTCCCTGCCTCTGTCTTATAGTATTGTCTTAGACCCACAACAAAAGCAATAAGACCAATAATTAGAAAGACAAGATAACGTTTGAGAAAATTACTAAGCATAAGCAGTATCTGGGTAGGAAGTGGCAACTCAGCACCAACCTGTTGAAATATTTTGACAAACATAGGGACAACCACTACCATCAAGAATGTAGTAACGCCGCCGGCAACAAGGGCAATCACTGCTGGATAGACCATTGCTGATTTAATCTTACCTCGCAATGCGGCGGCAGATTCCTGGTAGGCTGAGAGCCTCTCCAGAATAATATCCAAGATACCACCAAGTTCTCCAGACTTCACCATATTCACATACAACTCACTGAACACTGTAGGGTGCCTGCTGAGAGCTTCAGTAATCGATGTTCCTGATTCAATGTCTTCCCGCACACTGGTGATAACTTTTTTGAAAGCCGGATTTTCTATCTGTTCCACAAGGATTGTTAAACCCTGAACAATGGGCACACCAGCTCCAATCAGTGTAGATAGCTGCCGGCTAAATAGAACGAGGTCTTTTTGTTTTACTCTTTTTTTCAAGAAGTTTATACTATCCAGAAGGTCTTTGGAAGCACTCTTCTTAATTTCTCCGATTTCCAAAACGATAAACCTCTGGTGTCTGAGGCGATCGATAACCATCCTCTGTTCTCTCGCTTCTATTGTTCCGGTCAAAACATTTCCCTGTGGGCTCCTGACTTTATAACCGAATAGTGCCATTTCTTACTCACCTCAACCCTTTATTTTTCATCCCCGCCACTACACCCTCTTCCTTCTTGCAGATTCTCTTTAAATCATCGACATCCGGGCTCTCTGCCAATGCCTGGGCATAAGTAATTTGTCTACGCGTGTAAAGGTCGTAGAGGCTCCAGTTCATTGTCTGCATTCCAAATTTTCCTCCTGCCTGCATAGCTGAAGGAATCTGCTCCGTCTTCTCTTCCCTGATCATATTCCTGATACCCGGAGTAACCCTTAAAACTTCCACTGACAGACATCTCCCTTTGCCACTTGCTCTGGGAAGTAATCTCTGACAGAAAACCGCTTGCAAGACAAACGATAACTGAGAACGAATTTGCGGTTGCTGGTATGGGGGAAAAACATCTATGATTCTATTAATTGATTGGGTGGCATCTGTTGTGTGCAGAGTGGCAAATACCAGATGGCCTGTCTCAGCGATTGTTAGCGTAGAAGAGATAGTTTCCAGGTCGCGCATTTCGCCGACCAGGATGAAATTTGGGTCTTGACGAAATACATGCTTTAGCGCCAGGCCAAAGGAGGATGTATCACTACCTATCTCTCTCTGGCTAACTACACAATTCTTGTGGGGATGAACGTACTCGATGGGATCCTCAACTGTAACAATGTGTCCACTGCGATGCTCATTAATGTAATTCATCATTGAAGCAAGGGTTGTCGTCTTACCACAGCCAGTGGGACCGGTTACTAACACCAGGCCGACAGGCAATTTAACCACATCAAAAACTGCTGACGGCAGTCCCAGTTCCTCGAAAGTCATAAAATAGTTGGGTATCGCTCTCAGAGAAGCAGCCACTACCCCTCGTTGCCTGAACACGTTCATTCGAACACGTCCTACGTTTTTGATTCCAAAGGACAAATCAAGCTCGTTTGTAGATTCAAATATCTCTTTCTGTTTATCGGTTAACAGGCTATAGATTAATCTTTGACATTGGTCTTCCTGAAGCTTCTCATGTTCTGTGGGGGCAAGTTCTCCGTCAATCCTCAAAGTAGGTGGAACATCTACTGTTAAGTGTAAATCAGATGCTCCCTTCTCCATCATTAATTGAAGTAATTCATCAATAGATACCAAGAATCCCTCCTTTCTCGTCACCCTGAAGAGGCTGTGTCATAACCCTGTTTTGGGTAGCCGCAGGCTTTAGCCTGCGCAATTTCTCCGTCGAGAACGCAACCTGAAGGTTGCGACTACCAAACAAAAAATCTAATTACGACACAGCCTCTGAAGGGCGACCGGCCTAACTTGGTCGGGCACTGTTTATAATGCCGGGTTATTCCACATCAGCAAAGGTAACTCTCATCACCTCTTCAACTGTAGTTACGCCTGTCAAAAGTTTCCTGATGGCACCCTCTCGCAAAGTTATCATGCCACTCTCTCTCGCTTTTGACTTGATTAAATGCGCGGATTCCCTGCTTAAGATAAGTTCCTTTACATCATCAGTTACTTCCATGACCTCAAAGCACGCTATCCGTCCCCGATAACCAGTGTTACTGCAGTTATCGCATCCCTTGCCCCGATAGAGCGTCACTTTCTTTTTACTTTTTATCTCTTCCTCTTTAACTCCAATACTTGAAAGGAAATCGGTGGGAACCTCATAGGACTCTTTACAATGTTTACAGATTACTCTAATTAATCTTTGAGCAATAACCATAATTACTGTGGAAGTGGTCAGGAAGGGTTCAATACCCATATTATTCAAACGGGTCATAGCACCTGGAGCATCGTTGGTGTGCAGAGTTGAAAATACTAAGTGTCCTGTTAGTGCGGCATTAATAGCAATCTCAGCAGTCTCAGTATCTCTGATTTCACCAACCATAATTATATCCGGGTCCTGACGCAAAAATGACCTAAGCCCTGCAGCAAAAGTTAAACCGATGTCTGCTTTTGCCTGCACCTGGTTGATACCTTGCAGGACATATTCAACAGGGTCTTCTATAGTAATGATATTACGGTCAGGATAATTAAGAGTGCTTAAGGTAGAATAGAGAGTGGTAGATTTACCAGAACCAGTTGGTCCTGTAACCAGGATGATTCCATAGGGCACTTCGATATTTTTCTTATAAATGGAAAGAGCATCTGATTCAAATCCCAGCTTAGTCAAATCGAGACACAAAGAAGAAGCATCCAGAATACGCATAACTACTTTCTCACCAAAGGAGGTAGGTAGAACAGAGACCCTCAAGTCAATTTCTTTATTTACCACTCTAATCTTAATTCTACCATCCTGGGGCAAGCGACGCTCAGCAATGTCCAGTGAAGCCATAATCTTTAACCGGGAAACAACTGCATTCTGCAATTTTTTAGGCGGGGAAGAGACTTCGTGTAAAACCCCATCGATTCGATAACGCACCCTGAGAGTCTTCTCATAAGGTTCGATATGGACGTCCGAAGCTCCTGATTTGACAGCTGCAGTCAACAGAAGATTAACAATCTTAATTATTGGCGCCTCTTCTCCAGCTGCCTCCAGAGCAATTATATCATCTCCTCCGGTATCGGTCTTTTTTACTACCTCTACATTTCCCTCATCCTTTACTGAGAGTTCCATCTCTTTCACGATATCTTCCATAGAGCTTTTAGCTCCATAATACTTCTCAATAGCACTCTTAATCTCAGTTTCTGATGCAATCACTACGCTAATTTCTCTCCCGGTCATTAGTCTCAGATCGTCAATGGCAAAAACATTTAAGGGGTCACTCATAGCTATGATGAGGGTCTTCCCCTCCAGGGCAATGGGAATTAGGGTCTGATGCCTGGCAATGCTCTCGGGAACACTTTTAATGACTTCATCGTCAATCTCTCCATATTCGGATAGGCTAACGTAAGATACACCGCACTGTTTACCCAGAAAAGCTAATAAAACATCCTCAGTAATATAGCCCAATTCCATGAGAGTCTCGCCCAGCCTGCCTCCCCTGATTTTTCCTTCCTCTAAAGCTTCTTGCAATTGTTCGGCGGTAACTATCCCTACTTCTACTAATAAGTCACCCAATTTCTTTTTTATTGCCGGACCCTTAGCCATAACTCTCGTAAATCCTCTCTAATTCAAAAAAAGTTAAAGTAAACTGACTAATTCTTAGTATACCACGGCGTTTTCACTTTGTCAACAGCTTTCTTCTCAAGCGTACCTCGATTTGTCGAGGAACGAATCCCTTTACACTGCCATTCAGTCTAACTACTTCTTTGACTATACTTGAACTCAAATAAGTATACGCCTCTGCCGGCATAAGGAACACTGTTTCTATGTCTGGTGCTAACTTGCGGTTGGTTAATGCCATTTGAAACTCGTATTCAAAGTCAGACACTGCCCGTAGTCCCCTGATGATAATGTTTGCTCTCTTCTTCTTCACGTAGTCGACTAATAACCTATCGAAATGGGAGACCACCACTCCTGAGAGTCCTCTGGTTACAACTCTCAGCATGTCCATTCGTTCATCCACTGAAAATAGTGTCTTCTTAGTGGGATTTTCAATCACTGCTACTATTACCCGGTCAAATAACCGAACTGCCCTTTTTATTACGTCGATGTGTCCATTGGTAACCGGATCAAAACTCCCTGGATAAACAGCAATTCCCTTCTTTTTCATCTTTTTACTCCTTCTGCACAATTTGAAATTGTGCCTACAAACTCCCTGCACGGCGGAAACCGTGCCTACAAACGTCGTTGCGAGCCCTGAAGGGGCGTGGCAATCGACCCGAAGGGTCGTTGCGAGGGCGAAGCCCGTGGCAACCTTGTGCCAAACCATGAGATTGCTTCACTTCGTTCGCAATGACAAAATAAACTAATTATCCCACACTTGCCAGGCCGAATTTTTCTTTAAATTTCTCTCTAAACTTTTGCTTAATTACTCCGTTTTCCGGAAGATTTAGAATAGGGTCTCTACTAATCAGCTGGAAAGCTGCCTGGCGTGCCAGTTCTAATTCACGCTGGTCAGAAACAATGTTACCAATTTTAAATTCAGGAAGTCCGTGCTGTTGAGTGCCAAAGAATTCCCCACCACCGCGTAATCTCAAGTCCTCTTCGGCAATGCGAAATCCATCGTTAGTTTCCAACATAATCTGTGCTCTCTTTTTTGCTTCCTCCGTCTTAGTTTGTCCGAGTAAAATACAAAGGGACTGTTCAGTGCCTCTCCCCACCCTCCCCCGCAATTGGTGTAGAGTAGCCAACCCAAACCTTTCACTGTGCTCAATAACCATCAAACAGGCATTGGCCACATCGATACCTACCTCAATTATAGTGGTAGTAATTAAAATATCAAATTCCCTGTTCAAAAATTTCATCATCACCTGTTCTTTCTCGTCACTTTTCATCTGTCCGTGCAGGAGACCAACTCTCAAATCTTTAAACACAGTAGCCATCAGTCTCTCTGCCATTTTCACTGCAGCGCGTAATTCCAACTTATCCGATTCATTAATTATGGGATAGACAATGTAAGCCTGCTGTCCCTTTCTTACCACATCAATAACCATCTGATAAGCTTCTTCTTCAGAAAGCCTCTGGGTGAGAATCTTTTTCCTTCCCGGAGGTAATTGATCGATTATAGAAACGTCCAGGTCTCCGTAAACTGTTAAGGTTAGTGTGCGAGGTATTGGCGTGGCTGTCATTACCAGGATATCCAGGTTTTCCCCCTTCTTCCTCAACCTCGCCCTCTGCATAACTCCAAACTTATGCTGTTCGTCAATGACCGCCAGAGCTAAATTGGAAAATTTGACCCCCTGTTCAATTAATGCGTGCGTACCGATAATTATCTGAGATTCTCCCCGGACAATTCTCTGGTAAACCTCTCTCTTCTTCTTCTGTCCCATTTTCCCTGTAGCCAATTCCACTTTGACTTGTAAACCTTCCAGCATCTGCCGCAAAGTCAGATAATGTTGTTCAGCCAGAATTTCAGTAGGAGCCATCACTGCAGCTTGATAGCCATTCTCCACAACTAAGAGAATAGCTGCCAGAGCCACTACTGTCTTACCACTTCCCACATCTCCCTGGAGGAGCCTATTCATTGGCTTGGGTGACATAAGGTCATTAAAAATTTCTCTGATTACTCTTTTCTGAGCAGAAGTAAAATCGAAAGGTAGTTTCTCTTTGAAGGCTGTTAAAAGATTTTTTCTCAACTGATATTTCCTATTCTTGTTTATAACCTTCACCTGTCGCCTTCTTAATGCCATAGCCAATTCCCAGAAGAAAAACTCCTCGAATATAAGTCTTCTCCGGGCATCCTCTCCCTTCTCCCGGGTGGAAGGAAAGTGTATGTTATACACAGCCTGTTGATAAAGCATCAGGTTATATTCTCTGAGGATAGTTTCGGACAGAGTCTCTCTTAAATAGGAAAGGTATGAATCGAGCGCTCTCTTAATCAGTGTCCTTAAGAAACGTAAATTTAACTTTGAGGTAACTTGATATATGGGAACAATTCTCTTAGTGTGAATTAAGTCGTCTTCTTCTCCTGCCAGTTTCTCGTAGGTAAAATTGTTAATCTGTAAATCGCGAAAGGTGCGTTCAAATTTACCGTGTAGAACAACTGAAGTGCCGGGAGGCAGGGAATCTTTCAAGTAGGGCTGGTTAAAGCAGACCATCGTTGCCTTGCCACTGCCGTCTTCAAGGAGAATTTTCAGAAGGGGCCTTCCACCTCTGGTAAATGTAATCTTATGCTCACTAACTACTGCCATGACAGTGGCTTCTTCCCCATGGGTGATTTGTGCAAAGAGCTTCAAATGGGCGCGATCTTCATGCCGGAAAGGAAAATAAGTAATAAGGTCTCCTACTGTCTCAATGCCAATCTTCTTCAATATTCTTGCTCTTTCGGGGCCCACACCCTTTAAGAACTGAACAGACATATTCAAATCTTTCATGATAAAAACCGTGCATGCGGGCTTTTTCATCCTGTAGGGACAGACCGCCGGGTCTGTCCATTAAAAGGGCTGACAGAGCCGTCAGCCCCTACATCCTTTCTTCCCGGCCGAGATGGCTCCCTCAGCATTAAAAAAATTGCCAGAGACGAACAAGCTGTCTTTAGATTTTTTGTGCTTCTGATACTAAAATATTCTTGCAATTATTTTTATATTTTGCTAAACTAATTAAAATTTTACAGGAGGATACAATTGCCTAAGAAATGTGTAATCTGCGGTAAATCTGTGCGTACCGGTTCCAACATCAGTCACTCCCACCACAAAACAAGACGGAAATTTAAACCCAATTTGCAAAAAGTGAACATAATTCTAAATGGAAGAAAAAAGAAAGTCTACGTATGTACCCAATGCATTACTGCAGGTAAAGTCGCAAAATCCGCCTGAAGTCATTACCAATTCAAAAAGGTAGACTCAAAGAACAGAGATAACTATAAACAGGAAACCCGATACCGTCGAGATAATATCTCTTAAGGGAAAAATCTAAAATATACATATCTTCGATAAAACCAAGCCCCCAGGTATAACTTACTTTCCTCTTTTCACTAAAATTCTCACCAAACATTCCCAGGCGGAGAGAAATATTGCGAGGAAGAACATACTCCAGGCCCAAGTGGTAAACTGCCAGTGAGTTCCAACCACCATTCTTTCTTACATAGAATCTCTGTTCAAAATCGGAAGCAAAAGTCAAAAATTCTGCCAGGTTCATCCCCATACCTACTCTAAGATTTAATGGCAAGCGGTCGGAACGGTAATCACTCCAGTAAATGTAAGCAGGACCATTCTCTAAGGAAATTCCCATCTTTAACAGTGGTGAATGCGTGTAAATTAGCCCCCAATCTAAACCCCACCCATTTCCTGTAGAGATGTTCGCCTGAGGTGAAGGGACCTCTTGAGCAATTCCCAGCGAGCCATGTAGATAGCTTATATTCATCCCGAAAGAAACTTCCGGACTATAGGGAATAGCAAAGGAAAGCGTGTATTTGTTAATGTTAATCTCTCGCTCTAAGTAGGATTTACTATCTTCTTCTCTAAAATTGGATAACGGTCGCCAGCTCAACGCTCCCAGACTACTACAAAAAGATAAATAAGTGAACCGCTTCCCCTGCAAGGGTTCTCTGTTTATAACGTCTTCTCCTTTTCCCTTACTCCTTGCCAGATCAAACATAAAAGTAGATAGATTGCTCTCTAAGAAAATCAGTCCCGCAGGATTCCAGTAAGGAGCATCGGCGTTGTCCACTAAAGCAACAAACGCCTCTCCCATTCCGCTGGGCTTGGCTCCTATAGGTATACCGTCGAAAGAATTATACAGAATGGGGGAAGACTCTTTAGCAAAACAGAAAATAGCCGAAAAGAATATCAAAGAAACAGTAACAAAAATTTTCACTATAATCTCCTTAAAGTTATTTCCTCTCTCCTCTGGAGAGAGGACTGAAGTGAGGGGGATTTAACTATTTTCTCTATCGTTCCTCCTCCCAGAACCACATCTCCATCATAAAAGACTACCGCCTGACCAGGAGTAGCTGAGCGCACGGACTTTCTGAATCTGATTAACGCTTTGCCATCACCCATAGGAGATATTACTGCTTCCTCTCCCACGTGGTTGTATCTTATTTTAGCTACTACGTCCAAGTCACCTTTTACTTCTTCTGGTGATATAAAGTGCAAATCCTTTGCAATAAGTTCCTCAGAAAATAGTTCCTGTTCAGGACCTACTACAATCCTGTTATGTTCAGGGTCGATGGAAATTACGTAAAGAGGTCTTCCATAAGCTCCGATTCCTCTCCTTTGACCAACAGTATAACAAGCTACACCCTCGTGCTTACCCAGAACATTTCTCTTAACATCAACTATCTCTCCGGGAACAGAAGGGAAGTGGGAAGACAAAAATTTTCGATAATCTCCATCTATAAAACAGATTTCTTGACTTGCTTTCTTCTCAGCTACAGGTAAACCGAATTTTTTGGCAATCTTTCGCACCTCTTCCTTCCCGTAACCTCCCAAAACCATTAAAATTCGTGCCATCTGCTCTTGTGTGAAAGTATATAAGAAATAGGATTGTTCTCCGTTTCCTTTTACTCCTTTTTTCAAAAGATATCCTCGGGAGTTCTTTTCTATTCTGGCATAATGGCCTGTGGCTAAATATTGAGCTTCTAACTTTTCTGCTTTTTCCAATAAGAGCCTGAATTTTATCTCCTGATTACAGAGAATACAGGGATTGGGAGTCCTACCTCTCCGGTATTCCTGGCAGAAATGGTCGATAACCTTCTCCTGAAACTCCTTCTGGAAATTTAGGACATAAAAGGGGATTTTCAACTTGAGTGCTACACTCCGGGCATCATTGACCCCCTGTAAACTACAACAGCGATTCCGCCGGAAGGATGGATGATAAGTCTCCTCACAAAAAGGATAAAGGTACATAAATATCCCGATTACATCGTATCCTTCGTCTTTTAGTATTGCTGCTGTAGTCGAGGAATCGACTCCGCCAGACATTGCCACTACTACTCTTTTCATAATGCTCCTAATCTCTTATTAATCGAACTCTACCTGAATGACCCCAAGGGGGCAGGCGGGTACACAGAGACCACAGAGGAGGCATCTGTCCCGATCGAATTCCAATTTCCAACTCTCTTTATTCATGGACAGCGCCTTAGGACTGCACACAGCTATACATGCCCCACACGAAGTACATTCCTGTTCATCCAGTTTTATATCCTTAGCCAGTGGCTGGACATCAACTTTTATGTCTTCCAGATATTTCAGACCCTTGTTAATTCCTTCCTTGCCCCCTTCTAACTCCAGCACCATCTTCCCTTCCTCTTTAGGTGTGACCTGAGCGCGTAGGATATTTGGAACTAAATCGTAATCCTTAACCAGGCGGTAAATTATCGGTTGGTCAACCAATTCGGGAGGAAAAGTTAAAACTATTCTCTTTTTCATCATCCCAACCTCCTTATTGCCTACAACGATTAAGAGGAGTAGCAGAGCTTGCTCTGCGTTATTATCGCGAAACAAGTTTCGCTACTCCATTAAGGCCTAATATCTAAAGGCTTAAATTTCTCATCCACCGGTAACCGTTGAATGGGCTCTTGTAAGAAGAACTTCCCTTTTTTAATCCACTCTTTCAGAATCTGAGCTATCTCCCTGGCTTTGTAAAGACTGGAGAGTGGTGCAGTAGGAACCCTCTTCTTTTTTATTTCAATTTCCCCGTTTCTTAACTCTTTATAACTTACTCTGCCCAGATTTGGTTTTTCTCTTCTGGGGACACTGTAATCAAGTATTGTAGTATATATCTCCTCATCGGAGATGGAGACAAAATGTGCCATCTCTTCATCGAGAATAGGAATGGGTATCCCCACCCCTACTGTAAGGGTAACACCATACTTGTGGAAGATTGCTGCCCTTAGAAAATCGCGGCTCATCTCTTTCAAATTGCCTATCAAACACAGGGTTCCTGCAGGAGCTACCGGTATTTTAGTTTTCTCATCCCTTTTCTGGCGGGGATTATGTTGTGTGCCTTCCCAGGCAATGTAACCCTGTGCTCCACCGAGAAATATCCTGGTCCCCACACCGATAGTGCGATATAAAGGGTCATTAATTAAAGGGGAAAGCTGTGAACAGTTACAATAATTTGCATTACCAAAGTTGGGTAAGAGAATGCCCATATATGTATAGATTGTTCTATCCGACGAGTTAGTAGCTACTGAATAATTTTGATAAGCATTCCTGGGATTGAAAAGAACTGCCTGATTTATCGAGTCTAAGGTAATGTAAGATTCGAATTCTTTTCTGGGATAACAATCCGTTCCATACGAAGTAGCTTTAAGCTTCACCTTTTTGCCCGAAATCAAATCCTCAATCACCTGTGCCCCGCCATATTCCATCCGTCTGGTTTCGGAAAGCTCAGTTGCCCCAATATAAACATCAACTGCCGCTAACCCCGCATAAGCTGGAACATCATTCAGCCACACTTTCTGCATTTTTATTGGTGGATCGCTATGCCCGAAATTCAGTAAAGCTCCTGAAGAACACATCGGCCCAAAGGTAGCTGTGGTTACCACGTCTACTTCTTCAGCAACCCTTTTTTCTCCCTTCTCTTTTACCAGGTCGATAACCTCTTCAGCAGTTACCACTACTGCTTCACCCTTTCTAATCTTTTCATTAATCTCTGCAAAAGTTTTAGGCATTCATTCCTCCTTATGTGAACCCCGCCTCTCCAGAGGGGCGGGGTGAATCCAGCCCCTACAAAAATCAGGGTCTCAGGGGTTGGATAAATCTTTTAATGGTTAATTTTCAGTCTGCCATTCCTGATGTTGTTGATTAGCATCTCGTGTTTTTTGCAAAATTCGGGCCTGGCGAGCTGTGCATTTATTACCTCTTCCTGCCAGTGTGCGTTATAGAGTCTACATTTATTATCTTCACAAAAAGGCTCGCCCGATATGTAAAAAAATAGAGCCTGTATACAGTAGCCTTTCATTACTTCAGTCAGCCGCGTGTCGTCGTAGTCTATAAACTTATCTTTAAATCTTTTCTTCAGGGTAATTATATCAATTCCCCATTGCTTCTGTAAATAGAATTCCCTGGGTTTAGCTGGAGCTTCCACGATACCCGTAGTGGAAATAATGGTGGGAAATCCATACACGCTTACCCGGGCATGGTAACGACGGTTATGTTCATCCCAGGTTCCGAATAATTGGTCTGTAAAAATAATCGCCAGACAATGCCAATTGCGTTCTTCTTCTGTTATCAAGTCCTGATATAATGTCTGGAGCTTGAAGCCGTCATAAAGTATGCCCAAACTTCTATTCTCTGAATCTTGCAGTCTCCTTTTCTCGTATTCTACCTCAGCAGTGAGTGGATCAAAAGTAGAATGGTAACTACGAAGGTCTCGAATTTTACATCTGGCTATCTCTTCAGCCAACTCTCTCAGGGAGGAATCCTCCATTCCTTTTGTAACCTGACCAATAAAATCGCCTCTAACCTCAACCTTGGCGCCACCCGAGTTCTCCTTAAGATACCGGGCTATTTCCCTGATATTTAAAGATTGAGTCTTGCTGCCATCATAAAGGAAAATTTTCATTTTTTCTTGATACCCAACTTTTCCAATACTACCTCTGCCCCTTTCTTTCCCGAAAGAAGCATTGCCCCAAAAGTAGGTCCCATGCGGGGAAGACCATAAGTAGTAGCCACAGACATTCCCACTACCACAAGGCCAGGATAGGCTTCCCCGGTGTGTTCCACTACCAGATTCTCTGACCTCTCTACCCACATTGCTCCCATACCCTTTATTTTTATTAGTCCTCTCTCTTCCAATTTTCTCACTGCCGAGGCATCGTGTCCAGTGGCATCAATCACCATTTTGGCTTCTAAGGCCACAGGGTCAACGCAGGTAATCTCACGAGGTAAATAAGATATAGGCGTCCAGTTAATCACAGCACCATTCACTTTACCTCCCTCACGGAGCACGAGGTCGTCAAAAACAGTCATATTGGCAAACTTCACACCACTGTCACAGGTAGCTCCAATAAGTTTGGAACAAGCATGAGGTCCATCTGCTACATAGAGCCCCTTGCTTACTTCCTTATACGGCACAGCCAGTTCTTCCAGGACTTTCTGTGCAGGTTCTCTCACGGTTATCTTATTCATTAAGTACCCACCAATCCAGAAACCCCCACCAAGATAATTATTTCTCTCTACAATTAAAATTTTAAGTCCACGAGTGGCCAGTTCCTTCCCGGCCATTAATCCACTGGGCCCACCACCTATAATAAGACAATCGCTTTCCACATACTGGGAAAACTGTTTGGCAAACTCATCTACAATAGCTCGTGTAACCTCTTTTTCTCCCACTGGTGCAAATAGTTTCTTTACCATATTCTTCTCCTTTTTTGACTGAAAATATTGTCAAAAATCTTTGTTTTATTCCCTCTCCCCTTGTGGGAGAGGGTTAGGGTGAGGGGATAGTAAGAGTTTGTCCCTTATAACTTCTAAAACACCTTCTATATTTTTAAGAACATCATTATCCCAAAACCTTAGAACCTCAAACCCTTCCTCCCTTAACCACTTATCTCTTTTCCTATCTTTTGTATTTCCAATTGCATGTTGTCCGCCATCTACCTCTATTACAATCTTTCTTTTAAAATTAACGAAATCCGCTATATATCTTCCTATCGGTTGTTGCCGTCGGAATTTAAACCCTTCTAACTGATTTCTTCTTAAATATCTCCATAAATGTCTTTCTACCTCAGTAGAATTTTTTCTAAGATTCCTTCCAGTATTAACTAACTTCTTACCCAATTTCACCCCCACCTTTATCCGGGGGCATACACTCCCATTAAGGGGGAGGAATAAATTTATATATATCTCTTGAACCTACAAAAATATATTCCTTCCCCACTTATGAAAGATTTTTTCCTTTATTTTACAAGGCTTTTTTGATTGAATTCTATTTCTCTTTTTGATAGATGGGCGACATACTACGCAACTTTTCCACTATCCCGGGTAAGACTTTAAGAACATAATTAACATCTTCTTCATTGTTCTCCTTTCCTAAAGTGAAGCGAAGCGAACTATGGGCCACTTCAGGAGAGATACCAATAGCTTTTAGAACGTGAGATGGTTCCAGGATGCTGGAGGTACAGGCTGAACCACTGGAAGCACAGACTCCTGCTAAATCTAAATTCAGAAGCATGGATTCACCTTCTACACCTTCTGCGCTCACATTTACATTTCCCGGAAGCCTCTTTTTGGGATGGCCGTTAAGTCTACTATTTTTGATGCTGTTCAATATACCTTCTATCAATTTATCTCTTAAATAGGGCAAGCGTTCCTCTTCTCCTGCCATATCTTTTTCAGCCAGTGAACAGGCCTCACCCAATCCCACAATTCCAGCAACGTTTTCTGTGCTTGCCCGGCGTTTATTCTCCTGTTCGCCGCCATAGAGAAAAGGAACTATCTTCGTGCCTCTCCTGATATACAGAGCTCCCACTCCCTTGGGGCCATATAATTTATGTGCAGACATTGCCAATAGGTCAACTTTCATTTTATCGACATTTATGGGAAGGTGCCCCACGGTCTGAACTGCATCTGTGTGAAAACAGATTCCTTTCTCCTTGACAATCTCTGCGATTTCCTCTATTGGTTCCACTGTGCCGATTTCATTATTAGCATGCATTACTGATACTAATATAGTTCCATCAGTAATTGCTTTCGTTACTTCCAGAGGGTCTACCAGTCCATTCTTATCCGCCGGAAGATAAGTGACCTTAAATCCTCTTTTTTCCAGAAACTTGCAGATATTAATTACCGCATGGTGCTCAATGGAAGTAGTAATAATATGGTTCCCTTTTCCCTGATTCGCCCAGGCTATTCCACATAATGCGAAATTGTCAGCCTCTGTTCCACCGCTGGTAAAAATAATCTCTTCCGGCTGTTTAGCCCCTATCAGTCGAGCCACTTTTGCTCTCGCCTCTTCCAGGGCTCCTTTAGCTTCTCTCCCATAAGAGTAGAGGGTTGAAGGATTACCGAAATCTTTACTGAAGTAAGGAGCCATAGCTCCGGCTACTTGTGGATGGACAGGCGTAGTAGCTGCGTGGTCAAGATATATTCTTCTCATTCCATTCTCCTTCTTATTTTACCTCGTATCCCTTTGCTGAAATAGCCCCCTTAATTCTTCCCAAATCCACTTTACTATCATCATAGTCAACTTCCACTCTCTTTTCTTTCAAACTGACCAATACATTATTAACTCCTTGTAAAGAATTGAGAGCATTAGTGATTGTGGATACGCAATGTTCACAGACCATTCCTTCAACTCTTATTGTTTCTTTTTTATGCATTACTTTTATTCCTTTTTTCAATTTAAGTTTTGGTAAAAAATTTAATAAGATTAAACTGAAAAGCACTACTGCTCCTGAAATTCTGAGCCAGGGAGGAAGCATGCTCGACTTTCCAATTAATATCTGTTGATGCGCTTTACTAAAATATGACCAGAGAAGATTCAGTAACCATCCCATAAACACTGCCGATAAAGCGATGGAAAGAAGATAGATTGCCACTATCCTCTTTCCAAGATTTTTTGCCATAACAGTTATGGTAACTGCATTGGTAGCCGGGCCAGCCATAAGAAAGACTAATGCAGCTCCCGGAGATAGACCCTTAATCATAAGGCTGGCCACAATGGGAATTGAACCTGTAGCACATACATAGAGAGGAATTCCTACAATTAACATTGCTAACATAGAAAGAAAGTTAGAGCTCAAATATCTTTCTATCAAACTGGCGGGAATGGTGTAAGAAATAACGCCCGCTATTAAAGTTCCCCAAAGCACCCATTTAGCTATGGATTTTAAGAGATCAAAATATCCATAGGTAAATGTTATGCGCAATTTTTCCCAAAAGCTGTGTTTATGTTGACGCTGTTCACCACTGACTTGGGAGTTAGTTATTTGTGGATTAATTTCTTTTACCTTGCCGCGTTGAAAAAAATTGACCAATGTTCCACCCATCACTCCGCTAACGAACGTTGCCAGAGGACGAAAGATGGCAAATAGAGGACCAAGAAGTCCATAGGTCGCCAGAATGGAATCGGCCCCAGTTGCGGGAGTGGAAATGAGAAAAGAGACAGTGGCTCCATCAGAAGCTCCCTGTTTCTTCAAGGAGAGAGCTGCGGGAATAACTCCACAGGAGCAGAGGGGCAAAGGAATACCAAAAATTGCTGCATTAACCACTGACTTAATGTTCCGCTTACCCAAGTACTTGATTACTTTCTCCTCCGGGAAAAAAGCATAGAGTATTCCTGCCAGGAGAAATCCCAAGAGAAGATATATTGCCATGTCTTGAAATATTTTAACCGATTCTAAAAATATTCCCACAAGAAATTCGAGTATATTCAATTCTTTAAATTCCTTTATCTTTTGAATATTTGAATAATTTTTGCTTCCTTACTCTTTTGAGCTTTTAATCTCTTATCGTATTGGTAGAGGAGGAAGAGGGTAGTAAAAAATCCTAGCCCTGCAAAAATAATACCTGTCCTCTCCGTTCCCAATACAGTCCGACCCAGAAAATATCCACCAATTAAGCCAACCAAAGGAAAAAGATATATCAGAAACGCTGCCTTTAATACCTGGTTACTCTCTACAGAAACTAGTACCTCATCTCCAGGACGGACTCCTAAAGAATCTTCTGCATATAAAATCGGCTTATCCCCGGAACTCTGCAGACATATCCCACACCGTCCACAAGCAGAAGTCCGTTCCATCTCTACCTGAGCCACTCCACTGTCAACTTTCACTACTCTTCCTTTTTCTTCCATTTCAAAACATCCTAAAATTTGTAAGTAGTGTAGCCCTTTATGGACGTAATTTTTACGGGGACAAGCCTTTGGGCGACCATAAAGGTCGCCTCTACGCGACCAAAATCATTACGGGCATAAAGCCCTACACTACTCACTTAAAAAGGTCGGTGCTTAAATATCTATCACCAGTATCAGCCAGGATAGTAACCACTATCTTACCTTTACCTAACTTCTTGGCCACCTGCAAGGATGCCCAAACATTGGCTCCAGAAGAGATTCCCACCAATAACCCTTCCTCCTTCACCAATCTCTTTACCATTCTCTTTGCATCTTCTTCATTAACTTTAATTATACCATCTAAGAGGTCTACATCCAGAACTTCTGGTACAAATCCTGCCCCAATCCCTTGAATTTTATGTGGACCGGGCTTGCCTCCCGATAACACTGAGCAGTCCTTAGGTTCCACGGCAACAATTTTTATTCCCGGCTTTTTCCTTTTCAACAATCTTCCCACGCCAGTTAAAGTGCCTCCTGTTCCCACTCCTGCTACAAAAGCATCTATTCTTCCCCTGGTCTGCCTCCAGATTTCCTCGCCTGTAGTCTTATAATGGATATGGGGATTGGCAGGATTATTAAACTGCTGAGGCATAAAATAATCTCGGTTTACTCTAACCAATTCCTCAGCCTTCCTTACTGCTCCCAGCATCCCTTGACTTCCAGGGGTAAGAACGATTTTTGCTCCATATGCTTGAAATAATTGTCTCCGTTCGACGCTCATATTGTCCGGCATTACCAGAATAAGTTTGTATCCTTTCACTGCAGCCACCAATGCTAAACCAATCCCCGTATTCCCGCTTGTAGGTTCAACAATAGTTGCTCCTCTTTTCAAGTAGCCATTCCTTTCAGCCGCTTCCACCATAGAAAGTGCGATTCTATCCTTAACGCTTCCTCCAGGATTTGCTAATTCAAATTTTGCCAAGATATGAGCTCCACGGGCAACTCCCAGGCGTTTTAGCTTAATCATGGGAGTGGAACCTATTAATTCTAAGACGTTATCTGCCACTTTAAGACTCATTTTTCCTTATTTCTCTTCTCAGTAAATTCTTTTTCTATTTCTTTCTTTTTCTTCTCTACATATTTATCTATTTCGCCAGTGATGCCTTCCAAACTCTCTACTTTACTCAGCCTCTTCTCCAATAAGTCCTGTTCTTTTAGTACAAGGCGAATAGCATCGGCCACCGGGTCGGGAAGTTTTGAGTGTTCCAGCGCCTGGATCTCTTTTCCACTGAAACCCAGACCAATCCTTCCCGGTATTCCCACCACAGTGGCTCGTGGGGGGACATCACTTAGAACCACTGACCCTGCCCCAATACGAGCATTGTCTCCAACTTTGATTGCTCCTAACAACGTAGCTCCTGCACCTACAACTACATTATCTCCCAGAGTGGGGTGGCGTTTCTTTTTCTCCCGGCTTGTTCCTCCCAGCACTACACCCTGATAAAGGAGACAATTATTCCCAATCTCTGTAGTCTCACCAATTACTACACCCATCCCGTGGTCGATGAAAAACTTCTTTCCGATAGTTGCTCCCGGATGAATCTCAATTCCCGTGATCCAGCGACTACTGTGCGAAATCAAACGGGCTATCACATGCTCCTTCCTTTTATAGAAAAAATGGGCAATTCGATGAAACCACAAAGCATGGAGTCCAGGATAGCACAGTATTACCTCGAGAATGTTCTTTGCTGCCGGATCTTTCTCAAAGACTGTCCGAATATCCTTTATAATAGTTTTAAACATGTAATTTTTACTCCTATTCCTTTTATTTATCGCTCTTTTTTTGTTTTTTAAGATAATCCTCTATCGCTAATTTCAAAGCCTCCTCAGCCAACATAGAGCAATGCATCTTTACCGGAGGTAAACCATCCAGCGCTTCAGCCACAGTCTTATTCGATATCTCCAGCGCCTGTTCGATAGTTTTCCCTTTAACCAATTCAGTAACCATGGAACTTGTAGCAATAGCTGCTCCACACCCGAAGGTCTTAAACTTGGCATCAACGATTATATTGTCTTTAACCTTAATATAAAGTTCCATGATATCTCCACATATGGGATTGCCTACATGGCCGACTCCGTCAGGATTTTCGACCTCTCCTACATTCCTGGGATGCATAAAATGTTCCATTACTTTCTGGCTATATTGTTGAGGTGCCATTTCTTGCTCCTTTTACATAAGAGTCAATTTCAGATTTGAAAGGGAAGGGGATGGACCAATCTGTGCTTTGAAAGTTTCATGCCCTCTTTACATAAGTCTTCTAAAGTGGTAGAGTCCAGCACTTCGTTTATCTTCTTGGTTAATCTCTTCCATAAAATATAAGGACTACAGGTAGAAATGCGCTCACATAAATCTTTCGAATTTTGCGGCTGGACACAATATACTGCAGCTATAGGACCCTCCAGGGCCCTAACAACATTACCAATTTTAATCCTTCTCGGCTGAGAAGTTAGTAAATAGCCTCCCTTTGGACCACGGACGCTCTTAATTAGTTTGGCATGCCGAAGACGGACAAATAATTGTTCAATGTAATTCTTGGAAATTCCCTCCCGCTTGGATATATCTCGGATAGAAACCGGTCCCTGGCCGTAATGGAGGGCAATGTCAAGCATGCACCTTACTCCATACTCTCCCTTAGTAGATAACAACATAACTCTTTCTCCCTTCTATCTCTTTTTTGAAAACAGGCACTCCTTATCTGATTTTTCGACTATCTTTAAATGCTAAAATAATTTAACAAATCTGACTAATTTTGTCAAGTATAAAATTAAAAATTTTATCTACTAAATAAATCCTTAGCTTATCAATTGCTTTCGAATCTTCTCTTCTTCAGGGATACCATATGTCTTGAGGACAATTTCAGAAGGACCCTTTATGCCCAGACCCAATTCCACTGCTCTTTTGATTTGGGGCTGGTCCCAAACACTCTTCTTCTGAATTTCCTCAATGGTACCCAGTGTCTTAAGTAACGCCAGCCCAGTAACATCATTAGCCACTAAATCAGAAGAAGCAATCACCAAATTGGGCTGAGCTAAATCTCCATGAGAAGGTCCGCCGGAAACGAAGACCTTTGTGGCATCCATTACCAAAAAGGAAGGTTTCCTTGCCAAGTGAATCTCGCTGAGCATGCTAGCAAAATAGTCTTTCTTTTTAAGATGAAGATATTTTCTGTCAGAAGGAGGTATCAAGCCTACCCAATTTTTTATGCCCATAGTGAAGTCAGCAATAATATGAGTCTTTGCTACTGGCAGGCTAATTATGTGGTCGACCTGTTTCACCAACTTGGGTATGCGAAATCCATTGGGCCAATGGCGAGAATTTTCCGGATTAACTTTTACATAATCTCCTTTACTGAAAACGACTACCTCCGCGCCTCCTTTAACAGCAGCTTCATATATACCCACTTTCTTTATTGCTTTTAAAGTATCCCACCAGGGATTTGAGCGGTCGGCAACAATTATTCTCTTGGCACCCTTCTCCCTGACCATGTTCACCACCTCGAATACTACCTCTGGGTTGGTTGTCCCAGGATGGGGGTCGTCGGAATTAACGTTTGGCTTAATCAGGACAGACTCTCCCGATTTGATGAAATCTAACCCACCGGCTAAGTTTATAGCCCGGCGAACCGAATCGGCTATTGAATCACCTCTGGCTATACCAACTAAAACAGCAGAAGTTTTTGCCCGCTGTTTTAAAGGAAAAAAGTTCCCCAAGAAAATAGTGGTTCCCAGGAGAGATACCATTTTCAAAAATTCCCTTCGGGAAAATTTTTTTTCAAAAATATCACTCATGATAATGTCCTCAAAGTACTCCCAGCTCCTCTCAAAAGAAGAACCAGGCTTACCACATTCAAAAGCGCCACCATCAAACAGACCACTAGAATACCCAAAATTGGCAGAAGAAAAACGCTCACTAAAAGAGCGCCCAGGCAGGAACTGAAAAGGTCAACACCATAAGTAAGTCCCGCTGCCCTCACCAAGCCTCCCCGGGACTGGAGATATAATTTATTGGCCAGGGGAAACTGGAATCCGCCAATGAAACCAGCAATTATAGGAAGGAAAGGCAGGATAATATTTGAGCCCAGATACGTACTAAATTTTCCCGATGAGCCGGCAAAACCTAAAAATATAACAGGAAGAATCAGAGGATAAATGCATATACAAATCTGAGCCTGTATAAAATTGAGAAAATTGCCCCGACCTTTTTCGATAATTTTGCTGGCCCACCAGCCACCAAAAATTAGCCCAATCATAAAGGATGTAAGAATTATACTCAACTTATAATAAACATAACCGTAGAGAATCTGGAAAGAGAGTAGAGTTACAACCTGAAAAGTTATCTCGGCAAAGCCTGTGGTTGCCACAGCAGTAAGAACAGCTACAGGCCGGACTTCATTTCTTGATTTTCTCAACCAGATGGGTAGAAGAATGGCGCAGTAGATTAGGATGGCAGTAACATAAATTCTTTTGGGAGAAATTTTCTTAAAAATTTTTGCCAGAGAGAACTTGAAATGTGTGGACCAGAGCACCATATCATAATAGTAAGATATGGGACGAAAGTCGTAATTGAGCATAACCTTTGGTAAAGGCAGAAGTTTCCCTTCCAGATAGTCAATCCTTTCATCCGATAACTCGCTCGCCAAATAGTATTCTCGGACATATTTTGCTTTCACTTTTCTCTCATTTAGCCTTTCCATAAGTCTTCGATAATCGAGAGTAAGAATTCCCTTACTCTTACAGGCCAAAAAGTAATTGGTATCTCCGGGAATAACTCTCACTTCAGCAAAAACCTTCTTTAAGGATTCATTGAGCGAGACCAGAAGATTTCGTTGCTCTTCACTGATGTAATTGGGTGAGGAAGTAATTCCAAAAAAGAGTATTCCTTTCTCTTTTAAGATTTTTCTTGCGCCTTTAAAAAATTCAACAGTATAGAACCTATTTATCTGAGCAGTAAAGGGCTGGGGAAGATTGACGATAATAAGGTCATACTTACTGGAAGTTCGCTTAGTGAACAATCGACCATCTATATTTTTCACTTCCACTCGCTTATCATTCAAGACATACTCTTTTGTGGAATAGAGATACTCTTTTGCCAGGGTAATCATTAGAGGGTCCAATTCCAGGTAGTCGACTTTCTCTACAGGATGTTTAAGAATTTCCTTTAAAACCCCACTTACCCCTCCCCCAATAAGTAGAACCTTTCTTGGTCGTGGATGCTCCAGAAGGGCAAAATGTGCAATTCTCTCACTGGTCAACTTATCTGGAACGGTAAAGTTGTAAAGTCCGTTGTTGAAGAAACTATAAGTGTTATCCTTTTCCGTAACAACAAGATTTCCGTATATAGAATTTCGAGAAGTCAATCGATGGTAAGTTCTCCACCGCAGGTCCAGAGAAGCCTGACGCAAGTCCCCAACTTTTCCAAAAGAAAAAAGACTCAAACCCAAAAGAATCAATATAGAAGTTGGGAAAAGGAGAAGAGACCTCTTTTCTTCCAGGAACCACGTTAAGGAAAAGGCAACTCCCAGATTAAGGAGACCTATTCCCAGCATAATATAGAGTGGCGGCAGTACCCGGATTAAAAGAAGGCTGGAGAGAAGTCCACCTGCTGTAGCACCTATTGCTTCCAGCACATAGACATAGCCGATATGTTCTGGACCTTCTCTGCTTTTTGGCGCATATATGCGACATCCCAGAACGAACAAAAACCCTAAAAGCAGGCAGGTGGGAGCAAGAATAAGCAGACTCGAATATGTCATAGGTAAGAACCCGATGATTTCTCCGGGTGAGGTCTTGAGGAGGAGAGGTATGGCTCTGGCAGCAAAAATACTTGCAGGAAGGAATAATGCTAAAAGCAGTTCTGCGAAAACAAAAAAGGCAAGCTTATGTCTGATCCGTTCAACAAAGAACCTGCCAATTCCCCAGCTTCCCACAGCTACCCAGAACAGCCAACCCGCGAGAGTAATGCCCAGGGAAAGCTCGTTGCCATAAAAGACAACCATTAACTCTCTCATTAACACAATCTGGGAGGCCAGGGAGGTAAAGCCTATGAGAATCAAGCCCAAAACGAGGTATTTTTTCACTTCGCACTATCCCAAGTATTCCGATACTTTTAGTGAGGGAAGTTCTGTCTTTTTCCTGACCTTTTCTTCAGGCCATACACCTGGAATCGGCTCCCCACAAAATTTACACTTGCCCTTTTCGATGTTATTTTCTAAGACCTTAAAACCAATCCTCTGGACTAAAAGTTTCCCATCTTTGGGACAATAAGTGTTCTCACCAGGATGGCCGGGCACATTGCCAATGTAAACATATTGCAGACCTACTTCCTGAGCTATTTCCCGGGCTCTCTCCAATGTCTTAACCGGTGTAGGGGCGAGATTTTTCAACTTATATTGAGGATGGAATCTAGAAAAATGGAGAGG
>SDBT01001879.1_pt1 | contig 37715 bp, 26 predicted proteins | sample 2277101 | NCBI WGS metagenome assembly SDBT01 (sample SAMN10404973, study PRJNA504765) | marine sediment metagenome | isolation source: marine sediment core GS10_PC15, 103 cmbsf | place: Arctic Ocean: Southern Knipovich Ridge | collected 2010 | reverse complement strand
GCAAGATTCCACAGACAGTTTCAGTTGAATGGACGCAGTAATCGCCTATGCGAAACGATTTGGCTCCGAACAATTATCACACTTATTCGAGTGGTCGCTTCAGAATTCCAGGCCCCATTTAGGCCCCAAACGGCAAATGGGCCCTCTTAGGTAGAGAGCCCATCCGTCGCAAACCCGCATAAACAGTGGTGCCGGGGGCGAGACTTGAACTCGCACGCCCCAAGGGGCAGGGGATTTTAAGTCCCCGTCAAACCTGTTTCGCTAGATTCCACAACATCTCATAAAATGGTATATATCCCCGAATACTATGGGTATTATTGATATATGTCGTTTCGTAGTGTTACACTGTTTACCATAAATAAAGTTACCCCGTTGTTACCCTGACAGGGAGGGGGATATGGCCAAGTCAAGGAAGCTGACTGAGATGGGTGTCGAGCGGATTCGGCCTGATAGTGCACGAGTCGAATACCCAGATCTGATAGTGCAAGGGCTCCGCCTGATCGTGCAGCCGAGCGGGAAAAAATCCTGGGCGGTCCGGACAAGGCTGCGAGGCAAACCCATCAAGTACACGATCGGTCCATATCCCACCTACAAGCTCAGCGCTGCCCGTGAGGCGGCACGTGATGTAATTGACGCTGCTCGGCTCGGCCAGGATCCCCGAGTGAAGAGACGTGTTGCTGAGACCGACACAGTGGAGGCCGTAGTCGCAGACTGGTTGAAGCGCGATCAAGAGAAGAACCGTGATCATCGTAAAGTGAAGCAGATGTTCGAGAAGGAGATAGTGCCTCGCTGGCAAGGTCGGCCGATCACTGAGATCACGCGTCGCGATGCAATTGATGTGATTGACGGGATTGTCGACCGTGGAGCTGAAGGCAGAGCCCGGAGAGTCCATGCATATATGCACCGGATGTTTCGGTGGGCTGTTGGCCGTGGGATCATAGAGATCAATCCAATGGCCGACCTGCCGAAGCCGGGAAAGGAGAATCCTCGAGACCGGGTTCTGACTGATCTGGAGCTCTTCGAGGTATGGAGGGCGGCCGGCGAAGTCGGATACCCATATGGGCCGGCCATACAGCTACTCATCCTCACTGGTGCCCGCCAGGCTGAAATTGGTCGACTCACATGGCAGGAGGTCGATGAAGTTTCTGCCACCATCCAGCTAACGGGTGAGCGCACCAAGACCGGAAATCCCCGCCTGATTCCGCTGACGCCGACTGCTATGGAGATCATTGGGGGACTGCCCCGTCTGATTAACTCAGTTTTTGTATTTACGTCGACGGGGAAGAGCCCGATCAACAGTTGGGGGAATGTTAAGAAGAAGATCGATCGAGCTATCATCGATGCTTCAGAGAGTCCTAGTGATTCAAAAGGAATCGAGAATTGGCGTTTCCATGATCTGCGTCGGACTGTAGCGACTGGGCTCCAGCGATTAGGGTGTCGACTGGAAGTGATCGAGGCAGTTCTTGGTCATGTCTCCGGATCGCGTGCAGGGATTGTTGGCGTCTATCAGCGCCATAGCTTCGACGAGGAGAAACACGCCACTCTTTCAGCCTGGGACGACTTCATGGCCTCGCTGATTGCAGGTGAGGGGACTACCAATGTTATCCCGCTGAAAAAGGTAGCGTCATGAATAATCCCATGTCTGAGCAGGAGGCGATAGAATACACACGAGAATACCTCGAGAGTCGTCGCAAGGAATTGGAGATGAGAGATCCACGACTTCTTGAAAAGTTAGATCGTGGTATTCTTGCTTCTGCGCTGCAACAGGGAGAAGTACTTCCACCTGATATGGCAAACCGGGCGGCCGATTATATCCTTGGGAAAGAGGTGAAGCCTGGTCGTGGTAGATCGAAGGAAGAACTTGCTCCCCGAGACCTCTATATAGCGATGGCGGTCTGGAGGTTGACAAAGAAAGGCTTCCATGTGTGGGGCAACAAATCGACAATAGAGGGAATTAAGCTTAAGCAGAAGTATAAGGATGACAGCAATTATGAGGGTTATAAGAAGACAGCTTGTCATATTGTGGCAGAGGTCATCAATGAAATGTTCCCATCCGAGGACTATAAGGAGTACCCAAGAAGTCCATGGTCAGTAAGAGATATCTGGGAGAAGAAGAAGTACCTGAAGGGCAATTCTTGATATAGGAACAAAAGAACCGATTTCCCCCCATTCGACCCGCATGAAACTATACGCCACATTACGCCTCGTTAAGACACTCGATACCAGAGGATGGCGTAATGAGTAACAAATTGAATAATCAGCAACCCAATCGAATCTTGGGATGGAATGAACTCCTCCAACTCCTCCCCTACAGCAGAACTCAGCTTTGGAGATTAATTCGAGCTGGCCAGTTCCCCGCTCCGATGCAACTGGGTGGCCGTAAGGTCGGCTGGAGAGAATCTACAATCGAGGCGTGGATCGAAAGTCGTGAGGCTGTATCATGGGCACCCTTGGAGGACCTGGAGGAGACGCCGGAAATCGCCGGTGCCGGATCGTGAGCGCTCGGAAACCGGCCAAGCCTGTAGTTTATACTATTTGAGCCGATGACAGGTAGAGACGTAGGCTGGGGGAAGATCTTTACCGGTCCTGACTGGTGGGGTGAAGAGGGCATTTATCCTTGCTTAAAACCAGTTGAATTCAAGGTCTGTGTATATCTATCAGCTCGGATCGGGGAATTGCAGATTCCTGTTATTCTGACAGTTGAACAAGTGGCACAAGCAATCCAGGCGGGGATAGAAAGAACACGCGAAGCCCTGAAATTGCTCGAACAGTTAGGTCTATTCATATCTGAGAAAACGCGAGACGATAACGGCCAATTTATCCGACGATGGCAACGTGTCCCGCCTGATCAGTGGAATCGGATTGAAGTTGATCGCTTCATCTTTAAGAGGTATGCGAAACAGAAACAAGAAAGAGAGAAACGAAGCAAGCGAGCTGCTAAATCAGGAGTACTTAAGCAGGGATATATCAGAATTCCCAATGGCTATGAGGAGGCAGTTGTTGATTTACCAATCCCGCAAGATACGGGAGTGGCCAGTCCCGCAGAGAACGAGAACCGCCATCCTCGCAAACCAGTAGTCACCACTCCCGCAGAATCACCGGAACCGACCCCGCAGACTGCGGGGTGTATTGAAGAAGTGGAAGAAGATGAAGAAGAAATACTCCGCAGCTCGGTCTCGGCCACAACTGGGCAAACCTCGCTGGCGGATCCAGATGCAGGAACCTATGTCGAGGGAATCGCAGCTTGCCGTGCAAATTTGCATCACACACGCGAGAGAAGATCCAATTCTTGGAAACAGTCAGGATGACTCATCGAACCGCCAATAGCGAGTCGGAGGACTCCGCCGAGATCTACCGAACAGTGAGGGACGTAGGATACTCACCAGAGACCTCGCTTCAATGGATTCGATACCTCAGAAAGAGACTTGAGCGCCGTAGGAGGGAACGGGAAGAGGCTACAAGTACAACGACAGGGGGGCCGGGTGCCTGTGAGAATTGAAGCTCGACGGTTTCTACGTTTTTTCAGGCGCGGACCGAGAGTCTCATACAAGGTTCAATCGGTAGGGTGGGGGATTATATATCCCCGTCGCAACAACTCAGAATCTGTTGATAATAAAGGTTTAACGAGTGATTAGCTGTCTCAACACTTTCGTCAGGGTAATGAATGGGTATCCCACACCTGAGAAATCCCATCAATTATTAGATCCAATAAAGGAGGTATATACCCGTGGATAGCAGTTCAAATACTTCCCCGATGCAGCCGCCGAAGGTGTCAGATGTACCTCGTTTCAGCAAGCACGTGGATGGGCGAACCCGAGAGGCCAGACGTTGGCGCACCCTCTATCGTGATTTTGCCTTCCATACACCTCAAGATGCCAACTTGCCACCCATTGTCACACAGCTGCGCTCCCTCGTGGGCATAACCATGGCTTTAGAAGCGATAGAAATCGCTCAGGCTCGCGGGGAAGCTGCTGGGACTGAAGATCTCACCCGCCTCGTCCATGCACAGGCCCGCCTGATGGAGTCCTTGAAACTTACTCCACGGTCCCGATCTGAGAGACCGGAGGATGGGGATTCATTGGCCGCTTATCGCGAGTGCGTAGGATTTGATCCATGAAACAAGTCCCAACAATACTCGACACGCTCGAATCTGTGAATATCTTTGGTCCGCTCTTTCATCCGATCGAATCTTGGGATGCATGGCGAGTGCTACTCGCAGCGATTTTTGCGCTGCCGATGACAGATGAGCAGCTCGATGTATTCCAGCGATGTACAGGCCGGACCAACGCGCCAACCTCCCCTGCAATAGAGGCATGGTTGCCAATTGGTCGACGTGGCGGGAAGAGTAGGATACTTGCGCTGATTGCAGTTTACCTTGCGGCCTTCCGTGACTGGCGGCCTCACCTCGCACCAGGAGAGCGAGGCGTTGTGCAGGTGATTGCGACCGATCGAAAACAGGCCCGATCGATATTTCGATATGCCCGAGCCTTGCTTGTCGAGACGTCGATACTCAATCCGCTCGTCGAGAACGAGACAGCCGAGATGCTGGTATTGGCGAACGGGATCGATATCGAGATCACAACATCCTCTTTCCGAGCAGTTCGGGGGTATACCATCGTCGCAGCGCTGGTGGATGAGATTGCGTTCCTGAGAACTGATGAAGGAAGTAAGAATCCAGATAGCGCTCTAATCGAGGCCCTACGCCCAGCGATGGCTACAGTTCCGGGAGCATTGCTGCTCTGTGCATCAAGTCCATACGCCCGCCGCGGTGAGCTCTGGCGAGCTTATAAAAACCACTTCGGCATGGACGGTGACCCAATCCTCGTCTGGAATGCATCCAGTAAGACAATGAACCCAACCGTGCCGCAAGATGTGATTGACAAGGCCTACGAGCGTGATCCCACAAGCGCAAGTGCTGAGTACGGGGCTGAATTCCGCACAGATGTTGATGCGTTCCTTTCGTATGAGGTGGTTGAGGCCGTGACCGTCCCCGGGCGGTTCGAGCTTCCCCTAGTTGATGGTGTCAAGTACTTGGCCTTCACAGACCCCAGTGGAGGCAGTCAGGACAGCTTTGCCTTGGCAATTGCCCACAAAGAGAATGAGCGGGTGGTCCTCGACCTCATTCGCGAGGTACGTCCGCCATTCTCACCTGAGGCTGTTGTGAAGCAGTTCGCTTCAATAATGAAAGTTTACAATGTGCGTCAGGTTGTTGGAGATCGTTATGGCGGTGAGTGGCCTCGCGAGCGGTTCAGGGAGTATGGAATAAAGTATTGTCCGAGCGATCGATCACGATCAGAGATTTATGCAGAATTTCTTCCATTGATGATGACAGGCCAAGTTGAACTCCTGGATCAGAAACGCCTCGTCGTCCAGCTCGTAAAACTAGAGCGTCGCACCTCACGTAATGGGCGAGACCAAATCGATCACGGACCGGGTGGACATGACGATGTCTCAAATGCCGCAGCCGGAGCTTTACTATTAGCGTCGGTCTCATCGAAGCATGAGATGAAGATTGGTTCGCCAGTGAGTGTCCACAAGCCAGGGCTGCGAGCCTCCTATGAGCGTGAGCGTGCACGGTCAGTAACTGAAGGCTTTACATACCGACCGCACTAGAAATCTAGATACGTCGGAGGTTTCATCTCATGGAACATCATAGGTTTATTGGTCCGTTAATACAGGCACTGGATTAACTGGTACAAGTTCCAGAAGAGTTGACCACTACCTCCATACAGGATTGGATCCGTACTCCAAGTTACAAAACAACTATTTCATTCCTGAAAAAATGTATCAGCGGTAGCAGTTATAATCAGCTGCATCGACCGTCAGCCCGCCCCTTCGACAAGTCCTGAATTAACTTCCTTCAATTTCTCGAAAATTCCCTCGATTATATACTCCTTGTCGCCAAACAAGGCATCCGGCCCCCCGGAGTGCAAGTTGCTGAAGGGCGGTTCATACAGCGCGGACGCTTCCATGATTCCGCGAGCTGTCAGTTGATCGATCACCATCTCAATAAAGCGTATCTGTGGTGGAGTGAGACTGCGGTCTGTCAGAAATTCAGAGAACGCGGACTGGGCAGCAGAACGGTCCAAGCCTACCAGGCTACGCACGAAGTAGGCCAGTGAAGGTGCTTCCTTTCGGGCCAGTAAACCTGAGAGGAGAGTTTCCCCATCCTGTTCACCTATCTCGACCAGAGTCGATTCCAGCCCCTTCAGGTCTTCAGCAGTGAGCGGTTGGTTTGTCCGGAGTCGGTGGATCACGAGGTGATCGAGATGGTTTCTGAGGTAGCTATTAACCTTCTTCTCGTACAGGGCGCTGGTCATCCTCGGCATGGGGACAACCGTATCCTCCCGCACTGCCATGACCTCGTCCTGGAAGTCGGTGTATACTATATGACGTCTCTTCTTGTCGAGGAACGGAACTAGTCCGCGAAGACGAAGACGCAGCTCCTCGAGACCATTCAGGTTTATCCCTTCCCAGAAAACACTCTCCTGTATAGCAGCCAGATACCCGAGTTGTGCTCTCACTAAGGGGATTGAACTCTTCTCCTCCAGTAGCATGGCTATCTCGACTATCCGCTGCCGTCTACCCTCGGAAGCGGCCATGTCACCCTCTGCCAAAGCGAGCTGCATGTGCAAAGCCGTGAGGTCGAACATTCGTGACTCGATATCGTCTGTCTCGATCTCGCTGGGTAGCCCCGCGACTTCACGCTGTAGCCTCTCACGGTCGGCTTCGCTGAATTGTTCCCATGCCGTTCGCTCCCTGAATTGGTTCACCGTTTCCAGGTGCATCCTCACGATGAAGTTCTCGCAGTTCATCGCCGCCACTTCCCCATGGAGCTCATTAGTCAGGGCCCCGTTGAGAGTGGCGTCTGGGTCCAAATCTGGCGTTGCCTGAACATGAGAAAGCAACTGCACACGAGATCGGAAGAGGCGGGTACCAAGTGGAACGCCGCCAGTTCCCTCAATACCTTCTGGGTTTTCATTGAAGAAGTCGAAATTGAAACAGAAGTCGAAAACACGGAAGTCCTGCTTGTCATCATCTGGCCCGAACAGATTAGGACATAGGCGTGTGCCACGTCCGATCATCTGCCAGAATTTGATCTTTGAATAGACTGGTTTGAAGAAAACGAGGTTTGCCACTTCGGGTATGTCGATGCCGGTGTCGAGCATGTCCACTGAGATTGCGATGTGTGGCACCTTGTCCTTCTGCGAGAAGTCATCGAGAATACTCTGCGGGTATTTCGCGTAATGGTCGATTATTCGCGCAAAGTGTCCCTTGTAATGCGGGTAGTGGTGATTGAAGCGTTCCTCAATGAACTTTGCGTGCTCATGGTTTCGTGCAAAAAGGATCGTCTTAGCAAGCCGGTCTCCGCCTTCGACCTTGTTGCCATGCTCCATCAGGTGTTGTAACACCTTGTCAACTGTGTCCTTGTTGAAAAGCCAGCTGTTGATAGCAGAGGCATTGACCTTGTCTGGAAGGCCGTACTCATCCACGTCATCGCCCCAGTCGAGGCTCTCCCATTGTTCCTTCTCTTCGTCGCTAAGTGAATCGTAATCGATTCCTTCGCGGGGAAACTTGAGATCCACCTGCTGTACACGTGGCGGTACGAGAAAGCCGTCCGCCACGGCAGTTTCCAGCTCGTAGGCATCAGTCGGGACACCTGGGTCTAGATCGAAAAGTGCATAGGTGTTCCTATCGACCTGCTCACGAGGTGTGGCCGTCAAACCAACGAGCAGCGAGTCGAAGTACTGGAAGATCGCACCGTACTTCTGGTAGACCGAACGATGTGCCTCGTCGATGATCACCAGATCGAAGTGCCCGACACTGAAGCGTGCTTCGTTGCCTTTCGTCTCATCGATCAACCCCATCATTGTGGGATAGGTGCAGACGTATACCCGGCCTGCCTTGTCCTTCTCAGTCACCAGGTTCACTGGGCTGGACTCTGGTAGATGCGCTTTGAAGGCACTCACCGCCTGGTTGACCAGCGAAACCCGGTCAGCCAGGAAAAGAGCTCGCTTCACCCATCCCGTTCGCTGTAGAAGGTCCACTAATGCAATCGCTGTGCGGGTTTTTCCTGTGCCGGTGGCCATCACCAGAAGTGCTTTGCGTCGTGCTTGCTCAAACTGCACCCCGATACTGCCTATGGCCCGCTTCTGATAGTATCGCTCGACGATCGCGTCCTTGACTCGGGCTACCTGTAGTGGCTCTCGCTGGTCTCGACGAAGGATCAGAGCTGCTAACTCTTCCTTCTTGTAGAATCCGGCGACCGAGCGTGGTGGGTAGGCAAGGTCATCCCACAGGTGGGTCTTGTACCCATTGGTATAGAAGATTATTGGCCGCTGACTGTGCATTGCCTCCAGGCAGTCGGCGTAGAGCTTTGCTTGCTGCTGCCCCACCTTCGGATCGACAGTGGTCTTCTTCGCCTCAACCACCGCCAGTGGCTTACCGTCGTCGCCCCACAGGACGTAGTCGGCATAGCCAATACCCGACTCGTTTGGCATGCCCGTTACTTCGTATTCACGGTCCTGTTCTTGATCCAGCGGCCAGCCGGTGCGTTGTAGGGCAAGGTCGATGATGAGTTTGCGGGTCTTGTGTTCGTCCCAATCGTGGGTCTCGGGAACGGCCTCATTCTCTGCCTTGATGACCGCAAGCCGTTTACGCAACGCTTCCAGCTCGCTCTCGACATCCTTGCGAGCTTGCTCGGAGGCATCCCGTTCTGTCTTGAGTGCATCCAGCGCCGCTATGCTAACTGGTGTGGATGAGGGTTCCACATTGGGGATAAGAGATTCGTCATAGGTCTTCCCTGATAGGTTTTCTGCACCCTGCCGCAGGTAAGTACGGCCTGCCCAATAGAGGACATGGTAAAGCTCCTGCACCATGTCCATTGCCTTCTCTGGCTTGGGCACCCTCTTTCCATGCACCGCCACGTTGCCAGCCTGCCGAATGTACTCGGCCTTCTGCCAGACGACCTCGGGTAGAAGTACGCGAAAGGCGGGATCGGCCAGGTAGCCATCTAAATTTGTGACCTTCGGAGGGCTCAGGGTCTTGTCGACTTTGTACACGCGAACGACCAAGCGCTCTAATGCATGCCGGGCGTGGAAGCAGGAGGCCCTCGGGTCATCGTAAACATGCCGCTCGGCTAAGCTTGCACTCTCTGCAACGAATGGAAACTCCTGCTTCAGGAACTCAAAGTTGGCGGAAATTACCATGATGGCTCAGAGATCCCCTAAGAAGGCGCGGGATTGCAGGGAGGCGAAGAGTGTGTCGAGTTCTGCGAGATGTGCGCGCTGGTATGCCTTCTGTTGTTCGACGGATTCGACGATGGCGGCGAAGCGGTGTTGGAGGTCAAATGCCGGAACTGGGATAGGGATATTCTTAACATCACCTAGATTGATCCCTTTCACCGCGACTCCCTTTGTCCGCTTTGCCATATGTTGCTGAATAGCTTGGGTTGTGAGGCACTGCATAACGTAGGCCGGATTAGCAGAGGATAAGGCTAATCGTGCTGTATCCTGCGTAATGTTCGCTCCAGAGGCCTCCGGGGGCACTATCGCCATCCGGCCAACATGGCCTCTGATTGACATCAGCAGGTCTCCAGCGATGAGTTTAGAGCGATTGTATTGCCTAGCTATTTCTTGAGTTGTCCGTCGAAGTTGGTCAGTTAGAACCTGCTCTTGTTGAATATCAACAACGCGCACATAGGGAACGCCATCCTCGGTATCTGGGCCGGGCTTAAGAATCCCGTACGTGATTGGCCGATCTGACTGAATGAGCTGCTGAAGGGGTTGCACCTCCCACCCCATCGGATTGGTGCCGGGGTCGCCGAACATGTCGAGGAAGGTGGATTTGAGAAGGGTATCGAGCTGGGAGAGTGACTCGCGGCGCTTAACCCGCAAGACGTCTGCCGCATCCAGGATTCCTGCAATCCGCTGCTGCTCGGCGAGCGGCGGGAGGGGAATTTGGAGCTTCAGAGTTCTTTTATGATCAAGGTTGGAGATGTTAGTCGTTTGGTTACCAAACGAGCGTAATCTTCTCTGTATCTCATCAGACGAAAACCAACGATACAAGTAGTATGAATCAAGCAACTCGGTCTTCGGCCTGAGGATAGAGATGAAGCCTCCGGCTGCGCTGCGGTACTGCAGTTCCTTCACAAGACAACATTTACCAACGAGGTTCCAACTATTCGCACTTGAGACGAGGATGTCTCCAATCGAGATGATCTTCTCAGAGTTCTTGACGAGACTGCTTGGAATTGCAATCAGGTCAGAATCGTCCAGGATTGCCTGTATATTCTTTGTCCTCATGCAGACAATGGCACCCTCATCCTGTGGGTCACACTTGTCGGCTGGCTTGAATGTAATTCCGCGAATCAGCTTCGCATGATCTCCTAACTGCTCGGTATTCATCCCAACAACCCTTCCAACTCCTCGCGTCCCTTCACGATCTCCTCCTCCAACTCCGCCAGCCGGTTTAGGATCACCTGCGGTGGGTCGTGCTCCACCGCCTCGTACTCCACTTCCTTGTAACGGTTGATGGAGAGGTCATAGTCGTTGTCCATAATCTCCGCCTTGGGCACGAGGAAGCTCTGGTCCGTTCGCACGCGGTCACGCTCGGCGTCACGCTTCTGCCAGCGCCCGAGGATGTCGGTGAGGTCGCTCTTCTCCGGTTGCGGGGTACGCTTGTCGTCGAGGGAGAAGCCGTCGGCTTGCATGTCGTAGAACCAGACGTCATCCGTGCCGCAAGAGTTGGTCTTGGTGAAGAGTAGGATGGCGGTGGAGACCCCAGCATAAGGTTTAAAGACGCCTGAGGGCATGGAGATGATAGCGTCGAGCTTCTGATCCTCGACCAGGATTTTGCGCAGGGTCCTGTGCGCCTTACTAGATCCGAAAAGCACGCCGTCGGGTACGATGATGGCAGCGCGGCCGCCAGTCTGAAGTAGGCGCAGGAAGAGGGCGAGGAAGAGCAGCTCGGTCTTCTTGGTCTTGACGATCTGCTGCAGGTCCTTAGCTGTAGACTCGTAGTCAAGGCTGCCTGCAAAGGGTGGATTGGCGAGGATGAGGGAGTACTTTTCTGCATCGTCATCGTCAGCCTGGGCCAGCGAGTCCTTGTAACGGATGTCCGGGTTCTCCACGCCGTGCAACAGCATGTTCATGCTACCAATTCGAAGCATGGTATTGTCGAAGTCATAGCCGTGAAAGGTGCCCTCATTGAAGCGGTGGCGGGCAGCAGCATCCTTGTAGATGGTGTCACTGTGGTACTCAACGAGGTATTCGGAGGCGGCAATAAGAAAGCCCGCAGTGCCGCAAGCTGGGTCGCAGATCACATCCTTCGGTACGGGCGCGGTCATGTCCACCATCAGCTTGATTATATGACGCGGGGTGCGGAACTGTCCATTCTGCCCAGCTGTGGCAATCTTACCGAGCATGTATTCGTAGAGGTCTCCCTTGGTATCGCTGTCAGCCATGTCGATGCCGTCGAGCTGATCAACCACGTTGGCCAGTACCCGGGCCGTGGGCATCATGAAGAGGGCGTCCTTCATGTGATGGCTATAGGTCGAGCTCCCCTTGCCTTCGGCCTCCCCGTTCTTCCCGAGAGTCTTGATGAAAGGGAACACCTCATCGCGTATCGTCTCGAACATCTGCTCGGGAGCGGTCTCCTTAAAGCGCGACCAACGGACATTGTCTTGTTCAGGTGTGAACACTGGATCATCAATTGGTTGACCTGTTCGGTCAGCCTTGTGCTCCTTTAGAGTGTGTAGCTCGTCAAGCCGTTTGATGAAGAGCAGGTAGGTGAGCTGCTCGATTACCGAGAGTGGATTAGAGATGCCGCCAGACCACATCGTGTCCCAGATACTGTCGACTTTGGATTTGAGTTCACCGGTGATCATAAATGTTCCTTATTACCTGCGGGGTGATGATTCAAGTATATCAACAGGGTATTTCACTGGCCCAACAATGAGTATCTGGTATCCTCGATACATTATCGACTATCTGACACTACCAGCATATCAGCTCATACATCTAGTCAAGAACTGACTAATCTTCTGTTGTAAATTAAACCTCCGCGCAATCCTATTTGGACGTCTGGAAGTGGGTCCTACGGACTCAGATATGTATACCACACACAATCGTTCGATATCCCCCCCCTATATGTGATCGAAGACTATCCCGACTATCTTGAGGCCACTTCCCAGTATATTTCCGAGGCTCTCGGAGGCATCTAGAAGGCCCGTGAGCATATTCAATGGTATATCAGGGGGTATTCAGGGCTGTTCAGAACGGTCGAGTCGGTTCCCGCTGCCATGTATAAAGCACCGAAAAGGCCTTGGCCATGACCAGATCTCCGTCGAGGAAGCCCCAGCTCCTGCTGTCGAGTGAGGCATCCCTGTTGTCACCCATCAGGAAGAGTTTTCCCCTCTGGGATCTCGACCGGGCCGTTTCACTGTCCTTCTGCATGGCCCGGTAGGGGGAGCAGGATTGGGAGATTAGTTGTAAATGTTTAATGCAGCATTTACGAGCAACGCATAGTTCCAACCTAACCAATTCCTAAATATTTCATTATTGCATCTACAATGAGTCCAATAAGTATGCCAGAACCAACCTTTATTGCACCAGATTTTGCCTTATTTCTGACCTTGGCCAGCCATTCCGTTGTTTGTGGCCCCAGTCCAGAATGTTCTGCATCTGCTTCCAAGGCCTTTTCGAGTTCGCCAATATCACTAATGGGAACGCCAATTGTGGTCAGGTATTTTTGCAGCGAAATGAAGTCTCCTTGAATTACCGTGGCACTAACTTGAACTGTTCCAGGACTCCCAGTCGCAATATTCTCTACGTTTCCATGGATAATCGTCTGAAAAAGTTGTGTAACGTTTTGCTTGGCCTCAGGTGTTAGAGGAATCTCCTGATCACCCGCTTCAGGTACTTCCAATTCAAGCTCTAAAAGGAATTTATGAAGACGATTCCGGACAGCGTCAACCAATCCAACGAATGCACCAGATGATACTTTTTGCCAGGCTGCGTAGCATTGCATTCCCTCGAGAATCTGGGTACCTACAAGTGCTATTAGTTCTCCTGGCCAGGGCGATGTCACGCCAGAAGATGAATCCGACTCGGCTAGGGATATGCATTCTGCAATCGGTTGACGTATAAAGACGCGATTCCCGAAGTCGCGGTGTTCCTCCGGAAGAATCGAAGCGGGAATGCTGAAATTCCTCAATTCACTCCCAGCAATACCAGCAAAATGACCTGATGCAGATGCAGAGAGTATTCGGTACTCTGGGAGAGCAATCCATCCAGGATATCCGTTCAGCTCGTGATCTACCCAATCACGCAACTCATTATTTCCGAGATTCCTAGCAAGCTGGGCACAGCGTCTGAGAGTATCTGTCAATGGAACGGAAGAATTAATGGCATCTTCTTTTATCTGTTCAATGAGGTTCATCATCCTCAATCTCCATTACTGGGTCTCCCGCCCCGGACGCTGACGCTCTCGGCTGGAGGAGGGTGCTAGCCTGGGGGGGGGGTACGTGCAACGATCGTTGACAAACGCCGTACTGTCTCCGAGGCTAGGAATCCTTGGCAGTCGGCAAGCGGTCCCAGGCGCTATTGTCGCCACATAGCAATCCTACTTTATTGCGCAGAGGCGGGTCACACTCCTCACCTGGATAATTCTTGATAAATAGATCCGCCCACTCCACTAATTCCGGCGTAAAAAAGCAATATATCGGATCGCTTGTTATCGGACTGGAAAAGACTGCCAAGTTCTCTATAGGTTTCCTCGCAGTAGCTAGTTCTATCACGAGTTTCTGGAACCAATCCAATATTTGAAACTCAATGTCACCAAGGCTCATGGATGGGACAATAATCCTATACCAGCTCATGCTCTCTAACACCTCTCATTGGCTCTCTAGTACGGCGGAGCATCCTATTTGTCTGAATACTAGATCCTCCATACCCACTCTTCAACCCACCATTATCCGGGCTCTGGCGCTCTCGGACGGGGGAGGGTGCTATCCCGGGAGTGGAACTGGACGGAATCATCGAGAACTGGATATACTGTGACCTTCAATAATGCCAGCAATCAGAAACTCAACTGTTTTTAAGTAACCTTATATAGTCAAGGATCGTGTTGTGGTAAAATATTTGGAATTAGACCCGTTAAATTCACCCGGCGAAATAAACGCACTCATATGGCGATATATGGATTTTACCAAATTCATATCTTTGCTAGAATGTGAGGCGCTATTTTTCTCTTGCATTGCTTGCCTTAACGATCCATTTGAAGGGACAATGTCAGCGCGCGCATTTGATGAATTAAAGCATATATCTGATGATCAAGAATTAGAAATCCCTACACGTGTGAATATCTTAGATGGTCGACTACAATTACAGAAATTTGTCAGAAATAATGTCTATGTGAATTCGTGGTCTGTTAGCGAGTATGAATCCGCAGCTTTATGGAATTTATATTTAAGTAGCACTAACGGGATTGTTATCCAATCTAGGACCGAAAGGTTGATGAGTTGTTGGAAAGAGGAAGAAGCAAAATCTGAGGCTAATGATATTCTCGAGTATATTGCAATAAATATTGTTAAAATGGAATACAGCGATTATCGGAAAGAGTTTGTAGGGTGGAAATCCGCATTAGATCCTATCAAAACAAAACGAATCAGTTTTGCACATGAAAATGAGTTGCGTGCTGTAATTATTGATTATGAGGGCGTTGATAATGAAAAGCAATCTTCTGAGAACTTGCGGGAAATTGGGATCGAAAAAATGGAAGTACCTGGATACTACATTCCGGTCAATCTAGAGAAATTGATTGATAATATCTACGTTGCTCCAACGTCAGATAATTGGTTCTATCAACTTGTGTGTTCTGTTGTGAAACGTTATGGATTAGATGTAATACCGAAGTACTCTGATCTATCAAATGATCCGATTACGTAAGCTAGTAATAGTTGTCCCTCGCCAATAATCCATCCGGCCTTATAGAGCTTATGTCTACGACGATTGAGTAGGGCTGGCCTGCTGCTGAACCGATATATCCTCCTACCAATACATGAAAATGTTGTTGTAAGTTAAACATCCGCTCAACCCTATATCGACGTCTGGAAATGGGTCCTCCGGAATCGAATATATATACCCCTCCCAATCGTTCGATATACTCCCCATATAGAAGGAAGGGTAGGGTGGAAATCGTCTTTAGCTGCCCAGAGATCTATCCGAGATAGTCCCACGGGATCTTAATAGCATTTCCCGATATGTCTCCGAGGCTCTCGAAGGTATCTAGAAGGCCCTCGAGAATATTCAGGGGTATATCAGGGGGTATTCAGGTGCTTGCGTGTCTCTCGTGTACATCCGTACGGTTGTTGCTCAGAACCAGGAGAACCCCTCACTCAACCATTAGAACCACGCAACTATCCTGGCTGCCCCCTGCAATGCTGGTTTCACTCTGTCTATAAACTTATTGGCATGTGCCGCATTATAATCTCCATATATATATCTACATTTTCCGCATCAGCGCTCTGAGCACCAATAGGTAGGGCAGTTTTTATAGATTCCAATACAGCCTTCTCATTCATCAAGTGGCCAATTATCGGGGAGATAAGTGACCTTACATTTTGAAGGCCAATTTCACCGTCCCCATGTTTTTTAGTTGCTCTAAACTCACGTTCACGGATCCTTTCAACATTGAATCCAAGCCCTTGAAGTTTCTCTAAGAAGTGCGCAGGATTATAAATCGCAACCAATGCTATTTCTTTGAAATACACCTTTTCAATGAAGGTCGGGGCAACTGGCCACCAAAACATTGGAGTGCCAAAGGGAATAACCCCGTGATCGAGAGATGACAGCCAAAGTTCGTTGAATTGGGATTTCTTGTGGAGGAGTTTTACTGCCCCCTGAGTCACATCGCTTAGTTGATTATGAGTCTCGCGAATATGGCTTGATCTTATTCGGGTCCAGAGCGAGCCCCGGTGTGCATCGCGAAAACCAACCAAAAGAAGGCCATCACCCACCTGCCTGACTGCTGATGCTTTTGACTCAAGTTCTAATGCGATTGCCTCAAGTTCTTCCATATGGTAAGCGCTGTATATTTCTCCTTCTCCGCCCTCACTACTAACAGACCACACATCAGCCATTGATTTGATCTGTTTGCTCAGTCGCTGGACAATACGTGGTTCCAATGTGTGTCCAGAATTCCGCTTATCATCCTGCCCCGACTCTTCGACGGGGAGAATGTCTTCCATCCGCTTCGACCCAACTGTGTGGAGGTAGCTCTTTATTTCACCAGGTCCTACCTGTTGTGACTTTATCTCCATCAATGCTGTAACTCGATTATGGTGAGTGTCAAAAAGCGTTGCATCGCCAACTCGGAGCATGCTGGTAATGCTGTGATATAAAACCAGTTGGTCATGGATGTTCCTGATATTCCGGATGCACTCAAGTTCTCCTCTGCCCCCAACCCCAGTAGGAAAGTGTGGAATTGCCTCGTGCGCTAAATGCTTTCCAAGTTTTTGGGGCTCATTCCAATAGAAGAGCCAAACGAACGAATCCCCCAATCCTCTAGCCAGACTCATTACTTGCTTCAGTATGAGTCTGTATTCTCGGTGGTTCTTCATGGTCTGCCTGAACCATTGGTTATTTAGCTCGCCTTTGCGGCCAACGAGTCTTCTCTGAGTTTGAAAGATTTTCTGATATAGCACGTCAAGATCAAATAGAACTTCAGCAATAATGGCCTGGAGATTTGCTAGTGAGGGGGCAATCTCGGCTCCCCCGAGTGACTCTCGTAATGATATTAGGGAATCCCAGCACTGGCGCAGCTGATTCTCCGAGGATTCGACCACGCTACGAACTGTTTTCCTCGAAACGATAGAAGTGTCGATCTGTACCACTAATAAATCCCTTTCCACTGGCTGAGCGCTACATGCAAAACCTCGATAATTTAAACTATAATAAGCGAATATTACCCACGGTGACTTGAGCTTCTGGCCCCACAGTATGTGCTAGGGCTTATCCAGAAAAATGAAATAGTCCTCTGCACCAAACCACTTAAAAACCCCGCGTGCAATGGTTAGTGCGTCAGAGGCCCCCTCTCGATCAAGTCCCAGTAAGTTGTTCTTTGTTTCGTCGGGCTCCCCATGGTGGGCAATGGCATTCCGTGTTTGTTGGAGACTTAGTGCCTGCTGATATAAGATTTCATCATCCAGTAATAGTGAACGCCCCATGACATAGAGTGGTAACTGGTGAAGGTATACTCGATACTGGCGCCTTGCGGCTTCCATGAGTTGTCGAAAGACGGGATCGGAGGGGGAGGTTCCCCCTGGGGGGGAAGCTGTTTCTATTACACGGAACCGATTATCAGTAGAGTTCGAATCCAGAATGACTTTGAACGCATCCTCAATAGTACTAGCTGCTAGAATCTCAATCGCAAACGCACAGTAAAGAATTGTCTGGCGTGGATCAGTATGGCTAGCAGCGATGGCATCAAGAATTAGGATGGCATAAACAGGTGGTGGGGGGGCATTTCGCATCCCCAGCGCCATCGCTACTGTCTGTATGGATGCGGCTGTTCCGACAGTGTTCTTCAGCCATCGGAATCTTTGGTCGATGTGGGCATGAGTAAATTTGGGGCTACTGATGGCATCAATGTCCTTTATATCAATTGCCATCAAATCAATGGGCGCTTCTGGTTGACGCGTATTCACTCGAAGGTGCTGCAGAAATGACGGATAAAAATTAATGATTTCTTCGCTAGTGGTTTTTTCCGGCACTGCCAAGCAAATATAACTAGTTTTTAAAATAGTATGGTCTGGCTCAAACGGGATAATAGTGTGTTGGGGATCCACTATGTATTCTGGGACGAATGGATTAATAACCCCCCAACCATCCCCCGACTCGATAGTGGCCGGATCATCCCTTGAAATTAACCACTCTAGCTTGCCTGAAAGCACCAAGATTGCTACGCGCACTGTTGTTTTTCCTCTCGCCTGGTTGGTGACAATTGAGAAGAACTGGGAGCCGAACCACTGCAAACCTCGCTATATATGTGATATCAACTATAGCTTCTCTACCCGGATTATCACCCAGTCATAATGCTTGTACCCCCGAATAATCCCGTCCTCTTTGAACTGTATAGAGTTACACGTATTCTGCTTCTTCCATTTCAAGTTCCTATCTACATGTCGTTTGCTAATACTCCTTCCCGAAAGTTTTGACGGTTTAATACGTAGTGGGTCCCCGATTCGAACCTGCGACCTCTATGTTTCTGAGTTCTTGGATAATGTGACCAAGGTCATGCAGTCGATCTGGTAACGGAAACCAAGCTTTAACTCCTTCATCGAGAACAACCGCCATTATTGAAATAGGGCAATCATTACTTATGTGATTTCAGTTCAAATTGTTCTAATGAAGATGTAAAGTCTTTGTGCGAGGGACATTTTGGTCAATTTCTAATTCTATAGGACATCTACATCAATCAACATGCATACTTTTTGGAACAGTGGGGAAAGTAACCGATCCAAAGGTTTAGATATAATTGGTGCTCGTAGGATTGACCAGAACCACGAGCTCGGTTGGGTAGCTGGGATTACTACAATATCTATACGAGCAAGATATCTTTCTATGCTCCCGTGGGTACTTTCTGAGTATCACAGGAGAGAGCTGTCGGAAGGTGATGGAGTCAACACATATGATCCCGATCACCTAAGAAAAATACTTGTTCGATTTGAGTTCATAGTCCTAGCTGCCTCCAAATTAGGTACGGAATGGGGGGAGTCGGGGGATACGTTGGGTGTACTCGGATCAGAATTACATACTGAACCCATGCAGTTGCTCCTCTCTGGTGAAGAGATTCAAGTACCCGAGGGGAAAGGGGGGGCTTCTTTCGGTACTTATGCTATGCCTTGTCGTCGATTTGGGCTATTGGGAGCATCATCATTCGTTGATGCTGGCGCTCCTATTACCATCCCCAATCGTGGAAAGGAAATATCAGTAGCTCGCAAAGCAATCTTAAGTAACTGCATATTACCAGAAATCATTTTCGAAGGAGGTGTAATAGACCAGAATCTGCTCATTGAGGAGGGGCATCACTTTTCGGTTAATGGACTTAAGCAGGAATCAGACGAGTGGCGTTTATTGAATGTCGCCTTCTTTGAACCCTATGAAGAATCTGAAGTGGTCACGGATAGCTATAATCAGTTCAATTCAACTGTTGCATGGGCCTTGAGGTCACTTCAAGAAAGCGATATTACTGCAGAACGCATCATTCTAGACAATTATATCAATTCGGTTACTAATCAATGGAAAGACTTGGATGATGTACAGATAGCATGGGCTGAATATGAAGGTATGCGAAGGCTTCATTTCGCTCTTGAATTACTTCTCAGTTCCATCACAGACGTCCTCATAGAGTTGAATGGCGCAACAGTTGAGGAAGCCACTGAGCATTTACTTGCCATCACTGAACCTCTTCCGCCATTGCTACATAAGCTGTTCAAGTCGGATACAATCTCTGCAGACATCTCACTCAATGAGTTTGAAAACCTTCTCTTGCCTGACGCATTTCTCGTTGATCTCCCCAGTGAGAGATCCAGTCGTTTCATTGAAGCGTCATCAAGAGCTATTTATGCCCTCGGGCTATGTATTGCTAGTCATCGGCACCAAGATCACTGTAATGAGCAAGGACCTCCATTCTGCAGGGATACACTTAGGGATGAGGTTTATAGAATCATCAGTGAATGTGGGACTATGCCTCTTATTGATTCAATGATTCATTTGTTACAGCAGGTAGTAATCCAACCACATCTAGACACTACATATCGAAAGATGGGGCAGGGGCTTAAATGCTCGCTCAGATTCTATTCTGATGGAGATCTGCTACGGCCTACAGGAATGCCTGTGGCACCTGGATCAAGCCAGACCAGGCTATCCAATGTGGTGGGGATGCTATCGGACCTTGGTTATTGTAGCAGACTCCCGAATGGTAGATATGGGCTAAATCAATATAGTGAAAAGCTTCTCGCTACCTGGGTGCTACAATAATGCGCCTAGATATACCTAAAGAGATTGCTAAAACTGGCAAGATTCTCAGCATAACCGTACTTACCCACAATATTGATTATGTGTTCTTACAGCTTGTGGTATTACCAATGTTGAGAAAATGTGGTGATCCCAATTTCACAATTCTTGCGGACACCCAGTGTGCAAATGATTCTTATGCAAGTCAGTGGAAAGTAGCGAGTGGTATCGGAAGTCGGTTTAGAGTCGTTCGTGTATCATCGAAAACTGGTTTCAGATTCCATCCAAAAGCCATCCTTATCTCTGGTGAAAAGAAGGGCTGTCTGTATGTAGGGAGTGGCAATCTCTCTTTTGGAGGATGGCAGGAAAACGCTGAGGTATGGAATCGATATGAGACTGACAATAATGAGTTCGGTGCCTTTTCCGCCTTCCGTGAATTCCTGCGATTGATAACAGACAATATGCCTTTCGGCGAACCAATTAGAAAAGAACTCGAGCAGTCGTTTGATGCATCAACAAGAGAGTGGGCATCGAATTTAGACAGTCCAACGGATTTGATATGGTCGCTTGTGCAGGGGAAATCACTGCTTGATCAGATTGGGGATCACCTTGGAAACAGTAGAATCAAACACGCCTATATTTGTTCGCCATACTTTGATAGGGAGGGCCTAGCTGTAAACTCGCTTGTCCAGCAATTCAAAATTCCATCCACTACACTGCTTATTCCCCAAGATGGCAATAATATCACTGATTCAGCTATTAACAATTTATCAGATTCCGTACAAGTAATTCCGGTGGAGTCACAGGAGAGAAAATTCGAAGGGGAAAGTACATCAGGCCATTTTGTCCATGCAAAATTTTACGCATTTGAGCGAACCAACGATGTTGTGCTCTTTACTGGAAGCGCCAACTGCTCACGAGCGGGTCTATTACTGTCGGGTTCGAGAGGGAATTGTGAACTTCTAACCGTTCAGAGGCTTTCAAAAGCAGCGTTCACTGAGTTATATCTCGATGAGTTGAGATTATTGAAAGGTCAACAGGTAGCTATTAAAGAATCTGAAGGAGAACCAGATGAGCCCGATTCTCCGAGATATGTAATAACTGCAGCTCGATATGATGATGGGCTACTTCAAGTTGCATATTCTGGTCCAAAGGGCGGTGTTCCATCTCACTGTACTGTTGATGACCATGTAATTGAACCGAGCTCAGTTAAATTGGGTTATACAACAGCCACTCTTGATTTTATCCCGTCTCGAGTCAGTGTGGAGTTTACGTATAGTGGTGAACAGTTCACCAGCAACCTAAGCTGGGTTGATAACGAATCCGTATTACAATCCTCGGCACCCTATCGCCAGTTGATATCAAAGGTTAGAGATATTGGTCAGAGTATTGTGAAGATCGAAGACTTTACAGGGATGCTAGATCTGTTTCAGAAGAAAATGACCTCCACTAGTTCATCATTCAAAACAGCTGCACTTGAAGAGTCTGACGAACCCAAATCCGGAAAGAATAAAAAAGGTATTAAGTATACAGAATCGGATGTATTCCGAGACTTGTATCAGCCATTAGCGGGAAGCTCCCACAGTAACCGATCTAATCAATCCATAAGCTTCCTTGGGTATATCACCAAGCTCTTGAGACTTCCAGAATATGAAGAGGATTCAACGAACGGTCATAATGACCAGGATGATGAAGGGATGCCACATGATGTATCCGGAGATGAGCCTGTTGATAAGAAGGAGCGACTGCCAAAGAGAGGTGAGAATGAGCCGGATAAGGATAGAAAAGAGCAAATAGAAAAGCAGAAAAAAAAGGCGCGACAATGTGCTAAGGCGATCGTAGATAGATTTACCCGGAAGGAGTTTTTAAGTACAGCACCTCCGAATCTCATCGCGGACGACGCTACGTTTATATCTCTCTTACTCCGTCTTGGGTTAAATCGAAATTGGTTAGATAAAACTCAGTTCCTTGAGTTGACCCATAAGGTATGGTCCGCTCTGTTTTTTACGTCTTCGATTGATCAACGTGTCGGCTGGGTTGTATGGAGAGCTGAAAACGAAAAATCCAAGGAAGACTTCAGACAGAAAATGCAGTCAGCGGCACTATCCGCTTCCTTAGTGCGCTGGGCTTTTGATGCTCCTAAGCACACTGATGTGGTCAGAGATATAAAATTTCAGCTCGCATGTAGTCTCCTTGTTGCACGGCTTCCTTGGCTTTGGATCGGAGCCGAGAAGGATGAGCTCATCAATGCTCTGCACGATGCATCAGATAGTGTTAGTGCAGACGATGAGGAGGCACCCTCAGGACTGTTCAATTACTCAGATAAGTTTGCTGAACGTGGAAGAGCTCTTGAACCTATTGAACATGCTCTGAGGTTTGAGTCCGTCCCAACCTTATGTAAGAAACTTACTTGGGAACGATTGGATATAGGTGACCTGGTCTGGCAAGGGAACGAAGGATATTGTGTCGTGAAACAAGCTACAAATAGGGTGTCAAGCAGGGTAACGACGCAGAGCCTACTTACAGACAAGGATAAAGTCTTTGATTCGGCTTACGTGATTCCTCTCAGAGCCTTTCTCGAGGAATCATCCCAATGTGATTTATCTCTCACTGGCAAGCACAAGGAAGCCCTTCGGGAGTTCTTGGATGACATTGCAGAAGGGTACCGATCCGCACACTCCTAATCTGCTTAAAACGGTTATTGGTAAACATCAATTGCCGTTAAGCACATGTTGGGAGAATAACGGAGACGCTCCGGATCTTCGATTCACCTTGTTCCTAATTTGATGTTTCAGTAAGCCCTTGATACCAAGAAGGATATCTCTATCTGAGAATACGGAGATTGACTAATGTCCCCTAAATTGAGCTCCAAATCCCGACCAAATAGCCTGTGGATACTATTATTGCTCTAATTGAATCCAAGACCGGATAGGTGAGATCTCAATCCAGTCATGTGAGATATGGATGGAGCAACCTCAGCATCGAGTCGCGATACAACCCAAGAATAGGACTCTCCTCCAATTACCAATACCAACCGCGCGCTCTCAACACCGGTAATGTGTGAGACAAACCAAGCCGCAGTTGAATAGCCAGTAGCTTTACCAGCTCTCTTACCAGCTAGTTGAAGAGCCTCTTGCTTATCGAGACCCTTATACAAGTTCCATGCGAGTTCTGCACCAGTGAACAGTAGCGTTAACTGGGGCACAACCTCATCTATCGATTCACCTAGCGTGAGAGAGCTATCAAACAATTCCCCCACATCTGACATCAATACTTCGTCAGAGATTCCAGTATCAATAACTCCCTCAAGACCATGTTCGGATGCAGAGGTAGCAGCTTCAGTTGTTGAATAGACTGACTCAATCTCTGGAAACCGTTCGAGATGTTCTTGAATGATGAAATCGGATGAAGAGGCTTTGATTTGCATCACTTGGATCAAATTACCTTCATCATCGAAGAAGTAACCGTCTAGCCCCTCGGCTGTTCGCGAGGCCAGCTCAAAATCAACTGCGCCCTCTGGTAGCGGTAATTCACCACTTTGTATGAGCTCATCCACTCTGATTTCCATCAATGAGCCCTTGATTGAATTAGTAACACCAAGAACTGCTGATTCTGGGTAGTGATCAATTATTGCTGGGTCTATTCCAGACCGGATTGCAGCCTCAATAACATCTGCTTCAGGTAACCCAAGTGAAGCATCGTGCAGTTCATCCAATGAGAGAGCAGTGATAAACGATACAGTTGCTATGGTGCCAATAGTGTGAGCTCTCTTCTGAACATCAGGCCAAGGTTTAGGGATTGGATTGCGTTCTAGGGCATTAGCGTGGATTCGTGCTAACTCATCTCTCCAACCACTTGACTCTATCATACGTCTTTATCACTAGCAGGTTCTGAATCTGTTATCCCAGCTTGTGACTCGAGTGTCTTGATTTTTTCCCTTAAGGCCAGGATTTCTGCTTCATGGGCTGAGAGGACCTCCACGATCTCGGATAATGTAGTATCAACCTGCTCCCTATAGGTCTTCAGAGTGACTGTTTTGTACCCATGATCGAGGGCTTCTTTCGATTTTGAAATCGCCTCTTTCCCAATGTCGAGGGACTTGTCAATGACCTGCTTCCCAGTATCCTCGACACCGCTTCTTTTGAGCCAATTATTTATTCGATGCGTTGCCCCTTGGAGGCGGGTCTTTATTTTCATGTCTGAATGAACCGATTATCGAATAAAGAAAATCCAAAGAGCAGCCAGCGAAGTACCACCTTTGGCACCATCTATTTGCTTTCTCACATCATCCATTTTGGTAATACGTCTTCCAGACTTATCCAGGATATCTGTGCCCCTAACTGAAGCTACTTTGCTACCCCGGTGATCCAGGATGTCGCTCCCACGAATTTTACCTAATCTGCTCCCTCTAGAATCAACGATAGCGTCACTTCTTATGCTACCGAGCTTGCTACCCCTCCTATCTAACAGGTCATCCCCCCTCATTTTGAATTCAGCCATAATTTACCTCCTGGGGTTATTCGATTATCATCTCACTCAAGGGTATCCTTATAATCAGATTCATTGCCAGTAGTATTCGCTCTCCATACTCAATCTGAACTTGAAAAAGGTGTGTTATGGACCAAGCACAAGTGAACATTTTGATGCGCTGTATAGATACACTAGATCACTCTTTATGCGCTGGTCTTCCGCTAATGCCTCCTCATGAATTCAGGGAATCATGGGAACTCCGTAATGCAATTGCCCGGTCCATCGAGCAACCAGAAAGATATCCAGTGATGGATGAAGTCGAATTCAGATGTTATTTCGCAGATAGTGTGATTACGGAGACCTTGCGTTGGCTTGAAAGTAACCTAAGCGCACTTAGACAAGACGATCAGCTAACTGAGGAGCAGAACCAATTCCTTAATCGACGCGAGAAAGCTCTGTCTTCGTATCTCTCAGTTGCTGGAAGAACAGGTGGAGTGAAACTGGATGAAATTGTCGAGGAGGCAAAGGAACAGGCTCCTGGGAATTTTGATGCAGCGATAGGTCTCTTCCGGAAATGGATTGATACTGATCCTGCATTAGCTGAGCAGGTTTATGGTCAAGATCTCGAAGAATTATTCAATATTCCTGAGAGTGAGTGAGAAGTATCGAGCCCGAGATGAACTGATAATGAAGGTACCCAATAAGGAGGGAAATTATGAGTACGCGATTTGAATATGTGTACTTCATGCCTTGGGTGGGGCTGAACTATGGGAGGAAGAACCACTTCAAATTGAACCTTATGGTGTTGGGAGAATCTCACTATCGGTGGGGGAGGCCCCATGGCCAGCATGAGACTGTTAGACTCGTGTCTGATTATATAAAGCCAGACAGTCGAAATCTGTTCGGGCGCAAAGTGAGACAGCTCATATGTGGTGAAGAAGATGTTTCTGCCGGGGACTTCTGGGATTCGATCCTCTTCTACAACTACGTCCAGGCGTATGTTGGGAACGAACCGCAAGTGCGTCCAACGAGCTCGATGTGGGCTGAGGCAGAACCCGGTTTTTTGGAAGTTATCCGATACTATTCACCAGATGTAATCGTCGTGTTGGGGAAAAAATTATGGGATCATTTGCCTAAGGAGGGGAAAGGGGGACCGACGATCTCCGACGGGAAAGAGGAGCAGGGAACGTTGTGGTTTCCAACGAAGAAGGGGAAACGGGCACTAGCCTCCTTTGTATGGCATCCCTCATATCGCGGCTTTAGTGTAAGTGACTGGCACCCGATCGTTCGAGTTCTCATGGAGACAGCTAAGGAATCAAAACGGAAGAAGTCGTGAGTTCCCGATGTAAACATTGGGAGTTGGATTAGACAACGGGGATCCTAGGTTCCAGGTGTACGGATCATTGCCTCGGAAGTAATACATACCACCACAACAGCATACAGGGCCACCTGCCAGGCTGAATATGTGAGTGTACCCTGGATCGTACCCCTAGGTCTCATTCACGCTCCCAGACCACTTGTAGGTACTCAGACGGTGGACATCTGTTATTGGTCTGAGGTAGCAGTGACTTGCCCTGGTACTGCCAGTAGAGGGTATCCTTCAAGTTCTCTCTCAAGGCACTAAGAGAGATTAAGCAGGAACTAGATGTAGAGGAAAAATTGAGTCACAGTCATGTAAAATGGGAACAATGGGCAAAGCCTATGCAGATACGATCGATTAACGGTTCACAGCCGATTCTGAATAACCAGGAAGTGTAAGCAGGAAGAAATCTATGTCATCAAATGCAGGGAATATTGACAGCTTGTTGGTCAGCCTTGAATCCCTTGGTAAAGAGTGGTTTATCGAACACAACCCCTCTACAGCCAGGATAGAAAACGCCGAAGATGCTCTCATTGAACTGTTAGACAGAGTGTTCCTCCAAGGCCGGAATGATCAGGTGTCGGCGATGGTTCGTGAAGCCGCTTACAAGTCACTTGATGCAGTGGGATGGGTGAGGGGGGCAGGGCTGGATTGGCTAAACGATCTCGAGGAGGATCGGTTACGTAGTGAACTTGTAAAGCGGATTGGTAAAGGTAAGATCGGTAAGGGCGATGATATCAAGCTTTGTGTAGCACTTTTAATATGGGTTAGAAAACTACCTGAAATGAATTTCACAGCGTACTTCATGGATGCTGTGACATCAGGTCGAATCGCAGATCTCTATTGGGAACTGAGGTCAATCCACGGGATTGGGCCGAAGATCTCAGCGTTCATCATGCGTGATTTCCTCTTGGGATTGGAGCTGTCAAGCGAACTCAAGGATCCTACGGTATATCAGTATCTATGCCCAGTAGACATACATGTCGAACATACTGCTGCTGCCATCGGTATCCCTATTAATAGCCATGCTTCAGTTGTTTACGGCATACTTGACCTGTGTACACAACATGGTCGGGATCCTCTCCTCGTAAACCAAGGCATGTTTGCTGCCGATAAGTCAGGAATCCGCGAAAAACTGATAAGTGAACATGGATTTAGTGCTCCCAATGTCCAAGTCGGTGAGAGAGATCGATCCATACTACGAGTGAAGCAAACCAAGGAGGACAAACAACCGCAGGTAGAATCTGTCAAACGGAGCAAGACGGCTGCCACTGGCTTGAGAGCTGCATTTTGGCAGGCATTCCGGCGTTACCTTGATGATGAAAAGATAGAATTCAATCGCAGGAATCCGATGGAATCGCTTTGGTATGGATTCTCTGGAGGAAGGTCAAAGGTCGCTGATTTCGGTCTAACTGTCAGACTGCGTGAACGTGACGTGACATGTGAAGTCAACTTGATCAATACTAAGGCTAAGACCAATTTCAAGTACCTCTTCTCTCATCGGCAGCAGATTGAATCCGGCCTGGGCTTCGGTTTGGAATGGCATGAGTTCCCAGGAAGGACAGAAAGCCGTATCAGAGCAGTCAAAAATCTCGATCCAGAATCATCTGCAAACTGGAATGAGATCTTCAAGTGGTACGTGCGCACCGCTACCGCATTCCAGGAGGTGATCAGCCCGTACATGGATGAGCTCGAAACTCCTGGTTAAAGAAGGGGACACTACTTTCGATTCGAGAATCCAGAGAATACAAGAGCAATGCCGGGGATATTCAGTTTTAGGTGCCGAGACCTCTTGTCTCCAGTAAGTTACATGCCTACAATAAATTACGGAAAACATATTTACGTTCATTCTCCATTGGACTCCAGTTTGTACTCTTAGGATAGTCCTTGTAGCTATTTAAGCAGTATTGCTTTCCTCGTAACAATTCGATTGCCGATTTGAAGAACTATAAGGTAAACGCCAGAATTAACGCTGAGGCCTGAATTCGTTCGGCCATCCCATTCTCTTGAATATCGACCAGGAGAATGGTATCGGTCTTCAAGCGTACGTACTAACTGCCCGCGAACATTTAGTATTGAAAGAGTGACATTCTCAGGGGAGGGGACCGAGTACCTGATCTGTGTTGTGCTATTGAATGGATTAGGGTAGTTCTGGCTGAGCTCAAACTGATATTGGGTAGCAGACGGATTCCCGATTGAGCTCTGGATTTGAAAGAAGCCGAGCTGGTCAAAAGATGCCACAACCACCTCATGTCTTGTATCAACATAGCTTTCTACATAATTCCACGTTCCATCCCTCCAATGGAAAATCCCGAGAGAAGACTCATTGATACCCAGCAGCTCCTCACTTCTATACGCAATCTTCATTTGTACATTCATTTCGAGTGTTGGATTTGAGGCAATTATTACATACGTAGAACCAATCAAATCGTTAAGATTATTCCTTATGGAGGAGGGTCGTTCCAGTAGAGGTTTCGAAAGGGTGTTGCTCGATTCATCCAAACTATCATTCATAATGTAAATCATTAAGAAACTATCTGAATTGAAAGTACCAGGAGAAATCGTCAATTGTAGATTGCCGTCAGGACTTGATATGTTTGTGCCATATTCGGGAGACACAGTTGATATTACGAATTCGAACTGTTGGGTGTAGGTGTTCCCCACAATATCAGTACCTGTGCAATTTGCAGTAAAAGTACCAGCAGTTTGCATCGTGAAGGATGATACATAGGCAATCGTATCACCGACTTGTGTGGGTGAAGTTTGCAAAGTATCTCCACCAATCATCACAAGAGGTGGTGCGATTAGGGATTCAGATGGAATAAAGTAGAGTTCAAGCACATTTGAAGAATACTCATTTTGAATAACAGTAAAGGTGAATGATGGGGCAACACTATCCTGAGTAACATGTAAGGTGTCTGCACCAGCATTGCCTTCATTGTCTATGGCTGTTACAATCAAACGGTTGATTCCTGCTGACAATCCAACCTCAAAAAGCCAATTCTCCATTGTGCCATCATTCGTCTCGGTGAGGTTGCAACCAACTGTGGCCAAGCCGGAGCCCGGTTGAGGATCAAATGCATTACCTTCCAACACTAGAGAGAAATCTGAAGTGGAGTAGTCCAGGCCGGAATTTGTAGTTATTGATACAGAAGGTGATGTAACATCTGTCCGAGTACGAACTGTCCCAAGACTGATCCAATCTGATACATAGGTGCTGTCTGAATTTCTGGATTTAACGCGATATGTATATGGTGTATTTGTAACTAAACTTGAATCCAACCAGGTGGTTGCCGCAATCCAACCTGTATTCGTTTGTGCCACAATATTTTCGCAGAAATATTCTGTCCAGTCGGGGTTCCCATTGGAGGCCCACTGAACCAGGATATAGTCTAAACCAATATCCACTATAGGGCTCTGGGCAGGTGGCTTTGCCCATGTTGTTACATCAACTGAATCGGTTGGAGATGTTTCAGAGGATTTTAAGGATCGATTCTTTGCTCGCGCACTGTATCGGTAGCTGTGATTTGGTTTCAAATCACCATCAGTGTAGGTAGTCCAAGATTGCCAATTTGAACTCTCCCCACCAAGCCCCGAGTTGGAACTGCCAAGGAATTCAAAGAAATACTCCACTCCGCTGAAATGAGCAGCAGTATTCACTTCCATTGAAATGCTATCTGCGCTGATTGCATTGGGCTCAATAAGCCATGTTAAAGGGTTTGGTGTGGGAGGGGAGCTTTCAAGGATTGTATACGTAAGGCTATAACTTCCTTCCATGGAATCTTCGGAATCAATAATAAGATAGTATAGACCAGCGCTTAGTTCGCGTAATTGTAGGGGGTTATTCCCAGAGACTGTGCTGATGGCAGTTGCATTTGTTCCAGTATCCGCGCTTGTGGTTACGAAAAGTTGGAGATCACCACCACTTCCTGAATGGTTAAGCAGAAAAGCGTCAACCTGGACGTTTTCAGGTACATCTATGTTGAAGTAATGATATTTGTCGCCCCCAGTAAGTCCTGCGGCAATAAGTGTGCCTATCGTGTCAAGATAGGTGTGCGTGTAACTTGGGACACCGAGGGTGCTTGATATCCATGCTACTGATTCCGATAGATGTACAGGGTATTGAAGATCTCCAACATCAGCGACTTGAATTGAGAAAACCAGCTCTATTGACAGGCTTCCCTGGTCAGTTGACTGAACTAGAATGCTATAATTGTTTTTAATTTCGTAGTTGAACGATACTGCTGTGTATAGCGTATCTCCACTGATGGTAAACGAGCTGTTGTCTATACTGCCGGATCCATTGACCAGCGCATATGTGAATGTGTTCCCGCTGTCTGGATCAGTTGTATTAAACCCACCTACCGTTGTACCAATCGGTTGGTTCTCAAGAACCTTCACATTTGTCAGTGAAATGTATGTCGGCTCTTCGTTAATGTTGTGAATCGAAATTATTACAGGACTTTTTACAGAGAGTCCCTCCTGATCAGTAGACCGCACCATAATTCTATAGCTGTTCTTAATTTCGTAGTTAAACGAGGCTGCTGAATAAAGCGAGTCCCCGGCAATTGTGAACAAGTCATTGTCTGTGCCATTATCAACCAATACATATGTGAACGTGTTCCCGCTATCCGGATCAGTAGTACTAAATATGCCTACTAATGTGACAACAGGCTGGTTCTCCAGAACCTCCGTGTTTGTTAATGAAATGCCATTTGGTTGCTCGTTTAAGTCGCTAATTGTTATGGTGAATTCCTTTTCTACTGATAGTCCTCTTTGATTGATTGATGTAACCTCAATGAGATAACTGTCTTTGGATTCGTGGTCAAATGAAGCTGTTGTATAGAGAGTGTCACCGCTGATTGCAAATGAGCTGTTGCCTGTGTACTCGTCTTCGGAGGTTAAGCTGTATGTGTAGGTACTTTCACTATCCTGATCAGCTGTGCTGAATGTGCCAACGAATGTTTCCATTGATTGGTTTTCAGGTAATACCGTGTTTGATAATGAAATGTCAGATGGTTTCGACTCGATGTCGGTAACTGAGATCGTGAAGGCTTTTTCTTTTACAAGTCCCCCCTGATCGGTTGACTGAACCAGAATGCTATAGCTGTCCCTAATTTCATAGTCAAAGGAAGCCGATGTATTGAGAGTGTCCGCTGAAACAGTGAAAAGGTCATTGTCTGTACTAGCGGATTCATCAACCAGTACGTAGGTAAATGTGTTCCCGGTATCTTGATCAACGGTACTGAATTCACCTATTACAGTGCCAATCGGTTTGTTTTCCAATATCTCATTGTTTGATAGCAAGATGTCTGTGGGCCGTTCGTTTACATTTTCAACGGAGATCGTAAAGGGTATTTCTATTGATAAGTCCCCTAAGTCAGTTGATCGGACAAGGATGTTATAGCTGTTTTTTGATTCGTAATCGAAAGTGTTTGATGTATAAATTGTATCTCCCCGAATTGAGAAGAAGTTATTATCTGTACCACCTGCACCATTAACAAAATTATATGTAAAAATATCACCGTAGTTCGGATCGATTGTGCTAAATCCACCAACCGGATGATTCAATGGTATATTTTCCGCGATGTTCGAATTTGAAAGAGTAATATCCCTAGGCTTCGAATTCGGCCCTAAGGAGACTAGGAACGCAGCTCTGTCTATCCATCGTCCCAATGTTGGAATGTCTTTATCCACGGGCCAAAACCAATTGCCGTGATAGAATAAGTCGTATTGTTCAATTCCAAAATCAGTGAGTACTCCAAGTGTGTTTAATTGTGTTCTTCTCCAAGCGAGATCATTAATCATGACTTCAGTACTATCTGTATAGACTACAACTGGCGTAATGCTTAGTGTGGGTGCGACTTTCTGTGTTGTTGCTGATGAGCCGATTGTTGTGATGATTTGTTGGATGGCACTAGATACCCATTCGTGTGCCACGACGGGAATGTTTTGGCCAGGAGGGACTTTTCTGTCCTGCCAATATAACATTGGCGAGAAAACATCGAGGAATGGAAGCAAACTGTTGTAGTCTTGCCCACTCCAATCAGTATCCCATGGCGGCGTATCTCCGGGAAGCCAAACGTAGCCTGACAATTGAGTCCCAGATGGTAGACCTGCTTTCAGGTCTGCGACAAATTGTGTGATGTGAGAGGATAAATACTGTCCGTCGGTGTATCGAAAGTGGTCAATAGTAACTCTATTGGGTTGTTGATAGGGGTTCTGGACTGCATCCAGAATCAATGAAATTTCATAGTCTCTAACTTCAGCTATAGATGCATCTATAAAATCCTGTTGTTTTACGTTCCCGGTTACAGTGAGTTCCCAATCCTCATGATCGGTTAAAGCAGCTTTGTCAAAGAAGGTTGGCATCCATGGATCTATTCTCATGCCAAGTGAATTTGCACCTATTTGGACAGTTTCATACAGATCAAATGGGAGCGGATTGATCCCACTGGGAGTGACATTGGATGAAGTGAATAGGATTTGTCCCGGGATAGGGGATACTGAAGACATTAGACCTGGTCCATCATCAAGCTTTATCGATAGTGATAATTGGATGAAACCTGCATCGTAGAACTGCTGCAATACTGGTGGAACATCTAATTCGGTATATGGGCTGAAATGCTCTTGGCTTCTCACAATGAGGCTATTGAGTTCAGGAAACTTACCCATTGGAATAACAGGGAGATCGTTGTTATCTGCTGACGGAGCATAGGATGTTATTTGATTATTACTATTGTCTCGTAACGTAATTATCGGCAGATATGCACCACTTGGGGCAGATGTGGGCATATTCCAAATCAATAAAGTTGGAGTTGCATAGCCTGAGTTCGCGCCCAACGAAAATGGTCCATGAACAACACCGCCGACAAGTGTGTCCGTTGGATCAATGAGGCTTACTTCAGCTGAAATACCATCAATTTGAGTGTCCCCATTATTATTGAAATAGAAGCTTGCAGCTACTTGATCACCTTCATAGTAACGCAATTTCGAAAAGGTAGATGATGCCAAGTCAATATCGACAATCCGAAACACTTGTTCAAATGGCCAGCCATCTGTGATGGGATCATTGCCGTTGGTTAGATAGGTTTGGATCCTTATCGCACGATACCAGATTCCTTCTTCATCCGCTGTCTCAACAAGGGTGTATTTCTGTGTGTTATTGCTCGCGACTTCCTTGATTTCAAACTTGGGCTGATCAGTGCTCTTTTCGGGATTCAGGTACAGCTGTGCTTCCACATCAAGAGCGACTGAGACCTTATTCCGAACTACGATCTCGAACTGCACCCTGGTTCCGACTGGAATAAAATCGTTGGGATTAATCGGATTCCCGGTATCGTAGTTTGTAACAGTAACACTCTCTATATACGGGTAAATGCGATCGAGCGTCAGCTGGGTCGTTGAGCCTTCATTGACAGTACCATCGCCGTCTGCCCAGTACTCTGTCCCAAATTCGTCTGTCCCAGGCGTCCAGGCCTCGAAGTGATAGGTGCCAGTTGGGATATCATTCCATACTGTTTTGCCTGAGGTGGTTAACTTCTCGTCGAGAGGTTCATAGGATGCGTTTTGCCGTTTCACAGTGGCGTCGGTACGAACTTCTTCACCGACGTTCCTGACTTCTACTTCGATGTTGCCGACCGGTTGATAAAGCTTGAATACTTGTCCTAAAGGCCATGAATCTGTTACAGGGGTATTCCCGTTGAGCAAGGTTGTTTCGATCTTGAGTGCACGGTACCAGGTACCTGCCTCATCTACAGTTTCAACAAACGTGTATTTCTGTGTGTTATTGCTCGCGATTTCCTTGATTTCAAACTTGGACTGATCAGTGCTCTCATCGGGATTCAAATAAAGCTGAGCCTTAACATCTAATGCGACGGATACCTTGTTCCGAACCACCACATCGACTTGTACCCTAGTTCCAACAGGGATGATATCATTGGAGTTGATTGTAACCTTTGTGTCATAGTCCAGTACCGTAACGCTCTCAATGTACGGGTATATTCGGTTGAGCGTTAACTGGGTAGTAGACCCTCCGTTTACAGTGCCATCATCGTCAGACCAGTACTCGGGTCCAAAGAGTGTCCCCGGTGTATATGCCTCGAAGTGATACGTGCCGGCCGGGATGCTATTCCACCGTGCATTTCCAGTGGTAGTGAGCTTCTCATCCTTATACCCAGATGAGTCATACCGCTTCACAGTGGCATCGTAACTCACGGCACCACCAACGTTCTTTACTTCTACCTCAATATTGCCAATCGATACAGTATCGAAATACCAGACATCACTCCATTCTACCCCTCCTTTATGGTCATCAGCCTTAACTCTCCAATAATAGCGTGAATTGTAATCAAGTGTGCTCAGGTTGGCATCTGAACCGGTTGCATCGTTCTTGATGATAACGTCTGGGGATGAGTCGTTCTTTTCGAAGTACACGGTGTAGTAAACCGTGTCACCATTTGGATCAGAACAGCTCCAATCAAGATCCGTATTAATTGATACGCTGTCCGACTGATGCGCAGGATCCTCACTCGACGGCTGATTCGGTGGGACATTGTATGAATATGAAACCCATAACTCGAAGAAGTCTATGTATCCAACATTGCCAGTTTCCCAGTCTTTTACTGATAGGAACCATTCCTGGTTTGGTGATGCTCCATCATACAGGTGGATATTATCCCTGTTTTCGGCAATATTTGCGCCTCCTCCCCATGCACCTCGATTGTAAAGCTTATAATCATGCCAGCCTCCGTTATAGAAGGTAGTGAGCCCAATCTCGAGGTCTTGGGGCCTTGGGTGTTTGATTTCATAATAGATTCTAACCTTGGTGATCTCAGCATTACTTGGAGCACCAGACAGGATAAGATCACTACTTGCTTTAGTACCGTTGTTATCAGGGATCGATTGATTATAAGAATTGAAATCGTTGAGGGTGCCAGTCTGAGCATATGAAGGGGTTATTGCACAACAAGACAGGATTAGACAAGTGAAGAATCTCAGCAAGGATTTACTCATAATGGCAATCCCTGTGCTTCCCGATTACGATCTTTGTTGAGTGGTGGTGATAAGTGGTGAAGTTTGATCCTAACCGAATCCATTTTTCCGATATTCGGTATATATCATGACATCATTTGATTGGCACGAGATGCCATACATCACGGGGCCACCACTGTCTTAACACAACTCTTATCCTGAATCGCGTTGTAGTCTGTGTTTCTATACAACACCCCAATACGCTGGTGGGCGCTTGGTGATTGTATCCGATATGTTACGAAATGCAATGGTGACTTTTACCACTCGATCGGGTCTTTATTTGGTTACAACCCGCTAACAAGGCACCGGGGACATGTCGTTCCAGGCGTCCTTTGTAACCACTTTCTGTTATGTCGTTATGCTATAACCGCTTATTGACCCTCTTCGTCATCCCCGGCAGGCGGCTGTACCCCGGAATGTACATCTTCCGATGCGGAACCATCGGTGGTTTGTGCCTTCTTCTTTTTACTAGCAAGCTCCGCATCTGAAATCTTCGAGATCATCTTCACCAGGACGTCCCGATCTCTAGCTCGCTTGAAACTGACTGCATTCCTGACTTGGATTTTATCGAAGATGGTATTCGCTACTCGGATCTGGATGCTGTCATGTGTTTCATCGATCTCGATATCGAGGTAGTACACCCATACTTCTTTGCCCCTCCTCGTGTTGGGGTATCGACGAGTGCCTGTTACAATACCTTGTTGGAAAACTCGTGTTGATTGATCGTACTGAACCATTCTGAAGTACATTGCACTACCGCAGATGAGCAACAGGACCAATCCAATAACTAATGGCCACAAGTCATCATCGCTTGAACCAAAGGTGGCAATGGGGATTGCAGCAGCAACAAGGAAAAAGATCCGATATAGTCTTGATCCCCAAGTGTCTATCCCCGCTGTATAAGTGTCCGCGCCTATTACAGCGGTGAGTTCTAAGTCGGTTCCTTTCTCGTATTCGATTATTTTCGCCCTTTTAACTGCACCACGCAGGAATATCTGGTTATGTCGATCTATCATGAATAGCGCGAAGATCAGCGCCATCATGATGACGGAAATGACAACTTTGCTCGGAAAGGTTAATTCTTCGATCTTGACCATGAGGAACGCATCAGCACTTAAGACTCCGGTTATGATCGTGAACCCATACTTTCTGATCTCATAGATCGTGTTATCGAACCGGGCAATTGCCGCCCGGCACTGTTTCCATTCCTCAAATAGATAATCAGGCTTGTTGTTACCCATCATCTCTTCTCCTAGAATTATCATTCATAATTGTGGAGTTATCCCCAGGAGGTTTCTCCGGGATTTGGGTCAGTAATCGATTTGAAAAAGTGGTGCTGATATTGATTCGATTATAAGGAATCGCAGCGATGTGAGTAAAGCTGTTGAAGCGTTGTTTTAATTCAGACGTTCTGATAAAATTTGAAGTTAGCACGAATTCGGAATTATTCAGAATAGAACTGGTGATTCTAGCTACATGTCATTCGAGAGGATTCGAATAACACTGAGTGGACTGCTCTGGTCATTCGGCATATAGCAGGCATTCCACAGTTGGACCAGCTACACAATTCAATCAGCAAATATTTGGAATATGTGCAGTTACTCCAAAGGTGAAGGGGGAGAAACCTAATGAAACGTAACACGCATATTTACATAGCATGCAAGGCTATCGATCTGCTTTGGGAGAGTGTGAGTAATATCTATACAACCCGAGGGTACTTGGTTCATGGGAAGAGTAAGAAACTCAAACTACGTAACAAGGTGGGCGATCTTAGAGATATGCTCCATTACTATCGTGATCTTACAGAAGAGGCTAGTTGGGTGCCAGATGATGTCATCCATGACAACGATCCGAACCATATTTTCAAACTCTTTACGGATGATGAATTCGCAGGACATGGCCTCAAAGAGAAGTTCTCTAAAACGGTTGATGGTGTGGATTATTACAAATTCGGTGGAGCACTACCATATAGAGTAGACCATCTCGCCAGGTCAATTAATGCTATGAATATGTTGCGACTTCACAGGGATCAATTCAGCCTGAGACAGGTCGCATATCATTATCTGATGATCAGCCATTATGTCGCCGATGCTCATGTACCAATGCACTGTGATCTCCGTGATGATCCGCCAAACCAAGGAAATGACACAAATCCGAGTAGGAGGAGAGGAAGCAACAAACCTGCTGGTCTGTACCTGCATTCAGGAATGCATGAAAAGATCGAGGGTAAGTGGGATAAAGCTGTTAATCCCGTTGCATTCGAAGAAGGTTATTTAACTAGGATTCGAATAAAGGAGTTGAAAACCGACAACACATTATCTCCCCAAATTGTCTTTGGGCCGGAGGATTGCAAAGCAGGGGGTATCATTAAAACACATCAGATATCAAAAAATGGTCTCATGGATTTTATGATCGATGTCTGCATCAATACCAAGAAACGCAGCCAACAGCTTTTTCTAATTAGTGATCCTAGCGATTATCAAGCAGCTATATTCCCAGGTCTAACAAGAGATATATTCGCAGATTGTTTGGGTAATCTCATGTCAGTTTGGCTATACACCTGGGAGCTATGTGAGTCGTAAACCTTCGCGGGGATGATACATTCCAGTACTGTGCATCTAAAGTTATTGGCCCATAAAAACAAATGTGTAAGGGGGACTCAGATATGGATCGAATTGACCAATTCAATCGGTAAGAGGTGGACCCCATATGTTGGACAGCTTGGCGACAGGTTTAAGGTGGACTCCCAGTGATTGATCATGCCGCCATTCTCTCAGTGTATACCTCCATCGGGGTCCTGTCGTCTGTGAAGCTCGAGTGGGGTCTTTCCTCGT
>SDBT01001878.1_pt1 | contig 37718 bp, 33 predicted proteins | sample 2277101 | NCBI WGS metagenome assembly SDBT01 (sample SAMN10404973, study PRJNA504765) | marine sediment metagenome | isolation source: marine sediment core GS10_PC15, 103 cmbsf | place: Arctic Ocean: Southern Knipovich Ridge | collected 2010 | reverse complement strand
GATACGCTCGATACATGGTTTTCATCGTCATTGTGGACCTTCTCAACGCTCGGCTGGCCTAATAAAACAAAAGATCTAAAAACATTCCATCCGACCTCTGTTATGGAAACCGGATGGGATATTCTCTTTTTTTGGGTAGCGCGGATGATTATGATGAGTCTCTACTTTACAAAAGAGGTTCCATTTAAAAATGTATATCTCCATGGACTTGTACTCGACCGTCATGGGAAAAAAATGTCAAAATCAAAAGGAACGGGCGTCGATCCGCTGCTCATGACTGAAAAATATGGTACTGACGCAATAAGGATGTCATTAACCCTTGGTACGGCACCAGGGCAAGACTTTCGGCTCTATGAAGAAAAAATTGCAGGTTACAGAAATTTTATAAATAAACTCTGGAACGTTTCACGATATATTCTTGCTAATAACCAAACTGTTGATAAAAAGCTTACCAATCTCTCACTTGCCGACCGCTGGATACTCAGTGAATTTCAAATACTGACCAAGCGGGTCACCGATGAGATAAAAAAATTCAATTTTTCTGATGCTGGAACCGCACTGTATGATTTCTTGTGGCATGAATTTGCCGATTGGTATCTTGAAGTCTCGAAGGCAAGCCGTAACGACGGGGTTCTGCAACACATACTTGAAAACTTTCTCAAGCTAGCGCACCCGTTTATGCCGTTTGTATCCGAGGAAATATGGCAACGATGGCAGGGAAATTCAAAGTCTAAACTCCTTATGATTCAGGCATGGCCATCTGTTGATAAAAAACTTTTGGACAAGGAATCAAAAAAACAATTTGGGTTAATTAAACAGTTCGTTACCGGTATCAGGAATTTTCGCTCGGAACATAAAATCGCGGCATCTGAAAAGGTAACAGTGTACTATTGGGGGAAAAATATAAAACTCGTTGCTGAAAATTCCGAAAGCATTAAATTGCTCGCATGTGTTGGCACTCTTGAAAATAAAAAACATAGTAAACCGACCGGTACCTTCAGTGGTCTTGACTACTTCATTGAACACAAACAGAGTGGGGAGGTAAGACAAAAAGATATTGAGAATATTTCGAAGTACATCCAGAAAATTGAGCAGAAACTTTCTAACAAGAAATTTATTGCTAATGCCCCTAAAGAAATTATCGAGCAGGAAAAGCAAAAACTTGATGAACAGCGTGACCGGCTGAAAAAACTGCTTTAGAAATTTAATTTAATAAAAATACAGGCGCCCGTTGCTTCAAGCGCCTGCATGTTGGCTATGCTGCCAACTGATCTAATTCTTCGCTGATCGGCTGCATTATTGCAGTGTGAACGTGTCCATGGCCGGCACCATATCGATACTCATTGCCATAGAATGTCAGAGCAAGAATCCCATTCCGTTCAAAACACAAGGATACTCCCTTGTTTTTGTTCTAATTAAACTAATAAATTAGTAAATGAAATTTCCGGTCGTACGTCAATAGAAACAAGCCGGATACTTTTGTATCCGGCTTGGATTTTTTTGAACTACCTACTACTTCGATGATTGAAATAGGTAGATCGCACTGATCGGTTCTTCAAACCGTTTAGTGCCCTGTCCTACGATCTCTAGGCACAACCGTCCGTTGAGCTCGAGACCGCACTCGATTCCTCCGGTTTCTGCCGTAACGCTTTTTGTCTGCACAAGCGCCGAACCTGCCTTCCAAACCTTGGATAATCCGTCAATAAATCTGTCCAGGGCAGATTCGTGAATTTCATTCATGCAGTAAGCAACAAACCCCCCTGCATCACTTGGGCCTATGAACAGGAATACCTGACGTGTATCCCCGGTACCCAGGACAACAACCGCTCGATCGTTCTCTCCAAATGCATACAACTCAACCTTTTGAACCGCAAGGTCAGCTAGGCTATTTTTTGAAGCTGACATAACACCTCCTCGTTATGGACGTTTTATATTTCTGACCTATATATCAAATGTAGTAAATAATAAAGAACATTACCGTGATATATTAGTATATCCGAAATCAACATTCAGTCAAGATAAAAATGTCCGTAGATTTTATTTACGCTTCTGCGAGTTCTTCCAGAAGTTTTTTCTGATTTTTTGTCAGCTTATCCGGAGTTTTAACAACAACGGTAACCAGATGATCTCCCCGACCCTTGGTACGAAGATGTGGGACGCCTTTAATGTAGAGCGTCGGAAAAATGCTGATATCTTCACCCGATTTGATTCCGGAGTCAAACAAAAATGATGCTGTGCCGATTGAAACAAACGGTCGTCCTGCCTCACCACATGGATCGTAGCGTGACATATTCAGCGCCACATTCTGCATGAATCGTGAACGTTCTTCGAATGACTGCGCACAAACTGCATAGTCGCCACCATGTTCAACGGCGATACATATCGCCTCCATTATCAAATCCATAACACATTCCGGATCCCATACAAAAACATGCCGATCTTCCGTAAGCACCGTCCTATCGTGCACGTAGTATTCCTCCAAATAAAAAAAGGTGCAAAAAATATATCTGCGTAGGTTACCACAGGTGTGTTACTTTATCAAGCTCCTCGGGTATCCTTAATGAACGGTTCGCGTTCGCCGTGACCGTTCCGTTCGAGAGACATCCTTTTTATGATGAGTCTTGGCACTAGTAAAAAGTATCTCCCTCCCCCTTCGTTTATCGTCTTCTTCCCGTAATTGTTTCTTTTTTTCACGATCAGCTAAATGCTGTTCGGCCAGTACTGCAGCCTTTTCTTGAATTCTTTTTATTTCGCCTTCGGGGACCCCCATCCCTTCATATTTACCCATATTATTTGACGATATTTATTAATCAGTCGCTCTAAATACCTCCTCGGGCGCAGTTATTCCCTGCGCTACTTTCAGGATCCCATCCTGTAACATGGTAAGCATGCCATGTTTTTTCGCAATTTCTTTAATCTGGAATTCCGATACCTGAGCTGAGAGGATTAATTTTTCAATTTCGGGATTCATGGTAAGAATTTCAAATATACCAACTCTTCCTTTAAATCCGATGTCATTACACTTTTCACAACCTTTTCCATGGTATATGACTAAGCCTTCCTTCGATATGCCTCCTCGCTTATCTTCTGGTATCGAATCAAGGACGCCATCAACGTGTTCTTTAAGTTCTGGTGTAATCTCATACACTTCCTTACAATGTTCACATATCTTTCGTACAAGCCGCTGGCCGATAATAACATTAAGCGCCGGCGCAAGTAAAAATGGTTTGACATCCATCGAGATCAGCCGGGGGATTGCTCCGGCCGCACTATTCGTATGAAGGGTCGACAGCATCAAGTGCCCGGTCAGTGCGGCCTGAATGGCGATTTCCGCCGTCTCATGATCACGAATCTCTCCAACCATGACGATGTCAGGATCTTGACGCAATACAGCACGGAGTCCGTTTGCATATGTAAAGTGCCGCTTCGAACCTCCGCCGGAAGCACCTTTAAGCAATGCCTTCAACTCTCCACCACTACTATCATCCTCTCCGCTCGTTTCAACCTGACTTTGAGTGATTCCCTTCAAACGGTACTCTATAGGATTTTCGAGAGTGATAATTTTTGTTTCCTGCTTATTGAGTTTTTTTAATATGGAATATAATGTCGTCGTTTTACCTGATCCAGTCGGACCTGTTGTCACGATCATTCCATTTGGTCGCTCCATTTCTTTCTTTATGATATCAAACGCCACACCAACTAAACCGATATCATCAAGTTCTATACCTGTTGCTGAGGACATCAAAAGTCGCATAACAATGCTTTCGCCATAAGCACTTGGCACCGTTGATACACGCACATCAATAAATTCATTCTCAAGATATATGGTAAATCGTCCATCCTGCGGCACATCTGAAATATTGATTTTCAGCTTTGCGAGCAGCTTCACGCGGTTTACAATTTTTGGCCATGCCTTTTTTTCCAGCTCAGCAACATCATACAGCACACCGTCAATTCTGAAGCGAATTTTAATCCCATCCTGCTCCGCCTCAATATGGACATCTGAAGCATTTGATTGGATTCCGGATGCCATAATGATCGTAAACATGTCAGTAGTCGAAATATGCTTCATTTTGGCTTCAAGTTCCCGAAATGAGGATATCTCCTTTTGAAATTTCTTTAAATCCTCAGGGGTAAGCTCTATCCCGCCAATACTCTTCCGTATTTTAGGTATCATCGCGTACAGCTTCAACCCCGCCTCCAAACTCTGCTCGGAAATCATGTATAACCCGCCATTGCTTGCAGTTTCTTCCTCTAATTCTTTAAAAATCTTAATAACTTCAGGATTGTTGGTATCAACAGCCCCCATACGAAATTCATTATCGGTCTTTAAAAAACAGATAGCTTTAGCTTGCCGGGCTCTGTCCTCGTCAATTAAAATAAGTGCTTCCGGCGCTACTGGAAACCCTTTCAATGCAACGTATCCGATCCCTGATGTTGTTGCCAGCTCTCTCGTAACCTGCTCTTTCTTATTTTCATCTATTTGCTGAATTTTTGTTTTTAACTTTTCTTCAACATCATCAGAACTTACCTGAATCTGTCCCGGTTTATTCCGGGATTGTCCGATAAGATCGTTGATGTCTCGCTCTGTCTTGCTTTCTATATCATCATTCATACTCCGATAGTATACCAAGATAGCAGTTCATCGTAAACAAAAAAACCACCTTTGGTGGCTCGTTACATGTATTAATAGTATACTTTTATCGATTCGTTAAATGATTCCTTACAACACCAAGAATTTCCTCTTCAGCTTGCAATAGGTTTTTCCCGGGCAGCGAAAACTTGGTAAAATTCCGTGTTCCGCTTGGTTTATATGCCTTGAAGAGCTCAAAACTATCGATAGACCGAATCGTATTTGCCAAGACCCTTATGTCATTTTCTTCCCCCTCATAAAACAATACGATTACCTCCGCATTTGGTGTATTTACGATAAGCTCATCAATAACACCCTCGAGATCCGATTCCCGTGCTCCTGACTTTGTAAAATCTTTCCTGTTGAGTAACGACCAGACAATCCGGTCTCCGGAATCTGTTTTGAGTCGTGCGAGCGCTCGTCCCCACAGACGAAGGGTGCTAATCGTTTTTGTTCTGTATAAATGTCGTATAATATCATCACGCCGTGCTCCGTTTTCTATAAGATGGCTACTGATAGCGAGAGAACGGGGAGTGACTGATGTGCTTTGAAAACTCTTCGTCTTTGAAATTATCCCGGTAAGCAAACTTGTAGCAATATATTCATCCAACACATTATCTTTAAGTGATTTAATAAGCTCGAATATTATCTCCGATGTTGACGTCGCTACAAGATCAACCATATTAATCTCACCAAAATACTCATTTGCCGGATTATGATCAATATTAATAATCGGGGTGTGATAAAAAAATTCAGCATTATCGTCATAGACACTTCCGAGTGATTCAAGGTCAGGAGAATCTATTATAACAATCAAATCATATTCATATGAAGAAGCCGAGGTTGTAACATCCCTCGGCTCGAAAAACCCCCCTTTAGGAGAAATAAAAATATCGAGCTTTTTATCATTGCTAATGTCGTAACTTAACTCCTGCACCTTAGTACGCGAGAGGTCAAGTGATATAATAAATTTTCGTAATGCCGTCAGATCCTTGCGAATCTCTGCGCTTTTGGGTAGGAATTGATGAGAGGGGGGGAGTGAAAATTCATTACAAACAACTTGTACAGTTTTCTGAAGTTTTTCCATGGCCAAAAAAAGACCGAGTCCCGAAGCGACCGCATCAGTCGACGGATTTCGCGGCAGAATTATGACTGCATTAGTGCTCTTTTGAATCAAATCTATTGATTGTTTGATAACTGATTCTTCCATATAATAGAATAATAGTCTGCTTTTTTACCTAAAAGCTGAATAAATTAGTATACTGTACGGATATAACAGTGTCAAGTTTGGCCTTTGGAATGAATTAACGTACAATATATACATGGAAAATATAATGAATTCAGAAATTGAAACTGAAAATTTTGGGCTAAAATTAGCAAAAAATGCACACGGAGGTGATTTATTCACTCTTACCGGAGATCTCGGAACGGGAAAAACCTGTTTTGCGAGGGGATTTGCCCGTGGTCTGAATGTCCGCAATTCAATTTCTAGTCCGAGCTTCATTTTGATGAATGTATACCCGGCTAATAAACGGGGGATTAAGTATCTCTGCCATATTGACGCATACCGTGTCACGAAAATCACTACACATCTCGCTGACAGCATTACAGAGCAGATAAGCAGAAAAGATACGGTAACAATTATTGAGTGGGCCGATAAACTTGAGGTGTTACTTAAAGCCTTTAATAAAAATCAACTGGAGTTTAAAACAATTAACCCTACAACGCGGTCAATTACTACCACAACATAAACTACCTGTTCAACATGTGAACAAGGTACTCTATTTCTATTACAGTCCTGCGGTTTATGTAACTGGTACGGCTTTTTTTAAAGCTTCTTTTTTCGTATCACGAATTGTAATCACTGAATCCTCTACCACCATTCTCTCATTTGTTATTGAAATAACCTGCTCTCTGCTTACTAGTAATTCTTTTTCCAATAATTCGCGCAGTAAGGTTCCGCTCTTTATGTGGTACTGAATAATTGTTTGTCCATCCGGCTGAAAAACAAAATCAGCCACCTTGCCAAGATGTTCTCCTGACTGCGTATATACCGGCAGATTTATGAGTTCTCCTTTGCGTAGGGTCATGACTTTGATTCGACAACGATTTGTTTATCATTATCATCTTTATCATTATCATCTTTTCTAAAAATATATGTTTGTTGTCCCACCTGGAATAACGTCGATGCAAACCAGTAAAGCGTAAGTCCGGCAGGAAATTGGATGCCGAAGAATACGGTAATGAGCGGCATGAAATACAACATTTGTTTATTAATGCCGGCGGTCATTCGCTCATCCTTTGCGCCAGGCACCTTCGGTTGCCGTTTTGCCATCAGCATCCGAGATGACCAAAATTGTGCCGCTCCTGCGAGAATTGCCAACAGCCAGTTGCCCGTCTGTGACAAATCCATGCCGAGAAACATAGGATTAATTGCCAGTCCGGTAAATGCCTCCTGTAATGGTCCATAAATGTGTTCTAAATTTTTTACTAGCAGAATATGCGTCTCCGGATCAGTCTCCGCTACAGCAAAAAATACTCTATACAGCGCTATTAATATAGGAAGCTGGATAAGTAATGGAAGACATGATGAAAACGGACTCACTTTGTTATCCTTGTAGAATTTCATGATCTGGCGACCAAGTTCTTCCTTGTTATTTTTGTATTTTTCCTGTATCGCCTTCAATTTTGGCTGCATTTGCTGTAATACTTTCTGTGACTTGAGTGATGACCGAGAGGGGAGATAGAGGATGAGTTTTATTATTATGGTTAATAAAATGATTGCTACGCCGAGACTCGGAATAATGCTATAAATAAAAAGCAACGCATTAAAAAGCGGTTCAAATAGTAATGTGTTATATAATGCGATCATATCTCTGATACGGGATCATATCCGCCCCGGTTAAATGGATTACATTTAATTATTCGTTTCGCCGCTTTATAGCCTCCTCGTACCACTCCATGACGTTCAATTGCTTCGTACGCATATTGTGAACAAGTGGGACGAAAACGGCAATATCCGTATGGATGCTTATGAGAAAAAACACCGTGATCCGGGGATAATGTGCGCTGATATAGCCGAATCAGTGTAAGAAGTGCCTGTTTGATTAATTTTGTAATTATTTTCATTTAAGCAATCTGGCTTTTTTTAGAAGACTGTAAATTTCTTTTTCTATCACTTGATATTCTGCTGATGCGCTCCGTAGGCGGGCTATGATAACAACATCATTCCCTGCTGGCACCTTCGAGAGTACTTTTGATACTGCCGCACGCATCCGTCTTTTTATTTTATTTCGTACTACTGCGCGTTTACTTACTTTTACACTAACGCTAAAACCAAATCGTGAATGCTGAAGATTATTTTTAACTGTTTTCAACGTTGCATTTGTGCCAGAAACCGTCTTTCCGCGGGAATACACACGCTTCCAGTCAGCCGGGCTTGCAACTCTAAATAATTTAGACAGCATTGCCTACTTTGTTAAAACACTCCGTCCTCGCTTCCGTCTCCGTGCAATTACTCGCCGACCCCCGGGTGTGCTGGATCGCTTTCTAAAACCATGAACACGCTTCTGGTGCTTCTTCTTTGGCTGAAATGTCCTCTTAGGCATAGTGTGATACTCGCTAAACTATTATTTTATAAAAATTACTTCCGTAGTATATCAGTTAATACATACCTGGTCAATCAAAAAAAACTATCCTCATAGTATCAACAGGTTATACACATTTCATTAACGTCTACTGGTTTTTTAATCCCCCCCATTATGGTACTATGAGTATTACCTGAAAAATATTTGTAATGTTGAGTTATGGATAAGGAGCAATTATGGCAAGCAGCGCTTGGTGAGCTTGAGTTGTCATTAAGTAAGGCTAATTTTACAACGTGGTTTAAAAACACTTTTGTTGCAGTTTATGAAAGCACAAAAGTTACTATTGGCGTTTCTAATACCTTCACTAAAACATGGTTAGAAAACAAATACCAGAAACAAATACTTGAAGCTTTACAAAATGCAACGGACGGCAAGGTCACGGAAGTTATTTTTAATGTTGAGACATCACATCGGGTTGATGCTGCACAGCCTGCGCAATCAACCATCTCTCCTGTAGAGCAACCACAAAAATCCACGGAGCCCAAAAATGGATTTGGATTAAATAAGCGATATACATTTAAGTCTTTCGTTGTTGGAAAAGGTAATGAGCTTGCTCATGCGGCATGCCTCGCTGTATCACAACGTCCAGGTGAAGTATATAACCCATTATTTTTATATGGTGGTTCGGGTCTCGGAAAAACACATCTCCTACAAGCTATTGCTCATGAGGTGCTTCATACCTCTCCTGATATAAAAGCAATATATGTTACGTGTGAAAAATTTACAAATGAATTTATCCAGTCTATAAGCAAGGGTGGCACAGAAAAATTTAAAGATTTTTACCGCACCGCTGATATTCTACTGATTGATGATATACAATTTCTTGCGGGAAAAGAGGGAACTCAGGAAGAGTTTTTTCATACATTTAACGCTCTCCACCAACAAAATAAACAAATTGTTTTGAGCTCTGACCGGCCGCCAAAAGCGATTCCGGCGCTTGAAAACAGGCTTATCTCACGGTTTGAGTGGGGAATGATAGCAGATGTCGGACAACCTGACTTCGAAACCCGAGTAGCTATTCTTAACGCGAAATGCCAGGAAAAAACCATATCACTGTCAAAAGAAATAATTACTACAGTCGCAAACGCAGTACAGAGCAACGTACGTGAGCTTGAAGGGGCTCTTAATAGAATCGTGGCATACCACCAACTAAACAACTCTAATCCCACTGTTGAATCAGTTCGCAGTATCCTCTCAAGTATATCCCAGCATCAAAAGCGTGAGGGAGCCCTAACCCCAAAACAAATTATAAATACTGTTTCTGAATTTTTTGATATATCTATTGAAAATATCACTGGTATCAGCCGGAAAAAAGAACTTGTTGTCCCAAGGCAAATAACTATGTTCCTGCTCCGTGAGGAGGCAAAGTGTTCCTACCCCACAATAGGCCAAGAGCTTGGTGGAAGGGACCACACAACCGCAATGCATGCGTATGAAAAAATAAGGAGAGCTATGGAAGAGGATGAAAAAATTCAACAAGATATAAATTTAATTCGGCAACGACTTTATAATAAATAGGTTGATAACCTGTTTACTACGAGTGGACTTTTGAGGTATTAATTGTGTAGAAAGCGCCACCCCTTAAGCATCGTATCAACACCCAACAAAAGTATCACCAGCTTATTCCTCACGCACGCACAACTATTAAATACCATATCAACACCCAACAAAAGTATCACCAGCTTATTCCTCACTATTCTTAGGTAAAATTCAGCTCATGGTTAATCTTTTCCACTTATCCACCCCCCTTACTACTATGTATTATTCTTTCTATATATTAATATAATATAAATAATATGAAATTAATTTGTACACAGGAAAATTTATCCAAAGGATTGCAATTGGTAAGCCATGTTGCAAGTAAAAACATTTCACTCCCAATTTTAAGCAACGTATTATTAAAAGCAGAAAATGGGATATTGCAGCTCATGACCACAAACTTAGAAATTGGAATTGTTTGTAATGTCAGAGGTAAGGTTGAAAAAGAGGGGTCATTTACCGTCCAGGCAAAAACACTAAGTGATTATGTAAATCTTTTACCAAAAGAAAATGTTACACTTGATTTGGCTGAGCAAAGCCTAAAAATTGAATGTAAAAACGCTAAAACTATCATGAAGGGCGTTGATGCGACTGAGTTTCCATTAATCCCCGAGATTGATGCGCAAAATACCTACGAAGTAAAAATAGCGACACTAAAAGAGGCGCTTGTTTCCGTTGCGTTTGCAGCATCGTTTGATGAGACGCGCCCTGAAATTAGTGGTGTTTATTTTAATTTTAAAGGAGATATATTGACAGTAGCAGCAACGGACAGTTATCGATTAGCAGAAAAGAAAGTGAAAATGGAGAAATCAGCGGCAAGTGAGCATAGTGTTATTGTCCCAGGAAAAACAATTCATGAATTAATTAGGATATTAGGGGAGTCAAATGGAACAGTAACTATCCAGAGTAGCGACAACCAAATACTTTTTTTGCTTGGAGAAACAAAATTAACCTCACGGGTTATAGAGGGACAGTATCCTGATTATACGCAAATTATTCCAAAAGAGAGCCGGACGCACGTAACCGTGGATACAAATGAATTTTTAAATACCGTGAAGCGGGCAAGTTTATTTTGTAAACCAGGCGGGAATGACATTGTTTTACGCTTTGATCCAGACGCTAAACAGGTAGTAGTGTCAGCTACAAATCTCCAGATCGGGGAAAGTGAGGCGAGGCAAGTGGCGAAAATCGACGGTGATGAGAATAGTATTGTGTTTAATTATAAGTTTTTATTGGATGGTTTGCAGAATATTGATAGTGAAGACACGATTATCGAAATCAACACCAATGCCAACCCCGGCCTCTTAAAGCCGGCACAAGGTGAAGGGTATGTTTATATAATAATGCCAATTAAGCAATAATTAATCACCAGAGGTATTTGTGTTTATAGATGTTGGTGTTTTTAGGAGATAGTTGACAGAAATTGAATCACTTGTGGTGTTATTAATATCATCATAAGCTTCAGCGGTAATATCATGAAAGCCGCTTTTTATATCTTTCGTAAAGGTGTATATAAGTGTATAGGGTTTCTTTTTTGATGTACCAATTTTTTGATTATCAAGGTAGTATACTACTTTGCTGATTTTTCGCGGGCTCGGTGCTGACGCAGACACTTTAACGGTAATTTTCAATGAGGATGCCGTATCCCCGTTATCAGGTGATGTGATTGATATTTTTGGTAAATTTTCTTTGTCACGCAGGAAGCAGTCCTCCTCAGAAGGCAGGGTCTCAACGTAGCCGTTTTCATCAGCCCATCGTTTTACAGGGGATTCAAACCGATCATATTGCTTATCTGATGTAGGGTCTGCCGGCGCATCACCACGAGGAGCGTCTTTATTTATATAATATAATATATTATGAACGACCCTAAATGTTTTTTCGATAATAAATTCTTCAGGATACGTATCAATACAAGTCTCTGGAATTAATTTTTTGGTATGAGAATCAATTTTAAATTTTGTCTCTCCTTCAAGCTCCCCTTTTAGAATTGGTTTGTCGGAGTCATTAGCTCTCGGTGTATTGAATGGTTCGGCAGGCCCTACAACCACCTGCTTCATATATTCATGCCAGATTGGCGCGGCAACTACCGCACCTGCAGCACCGCGATTCATTTCAGAATTATCATTATTACCAACCCAAACACCTGTTGTGATTGATGGAGTGTATCCCATTGTCCATGCATCACGATAGTCGTTTGTGGTTCCGGTTTTTGCAGCAACAGGCCTCCCTGGGATAGTCAATTTTGTGCCAGCACCAAAGACATAGGCCCGCGCCCCGTCGTCTGAAAGGATATTATTCAGCTGTCGCACGGCAATTTCATCAAATACCCGGTCTTCGCGTTGTTCAAATTCTTCCAAAATTTTACCATTACTATCCTCAACCTTTAAAATTGCACTCGGTGGGTGATACAGACCCTCACGGGCGAGCGTTGCAAATGCGGACGTGTGTTCTAAGAGAGTCACCTCTCCCCCGCCAAGTACCAGTGAAAGCCCAAAACGACTCCTGTCAGAAAAGGTGGTGTATCCGAAGGCGCTCGCTGTCTCAAGAACATTATCAATACCCGCAAGGTATAAGGTTTTTACCGCAGGAACATTAAGAGATCCTGCAAGAGCCTGTCTCATGGTAACAGGACCATGTTCGACAAGGTCGTAATTTTTTGGTTCATAATCACTGGTATCAGTTTTGAACTTCGTGACGAGATCAAATAATATTGTGTCAGCAGTATACCCCTGGTTAAATGCGGTAAGGTAGACAAACGGTTTAAAAGAGGAGCCGGGCTGCCGGGGACGGAGCGCAACATTCACGTTTCCGTCTATTGTTTCGTCAAAATAATCTTTTGATCCCACCATAGCCAGTATTTCACCGGTACGTGAATTAAGGCTTACTAGGGATGCGTTATTTGCGTTATAATTTTTTTTATTTTTTTCAGCATATTCAACTATAACATCTTCAGCAATATGTTGTTTTTCAATATCGAGCGTCGTCGTTACTTTGAGCCCGCCCTGCTCAACAACTTTTTCACCGTATTTATTGCTTAAATATTCACGTACATACATTACGAAATGTGCCGCCTCAATACTTTCTCTTTTTGGCCGGAGCCGTTCCAGAATATTATCATCCCGCGCCTCTTCCGCCTCAGCCTGCGTTATAAAACCAAGCTCAACCATTTCGCTGATTATGATGTGAAGACGGTCTGACAGCTCATCAGTATGGCTGCCGTATGGCGAGTAATATGTCGGGAGCTGGGGTAGGGCGGCTAAGAAAGCTGATTCAGATATAGTAAGGTCCTTTGCCGATTTACCAAGGAATGTAAATGATGCGGATTCGACGCCATACGCTGTTGAGCCATACGGAATTTCGTTGAGATATAATTTAAGAATCTGGTCTTTGGTAAATTTGCGTTCAAGCTGGTACGCAAGAACGAGTTCTTTTATTTTTCTGGTATAAGAACGTTCATTGGTAAGAATTGCATTTTTTACAAACTGCTGTGTTATAGTCGATCCTCCGCGCTGGGGACAAAGACCACCAAGATTTCCGAACATTTCATGACACATCGCTTTAGCAATTCCAGGAAGGTCAAAACCACTATGTTTATAAAAATCCTGATCCTCAATTGCAATAGTAGCCTGTTTCATGTGTTCGGGGATGTCTTCGAGCTGGACAATAGTGCGTTTTTCCGGGCCGTGAATTTCATACAACAGTGATGTCCCGTCACGGGCGAATATTTTGGTACTTTGGGCAACTGTACGATCCATTATTTTATCCGGGTCAGGAAGGTCGCGGGAAAACCACGCGAAGGCGCTGATGCCCGCTATCGTACCAAGCACGATAAGGATGCCAACGATAATTAGCCCCCTGATAAAATATCGTTTCCATCGCGGACCAGCGGGTTTCCTTTTTTGCTTGTTGTGTTTTTCACCCCGAACTTTTTTAGCAACACGTTCGCCAATTTGTTTTATCCTGAAATTTGGTTCTGATAATTGAGAGATAGGCATACTATTGCGTCTTTTTCTTAGTTATGAACGCGGCACCAATCACACCTGCATCGTATCCGAGACGAGATCGTATGATTTTGGTCTTTTGGTGTTTTGGGTCCATAAGCAGTTGAGGGACAAGTGATATCGCGGGCGTAATAAGAATAGGTATTCGCGAGAGACCGCCGCCAATTACAATGACGTCAGGATTATATGCGTGAATGGAATTCGCGAGCCCTACAGCGAGATAGTGTGACATAGTGCGTAATACGGATTTGGCGGCCCTATCAGCGTGTTTGGCTCCTGCAACTATGTCATGTGTACTTTTCGTTTTTTTTGTTCTCGCACGATATAGCTTAACCATAGCGGATCCTGAAACCAACGCTTCGAAATGTCCGGTTAATCCGCAGTTGCACCGGGGAGAAGAATCGGCTATGACCGTGTGTCCATACTCGATAATATTACGGGAGCCGCGTAATATTTTACCATTTACTACAAATCCCGCACCCAAGCCGGTACCGATAGTAATAGACAAGACGGAAAATTTTTTTTTTCCAGCACCAACAGTCGCCTCTGCAATTACAGCACAATTGCCATCGTTATCGACAACTACCGGCAGTTTATATTTTTTCTTGATAATTGATTGCAGTGGAACTCGTTTCCAATCATCCGGAAGATTTGGACTTTGTACTACTATGCCACTTGGATGCTCTACCAACCCCGTGATACCAACCCCGATGGCTCTTATTGGGGAATTGATTGATTGGGCGATACTATCAAGGATGCTTGCAAGAGCAGTGGTCTTATTTTTTCTCTGTATCAAAAAACGCCTGGTTCGTACTACTTTACCGCTCCTTGTGACAAGCCCAGTTTGGATTTTAGTACCGCCGACGTCAACGCCGAGCGTATAGGTGCTCATAGCTAGGAAAATTTATTTTATCCTTTATATTATAACAGAATTCGTCTATAATAAAAGGTAAGGAATACTACAATGAAAAAAAATAATAAGGAAGCAATTAAAGAGTTACTAGAGCGGGGGGTTGCCGATATTGTCGTAAAAAAGAGTTTAGCAGAGAAAATTAACTCAGACAAGCGTTTGCGGGTTAAACTTGGCGTTGATCCCACTTCGCCAAATTTACACCTCGGCCATACGGTTGTACTGCGTAAATTAAAGCAATTTCAAAAACTCGGTCATACGGTAATTTTCTTGGTTGGTGATTTTACGGCACGAATCGGAGATCCTTCAGATAAACTGTCCGCCCGCAAGCCACTGAGTAATGAAGATATTGAACGTAATATGAAACAGTATACGGAGCAGGTCGGCAAAGTACTCGATCTTGATAAGGTGGAAGTTCGGCATAATTCGGAATGGCATAATAATATGGATTTTGCGGAGCTGTTTCAGCTGACGAGCATGTTTACGGTGAACCAGATGATGGAGCGGGATATGTTTCAGGAGCGGATGAAAAAAAAGAAACCGCTCTGGATCCATGAAATGCTGTATCCGATACTGCAGGGGTATGATTCAGTGGCGCTTCAGTCTGATATTGAGCTCGGGGGGACGGACCAGACGTTTAATGTGTTGACCGCACGAACAATTCAACCGCGGTATGATCAGGATCCGCAGGATATTATGACCGTGGAGTTGATTGAAGGAACTGACGGCAAGGATAAGATGTCAAAAAGCGTCGGCAACACGATCGACCTGACCGATTCACCGACAGAAATGTTCGGGAAGATTATGTCAATTCCTGATAATTTGATTGTAAAATACTTTACTCTATTAACAGATGTGCTGCTTACTGATATTGAAGATATGAAAAAAGCGATGGCGTCCGGTGATAATCCTAAGGATTATAAAGTTAAACTCGGCAGTGAAATAGTAGGTATGTACCATTCTGCGGATGATGCAAAAAAAGCAGTGAGTGAATTTGACCAGGTGTTTAAGAAGAAGCAGAAGCCGACTGATATACCCGAGCATCCAATTAAATTTGAAGCAGCGGTGCATATCCTGGATGTTGTAGTGGAGTCAGGTCTTGCACCATCGAAGAGCGCAGCCAGGCGGCTTATCGAGCAGGGAGCGGTGCAGTTTGACGGGATGCCGATGACTGATTGGAAAAAGAAAGTCCGAGTTGTGTCGGGAATGGTATTGCAGGTTGGCAAACGCAAGTTTGTGAAATTTGTAAAGAAATAGCTACTATTGATTACAAAAAAAGTCCCACCGTGAGCAGACGGTGGGGGTGGTTTTAAATATGATAATTGACGGCTATGAATACATTATGTATGATAACTACCGTAGTTTTGTGCAAGCAGGTGTTTGCACAGATTTTATTTCATAAGTCGTTTACATAGGAGTATCTATGAAGCGCATTGAAATGGTTGTTGCCTAATAGTATTAGGAAGTAGTGTAGCTGTGTAAGCAGCTACTACTCCTTTCACCGGCTTTCTCATGCGAATGGAAAGTAATGTGATAAGGGCCAATCGGGGTTGTGGCGCGAAAAAAGATCCCATTTAGGATTTACAACCACAGAACGGTGGCACCTGACGTATGTTAGGTGCCTTTTTTAAATCCAATTAATAGAGTTGATTACCTCCCCCGATAATATTTTGCAGCGTCCTCCGGCGAGACGGAGTTTATGATCACGCGTGAACCAAGCTCAACGCCAGCCCATGTATCGCGTCGTGGACATACTCTGATATAAAAATATTCCATAGGATCGGTAATTGTCTGATGCATGTAGAAGTTATATGGAAGCTGCAGTTTATTCACTTTTTTTATAATCAATTTCAGTGCGTGAGCAATAGACTTTAGTTCATCCTCGTCAAGCTGTGTGATGTTATCTACTCGACGTTTCGGGACAATCCACGCTTCGTAGTTATATGATGATGCGTATGGACAAAAGGCGGTAATATATTTATCACTAAATATTTTCCGCGGGCCTTTTTCTTCAACGCGAGCAAGTTTTTCGTAGTAGGAAACGCCATTCTTTATCAGATATTTTCTGGCGCGTCCCAGCTTATTGACAATATGCATCGGCACAAATCCCCCTGCCATTATTTGAGAATGCGCGTGTACGAGGGAAGCACCGGCTTTACCACCGTGGTTTTTGAAGATGATGATATATTTAATTTTTTTATCTTTAGAGAGCGCATGTGTCCTTGCGCGGTATGCTTTCAATAAACGTACGATGTGCTGTTCTGAAAATTCCGCGAGCTCTCTGTTGTGGTGGGGTGTTTCAATAACTACTTCCTGATAACCATACGCCTTAGGATTTTTTGGATGGACAAATGGAAATATATTTTTTATTACTTTTAATTCCCACCACTTATCTGGTCCCTCCTGGTAGAGTGCGGGTTGGGACATCATTACGGTTTCCTGGCAGAATGGACAATCTTTTGATTTAACCGGCACATCCTGGTGTTTTGCCGTATCGTGAGGCCTCTTTTGCCGTTTAGGAGCGATTATAATAAAACGATCATGAATTTCGTCAATCCGTATTTCACTCTTTGAGGGAGCAATATTTACAGTCTTTGGGGTGGGGGATTTTTTCTGTTTTTTTGCCGGTGGCATATTATAGTAACTGTTCGTATAGTTTAATATACTCTTGTGCTGAATGATTCCATGAGAAATCACGCTGCATGATATGTGTGACCATAGTGTACCATTTTTCCTGTTCACTATAAAGTGCTAGAGCCCGTTTTAATGCATCCAGAAACTCTGCCGAATCAAAATTCGAAAATACAAAACCGTCTCCCTTACCGGTTTTCGGGTCAACATTTTGTACTGTATCTTTGAGCCCGCCAGTTGCACGCACTATTGGCACGGTACCGTAACGCATAGCGATCATTTGGCCAAGTCCGCACGGTTCAAATCGTGATGGCATGAGAAATATATCAGAGCCGGCATAAATCTGCTGGGCAACGGCAGCATTGAATTCAATCTTACATTGAACTTTATCCTGATGCCGTTCGGCAAATTCTTTCATGAGCGTTTCAAGTTTTGGATCTCCCGTTCCGAGGAGCACAAATTGCATATTTTCCTGGGCGAGTTCTTCCGCGACTTCTCCGATGAGGTCAATACCTTTTTGGTCAGCGAGTCGTGTTACGATCCCGAACAACGGCACATCAGACTTTACTTCAAGACCGAATTGCGCTTGCAAATCAGCTTTACATTTCGCTTTTCCGTCGAGATTATTGACCGTGTAGTTTGCCGTAATGAGTGGATCGGTTTCCGGATTAAATCGATCAACATCAATTCCGTTTAAAATACCGACAAGATCTGATTTTCGTTTTATTAATGATTCTTCCAGTCCGGCACTGAATTCAGGAGTGAGAATTTCTTCAGCATATGTTGGTGACACGGTATTCAGATGATCGCTGTTGAGAATCGCCTGTTGCAGGCTGTTGATCTGTCCGTCATGTAATTTTTTAAGAGTAGGATGACTGTCTTTTGTGATCCCGAACGCTTTGAATATGGTTTCTGCATCATATTTTCCTTGATACTCAAGATTATGTATGGTGAGGAGGGATTTGATGTGCTGCAGTTTTTCATTATCCTTACTGAGTATTTCAAGTATTACGGGTATAAAGCCGACATGCCAGTCGTGACAGTGGATAATATCAGGATACCAACCGAGAGGTTCGAATATCTCCATTAGTGACCGCGCGAAGAAAGAATAGCGTTCGGCCTCATTACTTGAGCCTGATGAAGATGCGTCTGATTCAAAGTAAATGCCATTTTGGCCAAGGTATTCTGTATTATCGATAAGATAAATCGGCACATCACTTCCGGGCAAGGGTGTCTCAAAAACATTGATAGATTTAGTTTTTCCATTAAATGGCACGCTGATATCTGAAGCGATTTTTTTCATTGGATATTCTTTTTCATCAATCACGCCATATTTTGGAATGACAATGCGAACATCAATGTCAAGTTGCTTAAGCGCTTTTGGCAGTGCTCCGATGACATCAGCGAGTCCACCGACTTTAGCCAGCGGTGTTAATTCAGATGCGGTAAATAAAACTTTTTTTTCACTCATAGTATTTTTATTTATACGTTGATAATTAACTGTAATTTTTCATATAATGAATATGGCGCCTTGAAGTAGTCCCACTGGCGTGCGATTATTTCTTGTTTAGTAAAATCTATGTCGCTGTGGTAGTCACTACCACCCGTCATAATCAGATTATTATTGAGTGCAAAATTTTGATAGTGTTCAATCTGGTGCCACGTGTGGTATGGAGAGAGAACTTCTATTCCCTGAAGACCGAGTTTTATCAGCTCCTTAATGATTTGATCTCCCTCGTAGTTAAGTTGTTGGCCCGGATGAGCAAGTACTGCGGCTCCGCCACTATCTTTTATAAATTTGATTCCATCTTCTGTAGGAATTTCCGAAAGGTTGAAATGTGCGGCCTTATCCGAGCCGAAATAATAGTCAACCTTAGCAAAGAAATCTTGTTTATCAGTCGGAATTGCTTTGTTAAGCGCATCGATGTTTTCTTTGTGTTGCTCGATTTCAGCAAGGATATGCAGGACACCGCGGTTGCGCTCCGGCCCACTGAAGATTCGATCTTCATCGATGATAATACCATCCTTTTTTAATACAGAAATTGTTTTTTTAATTTGTTCTACGTTATCTTCTTGAAGATTTTTTAGCGCAGAACGTAATGGCGTGTCATCTATTGAAAATCCATATCCGAGCAGATGGAGGTTTTTATTCTTAAATCGTGTATATATTTCAACGCCGGAAATCGCCGTGATTCCATACTTCGTCGATTCCTCAATTAGTTCCGGAACGCCGTCAATGACATTATGATCGGTGAGTGAAAGTACTGAAATTCCATTTTCCTTAGCTAATTTCAATAATTCAGCGGGCGTGTGTTTGCCACCCGTATAGGATGAGTGTGTATGGAGGTCAATATATTTCATTTTGTTGGTTTAAATTTATTATCCAGTATTTCGCGTACATTTTCAATAGAAAATTTCAATAGCCCCGAAAAATCTTTTTTATCTTTATAGAATTGATATCCAATAATATTAAATGTTGACTGTATTAGTATTTCAAATGCCCATAACTCATCAAATTTTTTATAGTGTCGCCATGTGTGCTTAAATTTTTTATAGATTGAATGTCTCCACGCAGGATGATTGTATGCCCTCATCCACAGAACGACGACATCATGGTTGAAATTTGCCCATCCTAGGTTTTCCCAGTCAATCAGTCTGAGTGTGCCGTTATCCTTGATCCAATGTGCGGCGTACGGTTCCTGGTGGCCGAGTACTCGGGGAGCTTTTTCGTACAGCGAACTCTGGGAATCAAAACGTTTTTTGATTTGTTCCATAACGCCATGCTGTTTGAGATGGTGTTCGAGGACTGCGCTGTATGGCTTCACAAACTGCCACATAAATTTTGGTGTTTGGGGAGGATGTAGTTCATTAAGCGGTGGTGGAAGTTGAGTATTCTTTATGCTATGGAGCTCCGAGAAAACTTTTAAACACCAGGTAATGGTTTCCGGCTTAAAAAATGTTGGTTTAAATCTAATGTTTCCATTATCAATATTTTGCAGCTGTCCGGCGATATGTTCCCGAATATACCAAACACGGGGCTTGATACTAAATGCGAATATTTCTGGAACCACCTTTTTTAATATATTATTTTTTGATTTTTTAATATAGTCAAGAAAGATAACTTCGCGGGAGAATTTTTCATTGGTTAGGTGAATATATGACCATGGGTACAGACATGTTTTAAACAGCGCTGGTTTATCGTCTTTTATGCCTTTTACAATATGATATCGGGGGCCGTATTTGATTTTTTCAGTTACAATAAATTTTTCACGATTTATTAATTTTTTAAATAACAATTTTTCACGTGAAAGGTGTTTACGCTTTATAATGTTGCTACGTTTTGCCATTCGCTATCGTTTTGTTAGCTGATCTTTTTTTTCATTGAGCTCCGTTACGCGATTGCGTATCTGGGCGGCTCGTTCATATTCCCGCGCTCGGGCCGCTTCAAGCATTTGTTTTTCTAGATTAGAAACAATTTTATTGAATTCGGCCTTTGGTATGTATGGCATTTCCGTTGTAATGCGCTGTGTGACATCTTCATCAGCGAGTTTTGCCATGGCGTCGACTTTTCCGGAACGCTGCCAGTCAAATGAGGTAAAGATTATTTTATTATATAGATCAGCGGCGGTCTCTTTATCTGAGCGTGAAAGTGAGGATTCAAGAACTACGTTACGCAGGTCACGTGCTCCAGCTTCAATCATTTCAATGCTCCACCAGGGCGTAGCTGACGCCCACCAGTATTGGTCTGAGTGTAGTGCACTATCAAGATCGGCACGTACTTTTTTTGTCGTATTTTTTGTCTTTTTAACGCTTTGCAAGGCGAGATTGGTGAGCTGCCACTGCATCCTGTGGATTTTGTTATTTTTATCTTTCCAGCGGGAGAAGGGAGTATTTCGTTCAATATCCTTCATCATAAGCGCCCACGATGATGGCCGTGGATTTACTGTTTTACGTTTTTTAAATAATCCTGGCAATTCAGAGATTGTAGCGGGCTCAAGCTCTTTTGTGTTATAAAGATCGAAGAGCAGATCTTCAAGCCCCGGCCGGTGGTGGCCGAATGTTTCCCCGTCCATAGCAGTTATGAGATATTCATTTTTCTTTACCCTGTCACCAAGCAGTTGCAGCAGCATATCACCGGAAAAAATACTCATACCGACTTGGGCGGAAAGGATACGGAAACTTGTTTCACGTTCACGAAAAAATACAAAAAAATCTTTTTTATTCTGCAGTGTATAGATTGATGACCAGTCAATCTCTTTTAATTTTCCTGAGAATGCCAGCTCGTCAAGAATGAGCCATTTATACCCGAGCTGGGCAACCGTATCGCCAACTTTTTTATTGTAGGCCATCTCTGGAGGGAAAAATCCGGTTGGGTTAAAAGCCTTTCCGTAATATTTACGGTTTGTCTTAGTGTTTAGTTCGACCTGCCGGATAATTTCTTCTTTCGGCATGAGCGGAAGGAATGGATGATATTTTGCGCTTGCTGTTAGCTCAATCTGTCCTTTTTCTGCAAGTTTTTTTATTCCCGCGATAACGTCCTGGCACCCGTATTTATCAAAAAGTTCCGTAAGAACCGCATTTATATTAAGGGTGACTTTTGCCTGAGGATTTTTCTTAAATCCTTTAATAAGCTTGCGATAACTTTCATTTGCGATTTTTTTTACCCAATACTCCTTTTGTGTAGGGGGTTGGTAAATGTGTAGAAAATTTGTCCAAATCATATTATTGAAAAAAATTATTATGTATTTGTAATTCTTTTGCCGCCGATGTATCGAACGCCTTCGTCATCATTTGAGGCAAGATACCTGTCAGCAATAGTTTTAAACTTATTTTCGCCCTGCCAGTCGTGCGCAGTCCTTACGATGTGTCGAGCTAATTGTTTAGCAAGCGTATCGTCGTTATCAAGAAGTAGTGCGATACTCAGCAGCTCTTTAGTCTTTTTCTTGATAATCGCAAGGCTCCACCAGGGTTTTGCCGACGCCCACCAGAATTGGTCTGATGCCAGACGCCTGTCGAACAGGATGCGCGCTTGCTGATAGTTGGGATGTGTTCTTTTTTGCCCTATGCGGCTGGAAACATGCCGTATAAGCCGCCATAGGTTTTGGTGAATGGGATTTCTCGGGTCATCCCATAAAGCGTATGGTGTGCCGTTTTTTATCTCCCGTTCCTGTGCTGACCAGCTAGCCCGCTTTGGACTGATTATTTTGGTTCGTTTATTTTTTTTCAACATCTCGCTGATGGTAAGTGTTGTGACTCCCTTGCTAGTCACCAGTTGCTCCCAGAATAAATCCCATCCCTTTCGATGGTGTCCGAGGTTTTCACCGTCCATTCCTGTAATCACCGTTGATGCACTTCTGCCGTCATTTTTTACTGCTTCCCAGAAACCCTCCGGATAGTTCGGATTAGCATGAAAGGAGAAGTAGTCACTCACGAATCTGTTCCGGAAAACGATTGATAGCTTGGTTCCTTTGATTTTATAATTCGTGTTAAATCGGGTCGTGTTCAGCGTGCCGTTTCTGGAAATTTCATCAGTGATAATCCATTTGTATCCGAGCGTGGAAATGGCAGTAGCTACTTTGCGGCCATATGCCATCTCCGGAGGGAAAAATCCGGTTGGGTTGAATGCTTTTCCGTAATATTTACGGTTTGTCTTGGTATTGAGTTCTATTTGCCTGATTATTTCCCTTGTTGGTATCAGCGGGAGTATGGGATGGTACATGGCAGTACCCGTTAACTCGATTTGTTTACGCTTGATCAGTTTTTGAATATCCCTGATAATATCCTTAAATCCGTTTTCCGCCAACTGTTCCGTCAGTGAACCGGAAATGTTGAGAGTGATTTTAATATTTGGATGGCGTTTCAATATTGAAAGAATAGGACGGTAGCTTTCTTTCGCAACTTTCTTAATGATGCGCACAGACCAGTTTGGCGGCTGGTATATATGGAAAAAATTTACCCAATTTATTTTCATATAGTGTTATCTTGCATTATTTACGCCCACGTTTTTTATTTTTTAATGCGATACTGTAAAGTTGTACATATTTTTTTGCAGGGAGTTCCCACGAATATGTTTGTTGCATAGCTCTCCATGTCAGATATTCCCACACCTCTGTATATTTATATGTTTCGAGAGCTCTCGTTAATGCGATAATAAAATCCATGTTTGAGAAGTTTCTGAATACAAAACCGTTACCCTTCCTCGTTTTTGGATTAAAATTTGATATTGTATCGGATAAACCCCCGGTTTCATGGACGATGGGTATTGAACCGTATCGGAGGCTTTTAAGTTGGGATATGCCACATGGTTCAAATCGTGACGGCATAAGGAACATGTCAGATCCGGCATATACTTTTGACTCCATCTCTTCTGTGAATGGCGTGTAAATACCGAGTCTCTTGGGATATTGTTTAGCAATTTTTTTGAAGAAAATTACATATTCACGAAAGCCGCTTCCGACGATAACCATCTGCAGCGGCATTCTCATCAGCGTGTCTATTGCTTCCATAATCAGATTAAAACCTTTTTGTTCTGTTAAACGGTTTACAACACCGATAACCGGAATGTCAGAATTCCGTTCGAGGCCAACCATTTTTTGAAGCTCCAGCTTGTTTTTCTTTTTTCGCCTGAGACTATTCCAATCGTATTTATATTTGATTTTATCATCGAACGCGGGATTATTGACCCCATAGTCAATACCATTGATGATGCCGTGTAAATCCTTTTTTCGCGCGCGAAGAAATGGATCGAGTCCCTGCCCAAATTCCGGAGTAGTGATTTCTTCAGCATAACGTTCGCTAACGGCGTTTATGACATCAGCATGTAATATTCCACGCAGGGTAAAATTCATATTACGAAGTTTTTTCGTTTGTTTTAGCGGATCGCCACTTCCGTCATCTCGAAGAGAATCTTTGACGCTCCACCAGTTACCACCTCCTTGGAAGGTGAGGTTATGAATCGTAAAAACCGTAGCAGTTTTTTTCAGTGATGGGTATCTTTTTGCCCTGTCTTTAAGAAGGTTAGGAACGAGACCCGCCTGCCAGTCATGACAATGAATAATATCTGGTTTCTTATGGTGATGTTCAAGGAGCCGTAAAGCAGCAACGTTAAATACGAGAAATCGTAGATTATCATCAGGGTATCCGTATACTTTTGAACGTTTTCCAAAAAGTTTATCACATACAACAAAGAATACTTTCAAATTTTCATTAAATTTTAGTACGATGTACGAAACGGGATATTTATTTTTACCGATTGAAATTGTTGTATGGAAATCGTATGGCCTTACTTCAAGTCCCTGCTCCTTAATGAACCGGTAGTAGGGGGTTATGATTTTTATGTGGTGTCCAATATTAGCAAGCGCTTTTGGCAGCGCTTTGGCGACATCAGCAAGCCCCCCCGTTTTTGAGTACGGAGCTACCTCTGATGAGATGCTTGCTATGCGGTATTTTTTTGCCATAGATTTATTTAAATATTTTCGTTTGTGCGCAGCAGATAGCGATTGCTAGAGCATCAGCCGCGTCGTACGGCTTTGGCAGGGTTTTCATGTTGAGTTGTTGCTGTACCATCTTCTGAATTTGCACTTTGGACGCCATACCGTAGCCGGTAAGTGCTTGCTTAACCTGAAGAGGCGTAAATTCACGGATTGATGCTTTCCGCTCATAGGCTGCCAGTAATGCTACTCCACGGGCATGACCGACTGCGAAAGCAGTTTTGGCATTTTTTGCAAAAAAGAGCAATTCGACCCCAACACTATCTGGATTATAGCGGATAATAAGACGTTTTATTGACGAATATATTTTTTGCAGTCGCCGACCGTTTGGTTCTTTTGCACCTGTTATAATAGCGCCATAATCGATTAAGGTTGCCCGGTTATCCTGATAACGGATTATTCCATAACCGGTTTTTGCAAGGCCAGGGTCAATGCCGAGAACAGTAATCCCTTTAGAGCTCGGCATTGGTATAGTAGTTACTGACATCGTCGTCTTCCTCGAGCTCCTCAAATAGCTTTGTTAATTTATTTTTTGTTTTTTCATCGAGTTCGGATACTTTATTTTCAGATACGTATTCGATTTCTGCAGAAGCGGGGGTAACGGACAGAGTTTCTAGAGTTTTGTTAATAGCAGGCAATTGTTCCGGTTTCGATAGTATGGTTATTCCCTCAGCTTCCGAAATAATGTCATCTGACCCCGCGTCAATGAGTTGCAGTTCTAGTTCATCTTGATTCTTTATTTCTTCGTTAGGAATCCGAATCACACCTTTTTTCTGAAACATCCACATGACGTTCCCCGTACTACCGAGATTACCGCCGTATTTAGTTAAAATTTTCCTAATATTAGCGGAAGATCGGTTTTTATTATCTGTTGCCACTTCAATGATTATCGCGGTTCCTCCGGGTCCATATCCCTCGTAGATAATTTCTTCAATAAGAACGCCATCAATCTCACCCGCACCGCGTTTAATCGCGCGTTCGATATTGTCATTTGGCATGTTTGCTGACTTCGCGGAATCAATTGCGACACGAAGGCGAAAGTTGGAGCTCGAATCTTTACCTCCATGCTTTACGGTGATAACTATTGCATTACCAAGTTTTGTAAAAAGTGCACCGCGTTTATTATCCGTTACGGCTTTCTGACGTTTAATTTGTGACCACTTTGAGTGACCTGACATTGAACGGTTTACGCTAGTAAAAAAGTTAAGTACTGTTACATTATACAATATTTCGGGCGAAAATTCAATTTGTAAATTACCTTTTTTTACGCTACAATAGGAGCACTATGAAGCGAATATCAAAAAAGCTGGACAACATTCAGGCGATTGAACGTCTTGACAAGCAAGGCATGGCACAATCGATCGAATCGCTGGCCTTACAGTGCCAGCAAGCATGGGATGATGTTCGGCAGATTATGATGCCAAAGAATTATCGTTTAGCAAAGTCGGTAGTACTGAATGGAATGGGAGGTTCTGCGCTCGGAGGGGATGTGCTTGAGTCACTTTTTGGCAGGGAATTACGGGTGCCGTTTAAAGTAACGAACAGCTATACGTTGCCCGGCTTTGTTAATCGTAATACTCTCTGTATACTTTCCAGCTATTCAGGTACGACAGAAGAGGTTCTCTCCTCGATGAAAGAAGCTCGTAAACGAAAGGCAAAGATAATTATTATTTGCGCGGGCGGAGCATTAGCCCGGGCGGCAAATCGATTTCGAATTCCAGCATATATTTTTACACCGCAGTTTAATCCGTCCAATCAACCGCGCATGGGCATCGGCTATTCACTTATTGGCATTATATCGCTTCTGCAGCGAGCTGGCCTGCTCCGAATATCAGAAAAAGATTTTCAGACAGCGATTCTCAATCTCGTTGCTCAACATAAAACGATTGGTCTCAAAGTGCCTACAAAAAGAAATTCGGCAAAACGCGCTGCAGTCGACCTGTATAATCGAGTTCCGGTAGTCATAGCCGCCGAGCATTTATCAGGCAATGCGCATATATTTTCAAACCAGCTGAATGAGAATGGTAAAAATTTTGCCGCATATTTTTTAATTTCCGAAATGAATCATCACCTCATGGAAGGATTACGTTTCCCGGCGAGTAATACACGAAACCTTGCGTTTTTCTTTATAGAATCGGATCGGTATGGCGTTCGTAATCGCAAGCGTTTTGCGGTGACAAAACGGGTACTTGCAAGTCAACGTATTCCGTATTATTCGTATCGCGTTAAAGGAAAGAATGCCCTTGCACAGTCTCTTGAGACCTTATTATTTGGGAGCTATACAAGTTTTTATCTCGCAGTATTGAATAATCTTGATCCATCACCAATCCCCGTTGTCGACTATTTTAAAAAACAACTCAGTAAGTAATTACATTAGTTATCGTTTTGCTAAAAAAGTCTCCGCACCCATGCTTGGTGGAGACTTTTTTAGTTCATACTTCGAATAGTGGTATACTGATACCATGCCACAACAAAAGACAATTATTAAGTTTTTTAGTAAATATTGGTGGGTAATATCCTACTTAATAGTTTTTATAGCCGCAATCACTATTGCAACTGCGTTCCAATCGACACCAACATTTCCTGATCCTGATTCGTTTTATCATGCAAAAATTGCATTACTCATCCCACAAGAAGGAATTTTAGAGACATTTCCGTGGTTACAGGCTTCAGTACTACGTGACAGTTATATTGATCAACATTTTTTATACCATGTGTATCTTATCCCATTTGTGTACCTCGCTGACCCCATCCTTGGTGTAAAGTTTGCTAATATCATTCTGACAACTGCTCTGATGATATTTTTTTACTGGTTTTTACGGCAATACAAGATTCGATTTGCATTTATTTTTACGCTCATTCTGCTGGTTTCAATGCCGTTTATGTTTCGCATGAACCTGGTCAAGGCCCCTGCTTTTTCAATGTTATTATTGCTTATTGGAGTGCATCTAATTTTTCAGTACCGATATCGGCTCCTCTTTGTCCTCTCATTGCTGTATGTTTGGGCATATGGCGGTTTTATTCTTATTTTAATAATTGCAGGCACCTTTGCTGTAGTGAGCGTCGCATATGATTGGTTGCGTGGCGGGGCGCGAAAAAAATTAGCTCCCACCGTTGGCCACAGCAAGGAGGTTAAGATTTTTTTTATCACGTTTGCCGGGCTGATCTCCGGACTCATCGTTAACCCGCAGTTTCCGCGAAATTTGGAATTTTATTGGAACCAGCTGGTAAAAATCGGAATTGTTAATTATCAGAATATAATAGGAGTCGGTAATGAGTGGTATCCGTATAAGTTTGTCGATTTGACCGGAGGTACCGCGCTTGTTACGATATTACTCGTTGTAGCATTAGTCCTTTTCTTTGTAAATTTCAAACGCCTTGAAAAAAAACATATCACTTTTTTTGTGTTGTATTTCTTTTTCCTGGCATTTACACTTAAGTCGAGAAGATATGTTGAGTACTATGTGCCATTTGCGGTTCTCTTCGAGGCATTTATTATCAGCATATCGGTGACTGCAAAAAATTGGCGTACACTTTGGAAAACCATTTCATCTTTTTATTTGGAACACAGAATAATCTCGACGGTTGTTATTGTTTATTTCCTTGTTTCAATACCGGTGCTTGTGGCCAAAGATATTAAGGGAACGTATGCTGACTTCAAGGGAGGGATATCAATTTCGCGATTTGAGAAGTCGGCAACCTGGCTTGCTGATAACAGTAATGATGGAGATATTGTATTTCATTCAAGCTGGGATGAATCACCGATTCTTTTTTATTTCAATTCGAAGAATTATTACATTGCCGGCCTTGATCCGACATTTACGTATGAGTATGATAAGGAGTTGTACAAAAAAATGGTTGATATAACAATTGGAACGCAGAAAGAAGGCCTGCATGACGATATCAAAAATTTATTTGGCGCCTCATATGTTTTTATCGAAATGAGTCACGAACAAATGAACCGCAATATACGGTCAGACAGCGGATTTATTGAAGTGTATCAAGATGATGAAGCAATCATATATGAAATCCTCTAATCAAATAGAACAGTTTAAGGGCCGAAACACGGTTCTTGGGATTGTCATCGCTGTTGTAGTGCTGGTTACTTTTTTAGTATTAATAGTTCCGGACCATATTAATGTAACGGTTGGTGACAAGAGTGGACAGGTTCGGCTCATTCGGGACGATTTTGAATTGTCGGTTTTTTACGATCGCGGCAGCTGGCTGCCATCAGGTCTGACGCCGTACAATGATGAAATGTTTCAGGAGTATCCGCAATTGGGGTTGGGATACATCACGCTGCCGTATCTTTTTTCCGATACCTACAACGGCTACCGTTCCGTGTTGATATTGTTTAATGCATTATGCCTTATTGGCCTTATCATAGTAACGGCAGCAATATTAAAATATTTAGACAAAAGTAGTAAGTATCTATTGCTTTTTTTATTGCCGTCCGTCCTCTATTTCAGCTTCAGTCGGTTTGATGTTCTCGTCGCACTGCTGGTGCAGATAAGCTTATTATTGGTATTAACACGTAAATATAAGACATCCTTTTTTGTACTTGCACTTGCGGTGTTAACGAAATGGTATGCTGTTTTATTTGTCCCTATTTACTGGTATTACATCAGGAAAAAGAATCAAAACCAGAAAAATAAAAATATCGTTCGTCATGGTCTGATAATCTTTTTTGCCATTATTTTTCTGGTATTAATAATAAGCTATGCGGTTGATGGGTTGAGTTCTTTGGGTCCATATTTATTCCACGGATCTCGTCCTGCCGGAGTCGGAAGTCTCTACTACCTTATTTTTGACAAACTATTTACGTCTTTTGAGCTTACTAATATTAATTATCTCGGAATGGCAGTGTTTTTCTTTGTACAATTGTTGGTTCCAATTTTGTTTATTTTTTTCTCACAGCGATTTTCCCGTAATCTCGATTCATCGCGTATGTTTATTATGTGGCTTACTGTCGCGATACTGGGATTTTTGATTTTTTCCCGTTTCTACTCACCCCAATGGATAATCTGGTTTTTGCCGCTCCTCATGTTGGTTACGAAAAATGTACGTACAATAATGCTCATAATCATATATGATTTATTAAATTTTTTAGCATTTCCGATCATTTGGCAGCTGTGGGGGCCACTCTCGACAGTATTTGTTATTATTTCTATTTTGATTGTCAGTATCGGGATAATAATTACAATAATGCTCATGCGGGATTTACTAAACCCGAATCGTAATCCGGTTAAGCTGCTTACGACGCAACATCCGGAATAGCTGTAAACAGCTGTTTTTATTTGCTTTTTTGATCTTTGTGCGGTATTCTTAAACAAGGCCCTATAAAAAATGAAGGCCTTTTTATTCAGTGTAGTATATAAACTATATGAGTACGGGTAGCAACCCAGCCGAAGAACAGAGCGGAGGGAAGACTCGCTGGCCGCGCTATTTTTTTTATTCTCTCGGCGCGCTATTTGCCATACTCTATTTGGGATTCACTCTTGCTAGCATTTACTATACGCCAAAGAAATATCCGGTATTTACGACATTTGCCGGATTTTTTAATTCTAATGAATCGGTAATCACCGTATTATTTATCACGTTGGTCGTAGTATATACTGCATTCTTTTTTCTTGTACGTGCGACTACGGTAAGCAAAAAGATTTTTGTTATCGGTATTGCATTTGCCGTACTTTTTTCAGCTTTACTTATTCTCTCCCCGCCATTCATGTCTGTAGATCTTTACGGGTATATTTTTCGAGCGGAGATTGTAAATACGCATAACGTAAATCCGTACGTAGTGACGCCCGCGGATCTCGGATATGAAAGTGAGGTTCCGTGGGCGCAGACTAATATGAAATATGGGCCACTCTATACGGTCATTTCTATGGGGCTGCAAAGAGTTAGTGGGTCGGAACTTTCCGCTGAGCTGACAGTTTTCCGTTTATTTAATATATTGTTGTTTTTTGGCAGCGCTTTTTTCATATTTAAGGCGGTCCGGTCCATTATACCCCGTTTTTCCCGTGCAGCGACCCTGCTTTTTTTATGGAATCCATTTTTACTCATAGAGCTGGTGCATAATGGCCATAATGATGTCATGATTTTGTTCTGTATCGTTTTATCTTTTTATGCACTTGTACAAAAAAAGTATTTTCTCGCAATCATTGTGCTTGTATTTGGATTTTTAATTAAGTTTCTCACTATTTTTTTAATTCCTATAGTACTTCTTATGCTCATGCGGGATAAGAAGCCGACAAAATGGAAATTAAAGCAACTTTTGTTGATTTGTGTTGTTTCAATAGTACCGATAGCTTTGTTTTATCTGCCGTTTCAGAATTTTAATGATAATGTTGGTAATCTCGGCCGCGCATATTTTGCAAACTATAAATTAACATTCGTGAAAGCAATCATGAACGGTGCGACTAATATCACAACCGACGTATTGAATATCAATCCTGTAAGCGTTGATGGTTTGATGAATATTCATCTTATCGTTTTTGTTATTGGATATCTGATAATTCTTTTTTACCCGAAAAAACAAGGACAAATTTATGATGGCAAACGATTTTTTTGGATTCTACTGCTGGCACTCTCAATCATTGCCAATATGAATAATATCTGGTATTCTGTTGTGTTGTTTCCTCTCGTATTGTTCACCACTGATAAATATTATTACCCGATAATATTAATGCTAACATTAAGTGGTTTCATCTTTTATATAGAAAGCAACTTGGGCGCTAATACTCTTTTAATGGTAATGCTTCTGGTGTATTTGTTTATACTCCGTCTTATATCCTCAAAAAAATATTCATTTGGAATAATTTCTTTCGGAAAGGAACTCTAGCTTATGAAACACTTGCTTCAGTATTCATATAAAGGCATCAATGATAAACGAAAATTGATACTGCTTGGAACCGTGACCGCATTTGTATTTTTTATTTTTATACTGATAACATATTTTTATTTTCCATCACAAACCGGAACCATGATGCGGCACGGTGGCATTTTCTTCGCAAATCGGTATGTGATTGGGATGATACTTGGGGCTTTATTTTTTCTGTATGCTTTATTTTTTCTGTATGGCAGACGTATTCTGGAGTCACGGAGATTATTGGCACTCGCAGTATTTTTTTCATTTATATTCGTGGTCATTCTTTTTCTGACCCCTCCATTTTTTTCATCTGATTTATACGGATATATATCACGGGCAGCTATCTCAAATATTCACAATGCAAATCCGTATTACACAACACCGGCGATGTTTGGGTATGAAAGTGTTGTGGCCTGGCCGGACACCCCCTCAGTATATGGTCCTCTCTATATAGGGTTTTCACTAATATTGAATTTAATAGCGGGAGTAAGTGTGATAGCAAATTTAATTCTGTTTCGTTTGGTGGCCGCCATAGCTTTTTTTGGATGTGGATATTTGATTTATAAGATTCTGTCCCAGATTGCCCCTCGTTATCGTGCATTCGGTACCGTACTTTTTTTGTGGAATCCGTTTTTTCTTATCGAATCAATCCAATCCGCACATAATGACGTATTTGTGATGTTCTTTGTTCTGTTATCGGTATATTTTAATATCCGTAACCGTTTTATTTTATCCGTCGTAGTACTGACGCTTGCTGCCCTCATCAAGTTTAGTCCTGTGGTACTCTTACCGATTGTGGCACTGCTTATTCTGCGGAAGCCGATAAGACGCGCACTTCGTGACGGTTTAATAGCATTGATACTGGTTGTTGTCCTTGTTTCATTGGCATATTTGCCGTTTGGGAGTTTTTCAACAAATGTGAGCAATCTCGGCCGTGCATTTATTGAGAATAATAACCTAACGCTCCCTCAGGCGTTTATTCACGCTGGATTGAGCTTCATTGAGCGTGTGAGCGACTCTTTCGAAATTGACGTAATTGCAGTGCGGGTTGGATACCTTTTGTTGTTCATGGTGCCGTATGGATACTTTTTATTACGGAAAAAGAAGAGGGAAGAGGACGGATCAGCAGTTGCGTACTTTTGGATTTTACTTGCGTTAGTTTTTACACTCGGCGGTAAATTTAATATTTGGTATATACTATGGTGTATGCCGCTCGTACTGGTCATTCATGATCGTCGATACCGTCCCATTATACTTCTCATGACTGCATACGGGTTTTTGTATTATATTACATTGAGTGTTTTTATCCCAAATGTGTTATTTTGTGTAGCTTTAGCAATCTATGTCCTTATGCTACAATTGAGAACTGAAGGACGTAATCAGGCGAAAAAAGCAATAACATAACTAATACCTATGCTATCGAGTAAAAAAATTGGAGTAGTTGTTCCGGCATATAATGTAGAAAAAAAAGTTGTTGATGTACTTTCAACAATGCCGGAATTTGTTGATCGAATTTTTGTCGTTGATGACAAAAGCTCTGATAATACCGCACAAGCCGCGGAGAAGCTCGCTGATGAAAAAGTGATGGTTATTCACCATGAGCATAACAGCGGCGTTGGCGGAGCTATTGTTACCGGATATAAACAAGCAGTCAAAGAAGGCATTGATGTATGTGCCGTAATGGCCGGTGACAATCAGATGGACCCAACGGAACTGGAGAGTGTCGTACAGCCGGTCGTGTCCGGTGATGTTGATTATGTAAAAGGAAATCGTTTTTCTTACGGTACGTCGTGGCAGGTTATGCCTAAGTACCGATTTATCGGCAACGCAACCCTCTCACTGTTAACCAAGATCGCCTCCGGATACTGGAAACTTTCCGATTTTCAGACTGGATATACGGCAATTTCTCTGAGTACACTCCAAAAACTACCATTAAAAAAAATATATCGCAGGTATGGTTTTCCGAATGATATTTTGGTTAAGTGCAACGTTATCAATGCGCGAGTCTTGGAAGTACCCGTGAAACCAATTTATAATGATGAACGCTCCGGCATCCGTCTCTGGAAGGTCATCCCAAAAATCTCCTGGCTTCTTATAAAAGATTTTTTATGGAGGTTATCCGAGAAGTATCTCAAACGTGATTTTCATCCACTGATCTTTTTTTATTTTTTTGGTGCAATTGCTTTTTTTATAGGTTCAGCGTTTGGATTATATCTGCTGATTTACCGCATCGCCGCTGGTCCGGTAAGCGGAACGAGCGCATTGTTTGCCGCACTCTTTTTTCTTTTTGGAGTTCAATCACTTTTCTTTGCAATGTGGTTTGACATGGATACAAATAAAGATTTACAGAAGTAGCGATGCGTATTTGTATGCTGACAACCTCATATCCGAGAAACCCGGGAGATTATGCGGGCGTTTTTGTCCATGAGCTTGCAAAAGAATTAATACAAAGAGGGAATAACGTCACAGTTATCGCCCCTCATGCAGCAGAAAGTTTACGAAAGGAAGCTCAAGATGGTGTTGAGATTTTTCGGTTTCGATATTTTTTTCCTTTATTCATGCAACGCCTCGCTTACGGCAGTGGAATTGTAAGTAATTTAAAAACGAGTTGGTTGGCAAAAATGCAAATCCCATTTTTTATAGGTAGTAGTTTTTTGAGGGCGGTACGTCCATCCCGTCGCGCTGATATAATTCACGCTCATTGGGTCGCGAATGGTTTTGTCGGCATGCTATTGAAGTGGATTAACCGGAAGCCGCTTATTATCACCATACATGGCTCGGATGCATATTATTTCTCTCGGAACACGATATTCAAGAGGATTGCCCGGTTTATTCTCAAAAGAGCAGATCACGTAATAGTGGTTAACAAGGAGATTGAAACATTACTTTTTGCAATTGGTATCGACAGTAGTACTATTACCGTTATTCATAACGGCGTACCTTATATGGAAGATTTTTTGAATATTCCGATATTACATAAATCCAATAATCGACTTCTTTGGGTTGGGCGTTTTAGTGCAGAAAAAAATCCATTGTATGCCGTTCAAATTTTTCAAAAAGTATTAAAAAGTATACCGTCTGCGCATCTGACAATGGTGGGAGATGGCCCGGAGCAGAAAGCCTGCCGTCAATACAGTGAGAAACATTCACTCGGGGATCATATAACGTTTGCCGGAAAAAAAGATCATCGCGACATTCCTGAAATATTTTCTCAGCACTCCATTTTGATGTTAACGTCGCATCGTGAGGGTCTGCCGCTTACAATATTAGAATCACTTGCAGCGGGAAGGCCAGTTGTAGCAACTCGTGTCGGAGGAATTCCGGAAGTAGTGCAAGAGAACAGTTCAGGATATACGATACAAGTAAATGACTTAGATGCATTCAGTAAACACATTTTAGATTTGTTACAAAATCATAATAAATATAATCAGTTTGCAGAACGCGCACGTGAGTTCGTTCGCAAGAATCATACATGGGATAAAATTGCGAATGATACGGAAAAAATATACCAGACAAAACAGAAAAAAGTAAAGAAAATTCTCATTATTAATGGGAGTATAGATTTGAATGTAGGTGATGCCACCATACTAGCAGGAAATATTGTGCTTTTAAAAAAATATTTTCCTGAAGCGGCTATATGGGGACTTTCTCTTCGCTCTCAGCATAATGAACGGAAATACGAAATTAATTTTTTACCAATAGCTTCAGAGAGCCTTAATCCGTTTGATTTGATCAGATTGTTAGCTTTTTCGCGTACGTGTGATGCGATTTTTTGGGGCGGGGGTGAACATCTTAAAGATTATACCAATAGACTTGGTTTGATATATTGGGTTACAAAGATTTTTTGTATTTGGATTGTAAATAAGAATATTTTCGGTGCGTTTCAGGGCATAGGTCCGACAAAAGCATCTTTCAGTAAAACGCTGATTAATTTTATTGTTAATAAGACAAAGATATTTTTTGTTCGTGATGCAGCCTCAAAAGAAAAGCTGCTCTCATGGGGCTGTAAAGCAAATATCATTGTGTCGTATGATCCTGCAATCCTGATACCACAAATGCCACTCAATGAGGATTTAATTAACCGGCTTCAGGAAAGTTGTGGCTTACAAAAACAGTATTTAGATAACTATGTTGGTATGGCGCCCCGTAATTGGTTTCATTATGCAAAAAGCGGCTGGTTGCCTCACCGGTATCTTCAGATGATTGGCCTGAGGCGCCAGCATCAGGGCTCACCGGATACTAATATAATGTATCAGCGTTTGGCGGAATTGGCCGATTGGGTGGTACAAACGTATAATACAAGGATATTATTTTTTCCGATGAATATTGCCCAAGCTGAAGGCGATGAGGTTATTGCCCAGAGGATTATATCTAAAATGCAGCATGGGGATCAGGCATGCATTATTAAAGCAGAGGAGTGTACGCCATATGATTACATTAGCATAATGGCATCTGCGAAACTTTTTATCGGAGTACGCCTCCATTCAACAATCTTATCAACGGTGGCCGGCGTACCGTCAATGACATTTTATTATGTGGATAAAGGCAGGGAGTATTTCAAGCAAATCAAGGGTGAAGAGTACTCGTTTCCGATTGAGAGTATTATTCGGCAGGATGATCTCAATCCTTTTCAACTAGCCATTCAAAAGCTTTGGAATAAGGACAAAACAAGCCGCGTAGAGTTAGCTCATCGCATTGATGAAATGAAGAAAAAATTGATCAAAGACTTTAGCGCCATACATAAATATTTAGAAGCAGTAAAGAAATAAAATGAAAAGTTTAAAAAATAAGATCATCCCTTTTGTAGTATTGGTATTGTCGATAGGTTTTATAATTTACTTTACTCGCGATCATCTTTCTGAATTACGGCAGATTTCTTCAATTCGTTGGTATGATATCGTATTTATGAGTGCTGTAACATTATTATTAATTGCGGGGAATGGAATAAAAAATAAATTTCTCGTTCGACCGTTTGGCGTGCGCCTTTCTCGACAAGAGTGGTTTGGTCTTTCAGTTGTTAATACCTTCTGGAATTATCTGCCTTTTCAGGGAGGGTTAATTGCTAAGGGCGTATATTTAAAAAAACAGCATAAATTTCCTTATACGGACTATCTGTCAATTGCGAGTGCTAGCTATATCATTACCTTTATTATTCTTGGTTTGATGGGCTGTATTGGAATTATTATATTATACGTTTCTGACGGACTATTTTCTATTAGCATTTTATCAGGGTATGCTTTGTTAGTGTTTTTATCACTTGGAGCATTACTCTATATCAAGCGGCAGCAGTCCGTAAGGTGGTTTCCTCAGTTTTCAAAACGCGTTTACGACGGCATCCGAATCATTTTTAATCAGCGGTCGCTGGTCTATAAACTGGTGATTGCCGATGTGTTTATTGTCATATTATATGCGTTGCGATTGTATATAGCGAGCAATGCCCTGGGGTATGATATTCCGGTATTATTTTATTTTCTAGTTTCACCCGTAGCACTCTTGGCGATATTTACCTCGATAACGCCGGGAGGGCTTGTAATACGAGAAATGTTTATTGGATTTTTTGCCGCGATGTTATCAGTTGATGTCGCGAACAGCGTGGTGGTCACGGTGCTTGATAGAGGTATTTCATTGCTGTGGATTTTTTTACTCGGTATAATTTTTAATGTGGTGCTCTCGCGTATTATAGTAAAATCACGAACTAATACACATGATGAGGGGTAATGTATGGAGTGTAGCCGAGAAATGAGTATCATGGGGTCAAGGAAATTTTTTAAAGACTTTTGGAATGTTTCGCGAAAGTGCAGAAAAAAAGGTAGGTGCAGAGATATGTGAGCAGATCGGAGGCGACAGTAATATTTTGGCTACTGAACCGATGGTCGTTTATCACGCTGGTGGCTAATTTTGCCCACTTCCAATTGACGATCCTGAATCAATAATCACATTCGCAAAGAGCAATGATGTTCAGCATCTACTGCTCTTAAGCCAAAAAATTCAATATATCA
>SDBT01001877.1_pt1 | contig 37724 bp, 32 predicted proteins | sample 2277101 | NCBI WGS metagenome assembly SDBT01 (sample SAMN10404973, study PRJNA504765) | marine sediment metagenome | isolation source: marine sediment core GS10_PC15, 103 cmbsf | place: Arctic Ocean: Southern Knipovich Ridge | collected 2010 | reverse complement strand
ATTAGCCCAGTGATTTATCGCTGGGAAAGGGATACCCGAAAAACCCTGAGTCCTGTAAGGACGACTGAATCTCAAACACCTGAAAATATTGGCTTTGTGCTGTAATCTAACATTGTCAAGTTAGTATGAAATCCGCGAACATCCACAAAAATCCGCGTCATCCGCGTTCTATTCCTGAGCCCTCATCGAGAGTATAGGTGCTTCCATCAGGCCATAAGTGACACTGACGTAATCATCCGTCCATTGGTCGCCGGTTGTATAGAACTGTCCCGATCCTGTCCACGGCGGGTACTTCTCAGTAAGGTGAAGTGGCCCCAGGAGGTTACGGCGACTGCTCATCACCTCTATTTCCAGACGATTCTCGCCCGGCTTCAGAGCATTGGTGATGTCGATTTCGTATGGCGGCCACGCGATGGCTCCTACAGGCTGACCATTTACCCTTACCTTCACCAGAACGCCTTCCCACGCTGGTAGTTCCAGGAAGAGGCGTTGATCACCACTGATGGGATTTTGTATATCAGTTACATACGAGATCGCGCTGGTGTAGCAGGCAAACCCCTGCGTGACCCAGTTACCCAGAGCCAGTGTCCGGGGAAGTTCAGTCACTACAGCCCGAGTTCCATCCCACCGAAAACCGAACTCGCCGGTGAAATAAAGAGCCTCCAGACCATGTGTGGGGCCGTAATCAGTCTTCAGAGTGAGTTCATTCGCGCCTTTTTTCAGCAGCCAGGGCGCGACGCGTATCCGGCGGAACGAGTTATCGATCCACCAGCCCTCGTCCTCGTCAACCCTCAATTCATGGCCATTGAGAGCGATTTGATACCTTTCCGGCTCCTCTATCACCAGATGACATGGCCCTTCTGGTATTGCTTCTGCGTTAAAGCGATACCTCAGTGATAAAGGGATAACCTTCGCTTCAGGCGGCGTCGTTTGCGCCCACGGCTGAACCATTTGCCCGCCGCGAGGCCGCAGTCCTGCCGCGTCTCGGACAGCCCGATCCAGCTTCAATATTTCCAGCGGTCCCTGCCACTCGCCGCCGTCAACGGAGTATTCCGCTGCGTCCAGCGGGAACGCGTTCGGCTCATCTCGCAGGATTGGCCATTCATCCAGCTCTATTATTTCCCGCCGTATTTCTTTATACTTCTTTCTGGCTTTGAGATTTTCGTCCGGGGTCGGATCTACCACAAAGATGCGGCTGCCGCATCCTGAGAGTTCTGTTCGGATTTCCACTCCGTCATCGGTAACCTCTGCGTCAGCCAGGAACACTTCTCCTGTTTGCGGACCCCATTCCTGCACCTGACCTTTGCCCGGCATCCTCACAATGAGTTTACCTGATGGATCGTCCTGTTTCGTATGGCAGATAAAGACCAGATAGCGTCCAGTATCCGGGTCGTGTCGGAGCATATAGAGCGAATTATTGAACTCTTTACCGTCTTCCGTTGCGATAGAGACGCGTTGCATTCCGCTGACACTGGATAGCGCGTCCACCAGAGCGCCGCGTTCCATTGGCACCTGAACAGCTTTTCCCGCCAATTCCTTCGCTCCGTCGTTTGGTTCAGCATCCACGAGATCAGGAGCCTGATCGACGAATATCAGCGCGCCGCCGGCGTCCAGAAATTCTGACAGGATTTTTCGGGTACTTTCCCGCATGGTCAGCATGGGCGGAACCACTACTGCGCGATATTTCGCCTTTGCCACGCGTAGGGGCGAACCTGCGTGTTCGCCCTGCCCTTCCACTGCACCATGTCGCGATAAAATATCCTCGTCCACGTAGTCGAAGTCGAAGTGTTCTTCCAGCAGCAGATTCTGAACGGTCATAAGCTGGTTATTAAGCTGATCCAGCGGCCCTCGCGCACCTGCGTAGAACACTCCCCATGCGCTCTCTATGGGGTGTATAACGGCCACATCGCGGACAGATTTCCCCTGAGTGAGCATGACGTTCACCCGGGCGAAATAATCTTCCACCACCGGATAATCCCGCCACCACGCTGACTGGAATGAGATGGAGGCCGGATAGTCGCGCTTAGCTTCGCCCAGCATGGTATACCACGAAAGGTGCTGGCATCGCAGATTCACGCCCAGCGCCGCCTGCCAATCGCCCACGGCTTTGTGCTCCGCAAAATTGAAGTGCCATCCGGTGCAGCCGTAAAGCTCGCTCAGCATCCATTTATGGCCGAACTGATCCAGCATAGAACTGCACTGCTTGGCGGTAAGATATTCCGGCGGAGTGCCGCCTTCTCTTGTCAGAATTTCCCCGCGAAGTATATCTATTCCCGGCGCCTGCATGAACTCGTAGAACCGCATGGCGCTGCCGACTACCGACGTTTGGCTGCGCAAATTTTCTTCAGCAAGTACGTGGCCGGTGGAAAGCATACCGTTCCTCTCACACCAGTCGTATACCTGTTTCCCGAAGTTGCGAGAGAACATATACGTGAGGCAGTCGTGGTAATCTCGACGCACTTTGGAGAAATCCGCATCGCCGATTTTGAGGAAGATCTCCGGGAGATGCGACATCAGATCGTAGCCGTAGAGGTCTTTGAAGGTCTGCGGCAGGGAATCTGTCCACGGAGCGTCCCCTGTGTCCGCGCGAAAGCTTAAATGTCCGTGGTTCGGCTCATCCGTGAATATGCCGGGCATAATCGTACCGAAATCCTCGCCGACGGCGCGTGTATAGGCCTCGTGTGTTACTTCCACAAATCGAGCCACTGATTTCTCAGAGAGCGTATCCAGGTAGGTCTGGTCATTATACCAGGGGGAAGGAGATGCCAGAACGCGACTGAACGCTAAGACTTTTTCTCCTTCCTTCGCTTCAGCCAGTTGGGATGCCTGTATTTGCCGCACATCTGTTGCAGTGTTGCCCTCTACAGAAGCCAGAAAAACTCCTAATTCATCGCCGGTGGATTCGTAGGATTCTGGATCGGCGACGGCTATTCTGAGAAATTTCTGGCGATGTTCAGGATCTTTGGTTACCAGGCCGCCTGCCGCTCCTGATGGCCAGCGGTCTTCGTCATAGAGCCACGCTTCCATGTTGTTTTTGCGCGCTTCGTCCGCGCAGGCTCTTATCAGGTCAAACCACTCTTCGGATAGATACGGCGTAGCCAATCCGACTCGCGAGTGCATAAATCCGCCACCCAGACCCATATCCCGGAATACCCGGATCTGACGGCGAAGTTCCTCCGCATCCAGCGGCCCGTTCCATGCCCAGAACGGCTTGCCTCTATACGCAGACGTTGGCGATAAGAATAGTTTCCGTAAGCTCATCATTCTTCTCCTTGTTCTCGTTCTTGACAACTGAAAACTAGTATAGTAATGCCGGAATGTCCCCGCTTGGCTGAAGTTCAGTCTCCAGTAACTTATATTGAAAAATTGCGTCCCGGTACACATTCTAGCATGATATGTTCCGGTATGTCAAAGAGAAATTCGGGCTGCCGCCACGCATAAACTTTTTGTCCAGAGATCCGGCGTTATGGTATGATGGCATGTATTATGCTGCCAAACGGGACAAAAACGTCCCGTCTATCGGGTTTCATTTCTGAAAGCGGAGCAATGCCCATTGGGTGGCTTGGATTGAGTAGCGAAGCGTATCGAAATCAGGTGAGCGTGTCTTTCAAAGCGATCTGTTTGGCTCGACTTCTACTAGAAATCAGGCTTGCTCCTTAGATAACCGGATAGTTTAAAGAGGAGGACTTTTGCAGCTATCAAGCTTCCCTGGATTATCCGAAGGGGATAATAGAAATAGACCAGACTTGGCCGTGATATGGGGTAGCGTTGTACCATAAACTTCCTGCGCGGAAAAAATACCCTGAATACATAGTGGATTTTGCCGCGGACTGAGGATATCTCTGAGATAGCCGATACAGATGACAGGAACAGCACAACTTTCGGATCGGGTTTGGCAAAAGGAGGATACAGCACATCGCTGATGGAAATGGGAAGATTATCATCTACAAACTGTTGGAAAACTTCTGCCGGAACGTGCACGTCGAACCACTCAATAGTGGCGCGCAGGATGCGGTGGAAAGCCTTTCCAAACTGGTGTTCCTGAGTAATCTGTATTACATAATCCCAATCAATTTCCTTCCCATAGTGCTTCAGCACCGCCGCAATGTCATACCAACAGAGCAGTCTGCCCTCGCCAAAGCGATGAAGATCAAAATGTAAATGAGCACAGAGATGCAACAAGAGATCCTCTGCACCCAGCATGAGCGTATCAGTCGAAGCTATAGTTATACGAGAAGCGTTTACCCAGGGGTCAAGATCCGGAAGCTCCAATATTCTGGTATGAACATCGACCAAGGCGGGGGGGAGGGCATTGCTGTCGTATCGCCAGTTCCTATAGTTTACGTGTTCTATCCGCTGCTCGTAGCTTTCTGAAGACACAGATAGATTGCCTTCATATCCCAATTGCGATAACACTTTATCTGTCTTCCGTATGTCTTCGTATTTTATCAGCAGATCAATATCAGTCATTGGCCTCAAGGCTATGCTCTCATAAACCAGCTCTGCCAGAGCAATTCCCTTCAGCAAAATAACAGGGATACCATTCTGCCTCAGCAACCCGATTATCTTTGATAGCTCGTGGTATTTCTTTGTATTCCTCCATGATACGTGAAGATATGTCTCCTGCAATTCCTCTCTGGAGTCCGCCGGAATCAATGCGTCCAGCCCAAGTAACCTCAGATGATGGTAAAGCAAAGGTATAACCCTATGCCTGTCCGCCTGTTGGATGATCTCATCCCAATCATCGGCTGATAACTGCTCAAACTCGGCTACCTCTATCTCATGGGATTTTATACCAATATAGTAGAACAGGAACTCATCTTTTGCTTTCTGATCCAATTTAGATTCTCAAAGTGTGGGATTGGAGCTTTGCTGCCGGCCTTTCGCTTCTCTATAGAAGTGTTGGCGAATTCATTCAGGTTGGGGATGTGGTAGAGTGAGCCTCCTGACGAACCTTTGTGACCCAATGGCTCAACGGGAGCTTCGCCCTCCCAAATGTACTCACACCATATTCGCCAACAGTACCCACTATAGCAAAGAAAGGCGGATAAGAATAGTGGTCTTTAAATAATCTCTGCACAGTGAATCATAGAAAATCCCACAGCCTCATAAATATCAAGCTATAGCCAATGAACATTGAATAATTAATCGGGCAATAGCAACATGCGTTGAGGATCTCCCGATCCATGTCATTCTGAGCGAAGCGAAGAATCTCCCAAGAAGACGTCATCCTCATAGAGATTCTCCGCGCAGTTTATCCTCGAGCGAAGCGAAGGGCTCAGAATGACAAGCGTTACCCGTTTATTTTTTCAAACTTCATTAGTTACAGTTATAGCTACAAGCTAAACAGATTCAAAAGGTGCTACACCCTCACCCTCGTACATCAGAATATAGTCCGATGGCTAGTTGGGGGACACTTGCACCGTTAACTAAGCAACAACATTTCCACCATTATAGCACAAGGCGAATGCAGCAGTGCCGGTAAAGCAGAGACCACCTGCGGAATGCCCCTGAAAACAATAAGAACCTGCACTTGTCCCTGAAAAACAGTTAACATCGCCATGAGCTGTCCTGTTCAACGGCAACAATTTGGGATCATGCCACCTCAAAGTCTTCTTCATAGTCTTCACCTCCTTTTTTTCATAACCTTTTCAAAACCCAGAGAAATGAGCCAAGATTATTCTCTTCACCAACGACAAAAACAAAATCAGCAACTTTTACTGTCACTTTATGACGCTAGGCAATTGTATTCTACCAGACTTCCGCCGTATTGTCAATCAAAAAAAAGGGCTTTTCCTGACAATTTTCTATATTTGGTGACAACTCCGTCCCAAAAGCCTTTCCCATCACCTCCTTTGTCCCAAACTTGAGCACCATAAGTTTCTGCTACGTTTGGTAGGATGTTCTCATCCGTTCATCAATCACCTTATCTTCCATATTCTTCCTGAATGCTGCGTCATTCGCCAGTTCCTACAATCAATTGATATGGAGATTGCCTGTGATTCCAGCAGAAAAACTGGTATTGCTTCGCTCTGCTGGAAACATAGTTATCTAAAGGTGTCACGTTGATAGTCGTTCAAGCCCAACTGAGATAGGTCGGGGTCATTCAGTTTTCCGAAGAGAATTAACTTTGTCACATTAGATCGCGACCCAATCGTAGCCCAACTTTCTATGTTGGCTCTTGAGTGACAGCCAGGATAGAATCCGCCGGGTTGAGTAGCAAAGCGTATCGAAACCTTAGGCTACAGGTAAATGTGACAAAGTCAAATTAAGAGGCCTGGAAAGTGCTTGCCAAAGGTGGCGCAAAGTGTTATAGTTTTTGGCAGGGACAATCATAACTAAGTGATTATAGATAAATTCTTTGCGGTAACCGGTCGGGACAGGAATGCCCCGACTATCGTAAACACAGCCGATAGGCGGGACATTCCTGTCCCGCTTCCTAGAAGAAGTTGAAAAGAATTATTTGTAATCACTTAACTTGACAATGTTAAATTATCTGTAGCCCAAGATTCTATCTTGGTTCTTGACGACTAATCGTTAAATTGCCAACTTAGAAAGTTGGGCTACGGGCTGGTTTGCTCCTAATTTAACATTGTCAAGTTAAACTAAGTTCCAAAAAGATTCTCAAGTTTTTCCTGCGGACGAAGCCCGCTACGCCCTCTTGAAAAGGTGTATGGACTGGAGACATAGGTAACACTTCTGACGTATGATAAACGTCCAATAAGGGCATCATAATAACCCCACAAAGGAGGATGAAGATGCCCTGGAAAGAAGTAATACCTGTTTCGGTTAGAAATGAGACTGTAGTGACAGACCTATGTGTCTGTCCATGCGCGCCAAAACCCTGATACCGGGCGCACACACAGGTACGCCACTACAACGCTAATGGGTATCGTTTCTAACTGAAACAGGTATAACTACTATGTTTCTGAGATTGGAATTCGTAAGACTTGCACTTCATGAAGACGCTAATATGAGCGAATTGTGCCAACGCTGGCTGATACTATTTGAGGAACAACACAAAAGATGAACTCACGTTTTTGCACACGACGTCAATTCCTGAAGGAGGTAACTTTGGCTACAACTGCGCTAAGTATGGCTGGTTCTGCGAATGCTGAGACAAACTCAACGAGGAAGCCCAATATTCTGCTGATCCTCACCGACGATCAGGGCTGGGGGGATGTTCAGTATCACGGCGTGGAAAAGGCACATGATCCCGAACCCATCCCAAGCCCGGATCGGATACCGCGCGGCGAAGTATATGAGAAAGTATGGGCGTCACTGAAACTCGGCACTGTGAATCTCCCGAAGGGACGGACACAACTCCGCGTCAGAGCTTTGATAAAGCCCGGTGAGACTGTGATGGATCTCAAGGCGGTGGTCGTAACCTATGAATGATGTGAAAATCAATCACCGAGATCTCAACGGGCTGGCAGCCTTGTTCTACTTATCTCTTGTGTCTTTCACGTTATTGTGCTTGTTTGCTGGACAGGCATGGGGAGACTTTGCCATCGTTCAGTATAATACGCCCTTATGCTCAGTGGTTGCGCCGGAAAATCCATCAATACAGGAAGAATACGCTGTGGAAGAACTGCTTCACTTCGTGGAGAAATTCACCGGGGTGGAACTGCCGAAGAGATCGGATTCGCAGCCGCTCCCGGCGGGGAACGTGATACTGATCGGCACGTCCGATGATAATAAATATATACGTGATCTGTACAACAGAGGTTTGGTACCCAGGGGAAAAGAACTGGCTGAAGAGGAGTTCGTCGTCAGAGTCATATCTGACGGCGGACGCGAGCTCCTGATGGTCGCTGGTGGGCCGAATGGCGGGGTTATATACGGCGTTTACGCTCTGGTGGAGAAAATGATAGAGAGCATAACCAGCCTTAGCCCTGTGGATATCGATTTTTACGTGCCTCGTGTCACTTCACTTTCCGTCGGGATGGTTAACATGCGAGACGCGCCCTTCTATCCTGTCAGATGCTCGTTGACTTCCGAGGACTCCACCTGGTTGAGCAGGCACAGGATTGACGCAAGCGGCGCTGAGGGTGTGTGGACCGGTACTGGTATTGACGATGGGTTGGGAACGGCGCTCAAATACATTAACGATACTCGCTTCGATGACATGCAGGATGAGCTTCTTGCCGATCGCCTGGTGCGAATGGCAGATATGAGGCTGAGGCTGAGGGATTTAAGAAGAAAAGGGATAGATTCCTATCTCTTCATGTACGTCATGGGGGAGCCGACAAAGGCTCTGGTGGAGAACCATCCCGAACTGCTGGATGACACTGTTTATTACAGGCACTCCAGAAATGGAGCCTGGTACAAGCCCATCTCGTGGACTAAGCCGGAGGCGCGTGATATGATCAGGGAACTGGTGAAGAGCATTGTCAGAGCTTACACGCCCTGGTTAACGGGATTCCATCTACGTTCATGGGGTGGAGAGGCCTTTGCTCCTGCGGGGAATGGTGAGGATCAGCAGAAACTGCTCTGGGAAGTATATTTTAACATAATAGAGGCCGCGCGGGAAGTCGACCCGGACTTCAAGTTTCTTATCTCCGGTTACGATCAATATTGGCTCAAAGACCCGGACCAGGCATACATCGCGAGGCTTCCTGAGGAAACGCTTCTCATGCACAAATGGGGGCTTGACGGCGAACCCGTTAGCGATCCTGGCATACCTGTTAATTTCATCAATAGCATTGGCAATTATGGAAAGCGTATCCTGATTTTCTCACACGATGTGGAGGAAGTTGTGCCGCTGTGGATGCTGGAAGCCGATCTGTTCGTTGAGGGAGTCAGGAAATACGCGGACAATCCAAACGTGAATGGACTGGGTGGATTCACGTTGCAGGGAGAGGGCGGCTTGGCGCACATGGACAAGATTGTGAGTGCACGCATAGTATGGGATCCATCCGAGGATTACGTTGAGATTATGCGCAATTATCTTGTCTCTTATTATGGCCAAACGGCGGCTGAGCATATCCTGTCGGCTCTCCGGGTAAATGCCCTGACGCTGTCGGACTATTTCTCCGACCACGCTGGTTCGCTTTCTCTGACAGGAGGCTATGGACATGGTTCCTACGGCTTCGGCACGAAGCTCTGGAGTATTCTCGGCGAGGCTGCGGTGAAGGATACGCTGTCCATCCCTGATCTGAAAGTAGCGAAATATGCAAGAGAGAGATTTGTATCGCTTCTGCCGCGCCAGCAGGAAGCTGCTAACGAAATGGAGGATGCGGGGAGATCGATCTGGCCAGTGTCCGAAGAAGCTGACCTGGATTATTACGATGGCCTGCATATAATGAAAATGTGGGTACGGTTTTTCGAATCCAGACTTCGGCTGGTAGAAGCAAGGGAATTAGAACTTCAGGGCGGCAGCCGCGAACAGGTAATGGAGAAGTTATCCAGCGCTCTGGAGTATGCTAGAGAAATGCAGACGGAGATAAGCGAGATTAAGAAGTTCACGCCTGTTTTTGATTATGACGATTATTCCGCAAGGCAGCTTCTGGTCAACACCATACAGGAGGAGATAGATTTTCTGAGGAACTTTGTCCCGGCAGAGGTCAACCATACAGAAGAGCCGGGCGAAAGTGCTGAAGAGGCAGAATTATCCATAATAGAGGTGATAAGTCATCCGAATCCTATGGACGGCAGAGCCGCTTTCTGTTATAAACTCGCGTCTGATGCGGATGAAGTGACGATAATCCTCTACAATATCCGGGGAAAACAGGTTCGGACTATCGCTGGAGTATCTGCCAGAAAAGGATATAACGAGGAAAGCTGGTCGGCCGAGGACGATGATGGCAGGAAACTCGCCAGCGGCACGTATTTCTATAAAATGGTGGCGGAACGAAATGGTGAAAGAGTTCAGGAGATAGGGAAGTTGTCTGTTTTGAGGTAAGAGGAGCGGGGAGACTTGTAAGAAGATGGTATGCTCCAAAATTTGCCTTTTTCGTTCTGCGATGGTATAATACGTTCAGGAAGAGGAGAATGACTTGAACTGGTGTAACATAGAACCTGAAAACAGGCGCAGAATAATGCCGATACCTATGAGAGGGTGAGTCACGATGAGAGCGCAAGGGGAAAGATGGACACAAAGATCTCTGTTGATCTCGTTGATTATTCATGGAATAATTTTCATTTTCCTCGCATTATACTTTATTGGCCCCAGCATGAGGGTGCAGGAATTTGTTCACGCGATATTTGTGCCAGAATCTGAGCCGAAGAAACTCGAACCCAGACCCCGCCCCGTGAGACCCATCAGCAGACCAGTTCCCCCGCGGACTCAGGTCGTCGACACCGATATTATTCCTGTAGCTACACCGAAACGCTCATCCCCGCTGACTGGCAGAACTGTAAAGACGAACGTTCTGCTCAAAGCTGCTGATGAGTCGCTGGTGCAGGATGTAGCATCTCCGTCGTCTCTGGCCAGAGATAGAATCCTGCCGAAGGTCATGACGACAGCGAAAGTTCCCCCTGCGGATTTGTCCTTATCAATCTCGGTTTCGGGAGATGGAGCTGATAAGGTGGGGACGGGCGGCCGGATGGGAATCGGCGAGGATGGAATGGGAGTTGGCAAAGATGGGCGAAGCCGGACAGGACTACCGGCAGTTGGGCCTGCCAGCGACAGACAGCCATTGTCCATGATCCGGGAGCACGCTGCGCTGAATGTATCCGATAGTTTGGCGGACGTGGCAAAGGGTGTGATTCTGGGACCATCGCGCGTTCCGCCGCTTCCCAAAGGTGAGCCGGGCGGGATAGTGATAGGCAGAGGGAAGGACATAGAAGGACGTATCAGGTTCTCCCGGCTGAAGCACTCTCTTGCTGACTGGTGGGCTGATCCCACATCCGTATCGGGCCTGATGTACTGGATGAATGGCCGAACAAATGTCCACGCCGATATAAATATAGAAGGTGGCGCGCTCAGACTTGACAGTCCCAAACTTATAAAATGTCCTCTGGTTATAATGACCGGTCACGATCGGATCGTATTGAATAGCAGCAGTATTAGCGGGAACTATATGCACAGATTTACCGATTCGGAACGGGGTGGCCTGAGGAGATACCTGATAGAGGCGGGTGGACTTCTATTCTTCGACGCATGTGGACATGATGCGATGCTGGCCAGACAGGTGGAAAGCGAACTGCGCACCGCACTCCCGGAATACACTATGGGACCTATCTCCAACAGACATGAATTATATTTATGCTATTACGAAATAGGCGGTCCACCGCCCGGCGCTCGCAGATTCTGGAAACACGGAAATATACGGCTGGACCCCAGCGCACGGAACAGGTATCTGGACGGGCTTTTCATAAATAATCGCCTGGTTGCGATAATCAGTGATCGGGATTACCTCTGCGCAGCGCGAACCAAGAACAGACCCGGCCATGGATATACAGGTGAGTCGTCGCCATCTTCATACAGGTTCCTGACAAACGTGGTAATGTATTCTCTGATGTATGGTGGCATCAGTGATAATTCCGACTATATACCTGAGATGACAGACAAGGACAGGATAAGTATAGATGCGCCGGTGCAGATACCTGTTCTTTTGCCAGAATGATGTTGGGTCTGAGATGCTTATGAAAAAACTCGTCATTTTTGCTATTCTCATCGGTATTCTTCTATGTGTTCTCGCGCGAACGACTCTAGCGGGAACATTCAGGGATAACTTCGACGATGGAGATCTTGTCGGATGGAAGACGAACATAGCCACTGGCATTTCCGTTGTTAACGGAGAACTGCGGTTCAAGAATCCTGATTTGCTCATCGCGAAGCTGGGTGACTCATCGTGGAAGGAATATTCGCTGGAGGCGCGAGTGAAGATTGCCGAATTTGCGAACGGTGGATGGTTCAGCATACGGATTTTGCAGGGCAGCATCGGCAACCCCAGTGGATATTATGAACTCCGTTTAGTTCATGGTTGGACTGTGGCTTCGCTCTACGTGAATGATCTCTGTCTGGAGTCCTTTCGGATGCCTGCCGATCTGAAAGAGAATGTATGGCACAGCGTGAAGATAAGCCCATCCAATGGAAGAATATCGTTCTATCTCGATGACTCGCCGATAGCCCAGCTTGCCGATGTGGGATTGTCAGGATACGCAGATATGTGCATTACCAAAGGCACTCACGTCTATGTGGATGACGTAGTCATCTCTGGCACAAATATACCCGACACGGGGCCCAGTGGTATCAACAGTTTTGCTGTTGGAACCCGGTCAAGATACGTTATAACATGGGGAGAAATCAAGCGGAAGCGGTCGTTTTCTTCTATCTTCGTGCCATAGCGATTTGACATGGCCGATTTATTGTTCTATATTCTATATGGGTAACTATTCACCTTTGTCGCTTATCAATAAACAGATAAGTCATTTGTCATTCCAGCGAAGGCTGGAATCCAGTGGTTACAGATATGTATTGCGTGTAATATATCTGTATGATGAACGGTTAAAAGGACTGGATTCCAGCCTTCGCTGGAATGACAAAGGTGAATAGTTACCTATATGGCTTCTATATGGCGTCGCCTCTTGTGTAGCTCAACGGATAGAGCAGCCCGATTATTCGGGAAGATCGCGCGTTAGAGACGCGCGCATAATGCGACGCCCTTTTCGCGCCAATCTGGCGCATAAAATGTGCCAGGTCCCTCAATTTCCATACTCCCCTTGCCTTTTTATATTTTTGCTTGACCGATAATATTCATAAGAGCGACTAATGGTTAAATATGCTTTCATCGAGTGTGTTTTCATATATATCCAATAGTGTTATATCCGCAATATTACAGGGATTGATTGTTATTCGTGAGGTACAGAGAGGAAGGGTAGGGATCATGGGAGTCGCAATAATAGAAGTTGAATTGAGTGGAGTTATCCAGTCTCAACAGACCACTGATGCAGCGGAATGTATCATACAGGATATCAAAGAGGATTATTCAGAGACTATGGTCTTTGCTTCCGATGCGCGTTTCCGTGCCAGAGAAGATGTGGATCTCAGGATATTCCTGCCGGCTGAGAGATCGCCAGTTAAATGCGCCGGCAGAATCGTCTGGCACTCAGAAGACGTGGAACTGTCTGGTGGCTGCAAAGGCTATTTCGCACAGGTAATCATAACTCACATCAGTCGGATGGATCAGAGGCGATTCGATCTATTCATCGTTCAGAAAAAGGCGTCCAGCAGCAGTGGTAGAGGTCTGAGCCTCGCCTTGTGTGCGAGATAAAGCGTTCATCGCCCTGTTGCTTTGATCTCATCTGACAATAAACTGAGAGAAGGAGGTGATTATATTGCTGCCCTACGATAATTCGCTGGAGCGTATTCTGGAGAGTTTGTTTGCGGACGACGAGGAAGAGGAAATTAGAATCATAAAGTTTCCGCTGCCATTTCCATTCCCATTTTTTAGCTGTTGTTCGTATAGCTATGCAAGTTACAACTGATACCTGTTTCGGTTAGAAATGAGACTGTAGTGACAGACCTATGTGTCTGTCCATGAGTGCCAAGACCCCGATACCGGGCGCACACACAGGTGCGCCACTACAACGCTAATGGGTATCGTTTCTAACTGAAACAGGTATGATAGGCACTTTGGTATTTGCCAATTTCTGTTCAACAGAACCACCGCCTCGCCTTGTGTGCGAGGCAAAACTTCCCTCGGCCTATGGATTCCTTAAGACCTCATCATGCTTACCGATTCTGCGAAGGATACAGATGTCGCCCATCATCTGAAAAGTGAAGCGATAATCTCTTGTTACTCTTGCTTCCCAGACATCTTCCTTGCTCTTCAGTTTCTTTACTCTCAGGGAGGGATGGCGAGGATTCTCAAGGAGGAAGGAGAATTGCTTATTGACTCGCCTTTTGATCTCTTCAGGTAGATTGCGATACCCCTTCTCAAAGGCACTGGTCGTTCTGATCTCCATCATCTATCCCTTGTTCAGATGTTCCACAAGTTTGTCCACGCTCTTGAAAGGCCCGGATAGCTCATTTTGAGCAATATCCTTTTCCGCGTCCCTTTCTCCTTTTTGCCACTCCGCCTTCCACCACCAGGCCTGCTCTGGATCAATCAAACCCACCTTCATCGCCAGTTTCGTCTCCTCATCGGTCAATCCCTGGGAATTGGCTAGATCCGTCTGAATCTTGAGGATCTTCTCCTTAACTCGCGGGAGGATCGCTTGCTCTTCCGCTGTGAGGGAAGGAGCCGCCGCTTTGTTGGTAAGCTGCTTTGGTATCATGATGATCTTACCTTCTTGAGTAACTGCCTCCAGAAAATCTCCCGTTTGCAGATGCAGTTGATCAAAAATCTCTTTTGGAATGGTCACCTGATGCTTAGGCCCAATTTTAACCACAGGCATTTTCTATACCTCTCTTCAGTTTTGGTTTACTTTCTTACTTTCCTACTTTCCTACTTTCCTACTTTAAGATAATATCATACACGCAATGTTATGTCAAATGATATTCGCGATTGGAGTATCTGTCTCAGTTTGGTAGATTAGCCGTGATCCGGTAGGGCTAAGCTCCCGCTGAGCATTTGAGCACAGAGGTTCGACAGGAGTCTCACCCTCCAGAAATATAGTGATATTCTCCATAACCACGATAGTCGGGACATTCCTGTCCCGACGGCTTTGGGACATAAACTTTATACTTGGTTGGCCGTTCACTTATTTGCTGGAAAAATGGGGCATATTGTGGTATATTAAATCATCACAGGTGATCAACAGGAGGTGCTGCCCATGCAAAGTGTGACAATCCGCATTAGCCCGGAGACACGAGAGAAGCTCAGGAAGCTTGCTAGTCAAACGGGAGAATCAGTGCAAGCCACTCTTGAAAAAGCCGTGGAAATATACCGCCGGAAGTGCTTTCTTGAGCGCACTAATGCTGCGTTTGCCGCTCTACGGAAAGATGCGGCTACCTGGGAAGCGGAGCAGGAAGAAAGAGCAGCTTGGAATTTCACGCCCATTGGCGATCTAGAGGTGAGATAATATTTGGAATTAACGTATGATCCCCGTTATAACACTGCCTATATTCGTTTTAGAGAAAAGCAGAGTCAGGTAGAAGCTATCAAGGTGAACGATGAACTCGTGGTGGATACCACAATGGGTCAACGGCATGATCAGCCCATCTTCTGACAGATAAGCCCTTTCAGGTATTCACTTTCAGGCTGTGAGATATTTATGGGATGATCGGGAGCGGCGTGGAGTGTGTGGATGATCCGCATGTTGCACTCCGCGTCCACGCTGGCGGCGAATATGATCTGGCGGAACAGGCGCGGGTTGATGTGGTGCGAGCAGGAGAAGGTTATCAGCATCCCGCCGGGGTTTAGCAGCTTCATCGCCGTCATGTTGATGTGTTTGTATCCCCGTGCCGCTCTTTGGACGGAGCGTTTGCTCCTGGCGAAGCCGGGCGGGTCCAGGATGATCATGTCGAAATTCCGCTTGCAGTTGTTCAATACTTGAAATAAATCCCCCTGTATGAACTGACAGACGTCCTCCACACGGTTGATCTCGACATTTCGTTGAGCCGTCGCCAAAGCCCTGTTGGACATATCCACACCAACGACGCTTTTCGCTCCGCGGATAGCTGCCCAGATGGAGAAGTTGCCGGTGTAGCAGCAGCAGTCCAGAACTTCCCTACCTTTGGCGTAAGATGCGGTTATTTCCACATTCTCCCGCTGATCCAGAAAAGCACCGGTCTTCTGTCCATCCTTGAAATTCACCAGCAATCTGACCGCGTTCTGCTGAATCTCCACCTCATCCGGCGGCTCCTGGCCTCGTAGAAGCCCTTTTCGGAGTTCCAATCCCTCTTTCTCCCGGATGCGGCTATCGCTTCTCTCGTAAATGCCCGCAGGAGAGAGAAGTTCGTCCAGTATGCCGACGATTATGTCTTTTCGCCGGTCCATCCCCAGAGTCAGTATCTGGACTACAAGGTAATCCGCGTATTTCTCAACGACAAGCCCGGGGAGTAGATCCGCCGCGTCGTGGATCAGTCGGTAGGCGCTGTAGTTATCAAGATTGAGGACGTTCTGCCGATAGCTGATAGCGTCAGCGATGCGCCGGCGAAACAGCTCTTCATCCACCTTTTCCTCTATGTCTCTCGTCAGGACGCGGACGTTAATCTGAGATTTGCGGTTCAGGTAGCCTCTGGCGAGAAAATTACCCTTACTGTCCAGCACGTCAACTATATCGCCATCCTGCGGCTCTCCCTCTATCCTGTCGATGGCTCCGGAGAAGATCCAGGGATGATTTTGTATGACTGGCTTTTCCCGTTCTGGTTTTAGTATTACATGCAAGTGATGGCATCTCCTTATCGTCGAAATCGTTGAAGTCGTCAAAGCCGTCGAAGTCGATTCGCCATATGGTCGGTTCAGACGATTTCAACGGTTTCGACGATTTCAGACGATTTCAACGATTTCAGACGATTTCAGACGATTTCAACGATTTCAACGATCTATGTGTTAGATATCACACTGAGATTTTCGATCTTCATAGGCGGAGCCTTGAGAAATCCGCCCACCCATTCGGAATCCTTGCCTATAGCGGCGATATTCGCGAGCGCGTTGTAGGTGTTACCAGTGAGCATGACGTCCTTAGCCCTGCCGACGATCTCGCCGTTTTCTATCTTATAGCCCAGGCTGACGTTGACGGAGAACTCGCCGTTCATGATATTGCTCTGACCCAGCCCTATCACACTTGCCACCAGAAGCCCCTCGGATGTATCCTTGATCATATCGCTGTAGGATATGTCGCCTTCGGCCACGATCAGGTTCGTCGTGCCGCATCCCGGCCCATTACCGGTGCTTGTCGCACCCGCGCGACCCGCCGTGTCCAGATCGTAAAGGAAGCTCTTAACAGTTCCATTTTCCACCAGCGTGTTTATCCGGTGTGGGACGCCCTCGCCGTCATAGCTGCCGCTGTCAGCCGCGTAATCTACCAGGGGATTATCTGTGAGGCTGAATCTGGCATCAAATATCGTGTTGCCAAGCCTGTCTGCCAGCGGCGATGATCCTAAGAGGACGTTTTTGCCGCTAAAGCCCAACTTCAAGGCCAGTAGAAGAATATTCAGGGATTCGGGTATGAATATAACCGGCATCTCTTTCGACTTGATCTCAGCGGCTCTCTCAGCTAATCTGAATCTGTCGATTATCCTGTTCGCTATTTCTATGTGATCGACCTGTGAATCCCGCTTCCTCCAGGATTGCCCATTCATTACTTCCAGAATATCCGTACCGCGTATCAACTGTCCACCGCACCAAACACTGAACATGCTGTTATCTGCGGAAAATTCCAGACCTCTTGAGTTGGCGAACTCAACGTGCCCTATTTCCAGATCGATGCCCGCCGAGATCAATATCTGAGGATTGTATTCCTTTATGATTGAGAGCGTTTCTTCTCCGATTTGCACCATCTCTTCTTTAGTTAGTGAGCGCAGGGCGTCATCGTATATCCTCACCGCCTCCGCTTTCTGCGGCCCGGGGAAGTCAAAATGTACTGTGCTGCCGAACTTCGCCGCTTCCAGCGCGCTTTCCACCAGCCCGTCTACATCCTCCATATCATTGGTGGCGGCAAATCCCTCTTTGCCATCGACGATCACCCGAAGGCCCATATCGGTGGACTGATCCACTTTGATAGATTTCAGCTTATCATCCTGAAATACTACCGGAACGCTTTCCGAACGGCCTATGGCGACCTGCGCGCTGTCCGCTTTTTTCATTGCCCGTTCTAGTATCTGATTTATCATCATCTTCCTCCCACGATCACGTCACTGACTCTGATATACGGACTGCCTATCCCCACCGGTAGCGGACTCTGACCACCTTTGCCGCATCCGCCTGACATCTTCGGCCATTCTACTTTATCACTTATCATATTGATATTCTTCAGCGTCTCAAAGACATTGCCGGTCAATACCACATCTCTGACAAGTTCGGCGATCTTCCCATTTCTGATCATGTAGGCGTAATCTGCGCTGAAAGTGAACATCTCAAACTCGGTTTGTCCGCCGGAGGAATCCACTGCGTAGACGCCAAGTTCTATATCCTTTATCATATCCTCGAATGTGGCATCACCTTTGTCAATGTAGGTATTGGTCATACGGACGATAGGTTCATGTTCATAGTTCATAGCCCGCGCATTGCCGGTGGGTTCCTCGCCCATTATCGCTGCTGTCTCGCGGGAGTGTAGTCTGCCCACCAGCACGCCATCTTTGATGAGGTAGCTCTTGCCGGTTTTCACGCCCTCATCGTCATATTTATGCGTTCCGCTCAGGCCCGGTATGGAGCCATCGTCTATAATATTCAGGATTTCAGCCCCGAAAGTCTTTCCCAGAACCATCAGCTCTTTCATTCGCTCATTCTCGTATACAAAGTCCGCTTCGCTCAAGTGTCCGAAAGCCTCGTGTGCGAATACACCTGCCAGAGTGGGGTTGAGAACGACCGTATACTTCCCGCCTTTCACTGGCGGCGCTGAGAGCAATTCCACTGCTCGTTTTGCTACTGTGAGGGCTTCTTCATGCAATCCCTGGACGAGCTCGAATCCGCCGATGCCGGCGCTGCTTTCCTTCGCCTGCTGAACGTTAGTGCCGCTCCGTGCGATGGCCTGCATCATGACGCCGGTGTAAGGGCGCTCATCTTCTATGTATGCGCCTTCCGAATTACCGTAGTGAATCGTTCTGAATCTGTCTCTATAGAGTACGTTGGTGCTCTGAATATTGTCGTCGTAATGAAGCATAGCCTTGTTGTATTCCTCAGCTATTTTTTTCTTTTCCGATAATGATATGCCGCGAAAATCCTTCTTCAGTTCCACTGTTGTCTGGTCAACAGCGGGTTCCACAGGAGCCAGTCTGCTGGTTTCCTTCCCTACGAGACGGGCGCACTCTACCGCGTCAGCGACTCTGTCCTCCAGACTAGCGAGGTCGTTGAAAGTTGATATGCCCCAGCCGCCTTTGACCAGTGCCCTTACCATCCCGCCCACGGATCTGGCGGAACCTATTTGATCCAACTCTTCCCCTTTGAACAGCAAACCTGACTGTATATCAGTCTCAATTCGGATCTCAGTATAATCCGCTTTGCTTCGTTTCAGTGCTTTTTCTATTTGCTCTCTCAAAATTCTCTCCTCCGAAAAATTGGTAGTATGGGGTTGTAAAAGAATAACTTCCCTTTTTTGTAGGGGAGGGTAAACGATTTTTTGATGGGATCAAAAAATCGTTTACCCTCCCCTACACGGATTGCCACCTCGAGCCAATAGTCTCGTTTCTAACTACAAACCGTATAATATGGCAACAGTATCATATTTTTCTGTGTTTTCTGTGAGGTTCTGTGGCTAATCCCTCTGAATATTTTTCTGTGTTCTCTGTGAGATTCTGTAGCTAATCCCTCTGAATATTTTTCTGTGTTTTCTGTGAGATTCTGTAGCTAATTCCTCTGAATATTTTTCTATGTTTTCTGTGAGGTTCTGTGGCTAATCCCTCTGAATATTTTTCTATGTTTTCTGTGCGATTCTGTAGCTAATCCCTCTGAATACTTTTCTGTGCTTTCTGTGCGATTCTGTGGCTAATCCCTCTGAATACTTTTCTGTGCTTTCTGTGAGGTTCTGTGGCTAATTCCTCTGAATATTTTTCTGTGTTTTCTGTGCGATTCTGTGGCTAATCCCTCTGAATACTTTTCTGTGCTTTCTGTGCGATTCTGTGGCTAATCCCTCTGAATACTTTTCTGTGCTTTCTGTGCGATTCTGTGGCTAATCCCTCTGAATATTTTTCTGTGCTTTCTGTGTTTTCTGTGGCTAATTCCTCTAAGCCTCCGCTCCCTGTCCTTCGCTCTGTGTCTCTATTTTCATGTGGGATATAATAATAAAAGCGAGAGTTCCAACAAGAAGCGTCTGGAATCCGCAGCGATACAGGGCGATAGTGAAAGGCTGGCACAGTGAAAACATCCCAAAGATGATCACTCCTATGGCTACGCGCTCATTGAGTACCCGCCTTCGAGAGACAAAGACGAGAGCCAGGGTGCCAACCAGAAAGATTTGAAACCCGTACCTCAGAGGATTGAAACGCGATGCTTCGGACGTCTTCGATCCATCGCTGTCCTCAAGTGTGAGATCCCTGTATCCCGTGTATAGCATAGTTATCCATCCCAATAACACGATGATCATAATCAAAAGCTCAATCAACGTCCTTAAATTGCTCTTTTGCATCAATGTAACTCCCGATTGCAGAGAACTTATCCGAAAACCGTCGGTTGAGCAAGTTTTGGAAAAGATTTTCAAGTTTCCTTTTTGCGGGCGAAGCCCGCTGCTCCCCCTTGAAAATGGGGCTGGGGGGATTTTCATACCTCCCAAAAACTCCAAGATCATTACCGAAACTTGCTCCCCATATCGAGTCTCCCTTTGCCAGAGCGACGCTTATAATTCTACATCATCGCCAGAAATTGTCAAGCAAATAGTGAGCATCCCATCATATCGCCATCGTATTCTGAATCGCAACCGGTTTTTCTTGACAAAGACAAGAATGTCCCGATTATCGTGGTTATGGAGAATATCACTACAACCGATAAAGCTCCCACTAACCGATAGTCGGGGTTTTCCAACCCCGACCGAATAGCAATTCCGAATTCGCCATCAGTATCTTTCCAGTCCCGTTTGGCAGAATGAAGCATTCCATCACACGACTTGGAGGGTTGTGGATTTCGTGCCAGTGTGATATAATGTCCACATCAGGTCGCTGTTCCCAGCAGATTTCCTATGAGTCTGGCGGCAGAGCTTGAATTACAGTGATTCAGAGATGCAAGGAGAAAATGGTTAGAAACGCCTTTTTCGCTGATTTGTCTCTCGGATCTGCTTTGTAAACGAGATAGCATCTGTTGCGTCAGAAATCCAGGTGTTTGGCATTCTCTTGGGAATGAAAACCTAAGAATAACGGGAGTTCAGCGACGAATATCTCTGCCATTCCTGAAAATCCCTTGCCAGGAATAGAGGGGTAGTTTGCCCAAAATTCAGGACTAATAAGAAATAACCTTCCAAGTCGTGTCAAATATGGATACTCACTATTGGAAATAAGGAATTTGAGAGAGGTGCTTTATGAAGGATAAGAAATTCGACGCGGTGAAGATGATGAGGGAGATTCGGGATAGATTGAGTAGAGAATATTCTGAAGATCCGGAAACTGAGAAAAGAGACTTGCAGAAAATAAGAAGAAAATACGGTATAAAGAGTGTTGAATTAACACCGCCCCGTCGGATTATCAGATAGACCACGCAGTCGCGGTCTATTCAACGACAGCTATCTTTCTCGTATCTATAACTCCGGTGGCGCTTCTGATAACGCAGATATAGATCCCGCTGGCGACGTCCTGACCGGCTTCGTTTTTCAGATCCCAGATGGAAAACCTCGCGCTGCCCATATCCTGTCTTTCATATATCAACTGACCTGCCAAACTGTAAATGGTTATACTTTCCATAAATTCAGGGCTGTAGATGTTCAGCCTGCCGTCAGAGAAATTGCGCCTTACGGGATTGGGGTATATGATCACACGGCTAATGTCGGATGTTGCGCCGGAGGGATCCCAGTCATCTACTTCTCTCATCAGTTCTGGCGATGTTCCGTAGCGCAACGCTTCCTCAGCGTTTATTATTCCCCAGCCGTAGTGATTGTCGGGAAATGATGCGCGCGAGGCAGTGAATTTCAGGAGCTTTGCCATCTCTGCCGGCCCACCATGATCCGGTATAGCTTGCAGCAGGAGCGCCAGTGTTCCGGCCACCAGCGGCGTTGCCATTGATGTGCCATCCGCTTTGCGATACTCGATAGTGCTGATGGGATTAACCACGCTTGTGTCATTGCCCATCGCCACCACGTCAGGTTTGATCCTGCCATCGTAAGTGGGACCAATGGAACTAAAGTCGGCTATTTCGCCCACTTCATCCACAGCGCCCACCGCTATGACGTGGAAGCCGTCCGCCGGCGCGCTTATGTATGGCCAATTAAGCGATTTGCCATCGTTGCCCGCAGATACTACCACGCTCATGCCTTTCTCGATGGCCATGTTGGCGGCGATTGTTGTCAGGGCGGTTCTACCGTTCATATTGCTGTATGAATACCAGTCAGAGTATCCCAGAGAGCTACTGACAACATCGGCTCCGTTGAACTCTGCCCATTCAAGTCCGGCGACCCACCAGTCCTCCTCTATTCTCTGCTCAAACATTACGCCATTTTGCGATACCTTTTCCGTTTTTGCCAGCAGATATTCGGCGGCGTATGCGACTCCCACAAAATTTCCCGGACTATAGCCAGCTATTATGGACAGGATTTCCGTTCCATGATTATCCTGACCTATATCGTCCTCCGGCGGGTTGTCTGACGTCTCATCGTCATTGTTGACGAAGTCATATTCTTTCAGAATACGAACATTCTTGAGCGCTTCGTGAGAAATATCAAACCCGGTATCCAGGAGTGCTATAATAATCCCCTCGCCGTGATAGCCTTTATCGTGAAGCGCCTCGGCTTTTATCTGGTGTATCTGTGCTGACGATGCGCCGTATATTGTATGCTGGATACCGCTAGGCGCATGATACGAATCATATTGTCCGCGTCTTGAGTCCTGGGTCTTGAGTCTCTTCCGCTCATAGGTTATCACAGGCTTAACTGCGTTGACGTATGGCAATTGTCGTATTTGAGGTATAACGCTGGCAGGAACTTGCACAGTTATGCCATTCAGCCATCTGCTGGTAACGCGGAGGGCTGCACCAAGCTGTAATACCCCGTCGATGTATGGTGAAAACACGGGCAGATCTGAGATGTCTACGGCGCTGCCTTGAGCCTTCCATCTGCGCGCTCTTGTTTTTGATGACAGTTGGGTTTCATGCCTGTATATGAGGTCGTTTATATCATCAGAGTAGCCCTTGTCGGTGAAGAATATCCAGATGGTCTTTCTACTTACTTTCGGGGAGGATGCGCTTGATGCTGAGAGGTTTGCTGTGAGCGAGCAGAAGAATATGGCAGCACAGAGTAGAGGCGCTATAAGGAATATAAGTCCAGAAGCTATCGAATCCTGAGTCTTGAGTCTTGAGTCTGGTGAATCCATCTAATCCATTTATGCTGATTCTTGTTGTTTGTAAGTTTTAGCCGCGCGTACAAATGCGGCGAAAAGATTATTTACGGATGAATTGCTCTGCCACATCAATTCGGCATGGAATTGCACGCCAATGACAAAGCTGTGATGAGGGCTTTCAATCCCCTCGATGATACCGTCTTGAGTAACAGCAGAGATCACGAAACCGGATGCAGGCTCTTTAACAGCTTGGTGGTGAAAAGAATTAACGCGCATTTCCGATTGTCCCAGTATTTCCAGCAGGCGGCTTCCATCCTGAATGCTGATAGCGTGGGTCGCGTATGAGCCGGGGGCTTCCTGACGATGCTTTAGAACGTTGCTGGAACTCATAGAGACGTCCTGACAAAGCGTTCCGCCTGCTGCCACGTTGAGTATTTGAATACCGCGACAGACACCCAGAATGGGCAGATCAAGTTCAAGCGCTCTGGGGATTAGCGACATTTCAACGCGATCTTTGCTGACATCGAGTTGACCCATCACCGGCTGCGGCTCTTCCGCATAGAGGAGGGGATCTACGTCCGGCCCACCCGGCAGAAGTAGACCGTCAAGAAGACTGAAAGATTCTGCGATGCAGGAGTCATCCTGGATCAGTGGCAGGAGGATCGGTATGCCGCCGGCATGTTCTATCGCACTAATATAGCCCACACCAAGCCCGTTTCCCGCCCCAGTCCACCAGTCAGTTGTTTTGCACGTTATACCGATGACAGGACGCATATATCCACACCTTCCATGTTCCCTCGTATACTGGGTTGTTGGACAGTAGAATAATAGCACACTGCTCACCTGCTGACAAGCGGAAAGTGCTGAATTACAGTTTATCGTTGAGCGACATCTTCTGAAAGGGCGGTATTTGCTTGACAATCCTTCGGTATTTGTCGTAAAATAGGCTTCGCAGTCATGAAAGCATTACCGGCATCTAAATGGAGGCGAAAGATCAGATTAATATACTATTTGTTTCTGCTACAATACCTTATCCCACGATTGATGGTGGAAGAATAAGGGTTCTGAATCTGGTAAGCCGTCTCTGCCGGATTCACGAAGTTACGTTTCTGACTTTCATCGCCTCATCTGCTGATGAGCAAGGGGCTGCATATTTGCGTGAAATGGGAATGGAAGTGGTGGGGATCAGACGCCCGGAGCAGAAAAGCGGAAGTCGCGCGCTCAATGCTTTTGCAGCCTTGGTCGGCCTTCTGAAAAGCTCTATACAGAGAAAGCCTTTGACTGTGGCTAAGTATTATTCTGTCGAGATGGTAGAGGCACTGGAGCGCCTTCTGAGATCGCGCAGGTTCCACATCGTCCATTTTGAGATGCTCCACACTGGTCAGCTTTTGCTTGAGCTTCGCTCTGAGGGCGAGAACTCTTATGCTACGGTACTGGGTGAGCAGAATATTGACTCCCGTATCTGGCGCAGGCTTGCCACGGAGGAGTCGAATCTGCTGAAGAAGCTGATTTTTCGCTCACAATACAGGAGATTTGTGAGTTACGAAAGCCGAATATGCCATCGCTTTGATATATGTCTATGCGTATCTGAGGAGGACGGGAGAGAACTGAAATCAATATGTCCCGAAGCGGCGATAGAGGTGGTTCCCAACGGCGTTGATACTGATTATTTCAGGCCGGAAGAGAGCGGCGAGGAGGAGGAATGTCTGGTTTTCACCGGAAGTATGGATTGGCAGCCTAATGAGGATGCCGTTGTTTACTTCTGTGATCAGATTCTCCCGCTTATACAAGCTGAGTTGCCGGAGATAAAATTTCTTATAGTTGGCAGCAATCCTGGTGACCGGGTTCTGAGGCTGAGTGAAATACGAGGCGTGACTGTTACTGGCTGGGTGGAGGATGTCAGGCCTTACATATCAGACGCCGGTGTGTTCATTGTTCCGTTGAGGATCGGCGGCGGGACGCGACTTAAAATCTTGCAGGCGCTGGCGATGGAAAAAGCTGTAATATCTACCTCCATAGGCTGTGAGGGGCTGAACCTTCGGCCAGGTGAGCATATACTTGTGGCAGACGAGCCGCGGCAATTTGCGGATGAGACGGTTCAGTTAATAAGGGACAGATCACTGCGGCGCAGACTTGGTGAGAATGGCAAAACGTTTGTTCAGGAGAGATATGATTGGGATGTTATCGTCAAGAAACTAGAGCTTGTATACCGAAATTTATCCCATAAAACTCCGAGGGATAAGATTGAATAATGCACTAACGTTCGATGTGGAGGACTGGTATCAGTCAGTTGTTGACAAAACTGCCCAGGTGAGGGACATAGTCATCCAGCAGACGTCAAAAGTTCTGTCTATATTGGCGGATGAGGATACTCAGGGAACATTTTTCATTCTTGGTCTCGTAGCAGAGGCCTTTCCCAACCTCGTTAAAGAGATTCACCGCCTCGGGCATGAAATAGGTACACATGGCTACTCGCATGAACTCGTTTTTCTGCAAACGCCCTCAACATTTGCCGCAGATCTGGATAGATCTATAAAACTGCTGGAGGATCTAACTGGGTGTAGAGTTCTTGGCTATAGAGCGCCAGATTTTTCCATTACCAATCGCTCGCTCTGGGCCTTGGACGTTTTAGAGCAAGCCGGGATCTTGTATGATTCCAGTATTTTCCCCATAAAGAGCCGGCGTTACGGTATCGCCGATTGTAAGAGGCATTTTCATTATATAAGGGGTGGTTTGATAGAGTTTCCGCTTTCTACAGTCAGAATTCTGGGGTTTAATCTGGCTGTTGGCGGCGGCGGGTATTTCAGATTGCTGCCATATTCCATTATCAGATCCGCAGTAAAGAGGATCAACGATGAAAACGCGCCGGCGATGATCTATATGCACCCTTATGAATTTGATTCACAGGACTTGAAAGGTACCCTGAGCAAGGATGAGGGTTTGTCCTCAAGAATTCTGCGAATCACACAGAATTACAATAGAGTGAAGTCTGAGATGAAATTGCGCAATTTGCTAAGAGATTTCACTTTTTCATCCGCCGCGGAGGTCTTACAGATTGACAGATAGCGAAAGAGTGAAACAAAACTTCCAGAAATCCGCTTCTGATTTTGATCTTATATATATTGAGGAAAAAAGCAATTTCAGAAGGTGTCTGGATAGGCATTTCAGGCAGGATATGTATGAGCGATACGAACTAACGCTTCAGGAATGTATGGACATTCGCGGCAAGGGGATTCTTGACATTGGATGCGGATCGGGTCGTTATTGCATCGAACTGGCAAAGGCTGGAGCCGCCAGAGTGCTAGGTCTTGATTTCGCGGAGAACGCGCTTAGCATCGCCAGCAGATTAGCTGAGAATAATGGTTTATCAGACGTGTGCTCTTTTCTCTGCGACGATTTCACTGAGCATGAATTTAACGAGCAGTTTCACTTTTGCCTCGCCATTGGGCTGTTTGACTATATAGCAGATCCCGTTCCGATGATCTCGAAAATGCGCGACGTAGCACTGGAAAAGATCATCATGACCTTTCCCAGCAAATCGACCTATAGAATGGCAATAAGGAAGACGAGATACTGGTTGAAAAGATGCCCCCTGTTCCTGTATGACAGGAAGCAGATCGAGGCTATACTTGAAAGATCGCAGCTTTCGGATTACACGATCCGGAAACTTAGCGGCACTGACAACTCTGGCGATTTTTTCGTAGTAGCCAATCTGCAAGGAAAATGATGGATGATCTCAAAAAAGAATGGCTCAGGACTCAGCTTCATTGGGATGATAAGGAGGCGATAAAAAGTCGGAAGTTCCCGAAATCAGTGGCGCGCAATTGGCGTAAGATGTATCATATAATGCAATCTCTGTGTAAAGAGAAACATGCTTTGCAGGGACAGGGAATAATTCTGGTCGATATTGGGTGTGGAGTTGGTGAATTTTGCAGCGGTCTTGAATCCATAATCGATCTGTATATCGGGATCGATCCATCCGATAGAATGTTACCCGATGTTTCTGGATATAGTGACCGGCTTTTCATCAGAGGTGCGGGAGAGCATTTACCGCTGCAATCCGGGATCGCGGATATTGTTCTCATTAAGAGCGTACTGGATCAATGTTATGATCCACAACAGGTGATCGCTGAGTCATACAGGATACTCAAGGATGATGGCTGGCTCTTGATGAGCTTGAGTAACAGAGCGGCCTATTATGCGCTTCTCCGCAATCTATATAGTCGCTTCCGCCGACACAAAAGCAGACATTTCTTTCAGGAGAGCCATCAATTCTACTTTGATATGACGGATATATCGGCTATATTACAGGAAGAGCAGTTTGAGATCGTCCGCCAGATTTCCATGGGATATTTCGTGTTTCCCCGCCGCCTGGAATGGTTGATGTCAGAGCGAGTTCTGCTTGGGTGCATTGAGTTTGCCGATAAGATCGGGGCAGTCATTCTGCCGAAGAGGGGTGGGGCATTTATCTTCATCGGGCAATGCTCCAGAACGGGCAAAAGAGGCGGGAAAATGCTGCATGAGGATGTTTTAGCTTGCCCTGACGCTGGAGTTGTGGTAAAATAGAAATTACCGATAATGCTGGCTTTCTTTTGTGAGTATGTTTTAACTTGACTTTTGTCACAATTTACTGGTAGCCCAGGATTCTATCCTGGTTTCCTACATCAGATTCCCAGAATGCCAACTTAGATGAACATTGAAAATTTGATCGGGTAATAAATGTTCGTACTAAAGAAGGCACCCCAATGGCTGTCATTCTGAGCGAAGCGAAGAATCTCTCATACGAAGTAACGCCCGCGGGAGAGATTCTTCGCTTCGCTCAGAATGACAAAAGTGTTGAGAGACGGCGGTTATAAGTATCGCTTTCAGGTGACTTTGGCAATGAAGATCCTCTATCTCAGTTTGCGATTTCCTTATCCACCGCATAGCGGAGACAAGATAAGAACATATAATATTCTCAAGGATCTTTCTCAGAGGCATTCTATTTCCTTTGTATCGTTCGTTCAGTCGCCTCAGGAGGCCAGCCGCGTTGGGGAGTTGCAGGAATACTGCGATCAGGTAAAGTCGGTTGGATTCAGCAAGTCTGGGGCTTACAGGAATTGTCTGTTATACTCATCTTTTGCGGAGCCGTTTCAGGTAGTTTACTGGCATTCTCGTGATATGCAGCGACAGGTAGACGAGATGATGGAAAGGAACGGTTTCGACGTTATACACGTTCAATTTTTCCGTATGGCTCAATACGTGACGAAATATAATAACGAGCATAAGGTGCTGGATTCGGGGGATTCATTCTCATTGAACCTAAGCAGACGGTCCCGACTTGACAGAGGGTTATCATGGCCGTTGCTCAAAATCGAGGCTAGTAAAGTGAGAGTATACGAGACTACCATTGCCCGGTGGTTCGACAGGGTGACAATGGTATCGCCACTGGACAGAGATTATATGCTCTCCATAGATGGTAACATACCCATGTCCATAGTGCCTATGGGTGTGGATCTGGAATATTATCAGCCCAGCAATGAGGATTATGGTCCAAATCTGCTTTTTACAGGTTCGATTCGATATTTCCCCAACAAAGATGCTATTCTCTATTTTTACAGTGAGATATTCCCAATTATCAAAGATGCTGTACCCAATGTAAAGTTCTATGTTGTGGGCAATCGTCCACCCAGAAAGATCAGCAACCTTATTTCCGGCGGAGATGTAGTTGTTACCGGGCGTGTAGAGGATGTAAGACCCTATTTCGCCAAATCGGCTGTATTTGTTTGCCCGCTCCGAACCGGGTCGGGCATGCAGACTAAAATTCTTGAGGCTATGGCTATGGGAGTACCTGTGGTCACTACCTCTATGGGATTTGAGGCCATCGAAGCTGCTGCCGGGAAGGACATAATCGTTGCTGATGATGCAATGAGGTTTGCACAGGAAGTTATACGTTTGTTAAAAGATAAAGAGTCACGACAAGAGGTAGCTCGGAATGCCAGAAAACTGGTTGAATGGAAGTATGGTTGGCCGTCTATTGTCAAACGCCTGGATGCTATTTACGAAAATATCACAGCGGCTAAACCAGAAACCCGGGCATAATCGGATCGAGTGTGGAGAAAAATGACACTGAAAACACAACTTCGACGCGTTATTTGGATATTGGTGGATCTAGTTCTGGTCAATCTGGCTGTATTCCTGGCGTATGTGATCCGCGGGGCGCTGTATTTTGATGTGCGGATGAAAGCCCTGATGATGCAGGAGTATCGCAGCCAGATATTATATGTTTTATTAGTTGTAAGTATTGTTCGTATTGGCGCTTTCTTTGTTTTCAAACTGTATAAGCCAGTCTGGCGCTACGCCAGCGTTAGTGAATTTTTAAGTATCCTCAAAGCAGTGGCTCTGGGCACTGCCGTATTTATTGTGGTAATGTATCTTTCCCGCCAGATGTTCTACTCAAGAGCAGTAGTGGCAATTGATGGGGCATTGAATCTGATTCTGATTGGTATGACAAAGTTCTCCAGCAGAATACTCTATGAATACCGGGCGCGCCTGAAATCCGGCCCAAAAACCAGGACGCTCATTGTCGGTGCGGGAACCACTGGTAGAAATGCGCTGCGAGAGATTCGGAGTCAAAAACAGAAGCACTATTCCCCTGTTGGATTCATCGACGATGATCCGGGAAAGCATGGCAAGAGCATCCTCGGTGTGGAGGTGCTTGGATCAAGTAAAGATATTCCTTCTATTGTTAGCCGAACGCGCGCCGACGAGGTACTCGTTGCCATCAGTTCTGCTTCTGATAGTAAGATAGCAGAGATCACATCGCTCTGCGAGGAGACGGCTGCAAGAGTTACTTTGGTACCGGGGATTCGATCCATCTCTGCCACATCTCTCGGCCTGGATAAGGTATTGGTGATAGGTGGCGCAGGATATATTGGTTCAGTAATGGTTCGGAAAATGTTGCAGCGGGGTTACAGAGTCAGAGTGCTCGATTCTCTTCTTTATGGTGAGCAATCCATTGCTGAATTGTATACCAATCCAAGTTTTGAGTTGATTGTTGGAGATTTCAGGCATGTGGATACTGTCGTACAAGCTGCCAGGGGTGTTGATGCTATAGTCCATCTGGGCGGCATTGTGGGTGATCCTGCCTGTCAGCTTGACCCTGATTTTGCCATAGAGGTCAATTTCGCCGCCACCAGGATGATCAAGGATGTATGCAGTGGGTTCGGCATAAAACGGTTCATATTTGCCTCTACATGCAGTGTTTACGGTGCTGATGATGATATACTAAACGAAGACTCGTTGGCAAATCCGCTGGGAGTATATGCCAGGTCAAAGGTGGATTCCGAACGGATTCTGTTAGAAAGGCCAAATGGCAGTTTGACACCGACCATCTTCCGCATGGCTACAGTCTTTGGCCTCTCTTACAGACCAAGATTTGATCTAGTCATAAATAAATTAACTGCAAGAGCTGCGAAGGGCGAAGATATTACCATATATGGTGGCCATCAATGGCGTCCATTCATTCACGTCGATGATGTGGCAAAGGCTTTCATAACATGCCTGGAGTCACCACTGGAAAAGGTTGAATATCAGGTCTTCAACGTGGGAGAGAACAAACTCAATTGTCAGATCGGTGACATAGGGGAGATGATCTCAGATTTACTCCCGGGAAGCAGAATTGATCGTCAAGAGGATTTGACGGACAACCGCAACTATCGGGTTTCCTTTGATAAGATCAGGAATACGCTGGACTTTACCTGCGATAGAACCATTCAATACGGCATAACGGAGATAGGAAGCGCAATCCAGAGCGGTCTGATCGATGACTATCGCGACGCACGTTTCAGCAACGACCTCTGGCTGGAAAAGCAGCCCGGAAAAAGAGAAATCTTCTTTGGTAACGGCAATTCCTATTATGAGTAGTGTGCTTGGCGCTCGACGACCAGAATCTAGTGATAACTTGATTTCTGCGGGGCACAATTTCTTGACGAAGGGACAGGCAATCAGTAGAACGAGGCTGCCAGCCCGTTGGTAAACAATCCAGCGGCATGTTCTACGAATATATCCATAATATTCACTGTGTCCATAATATTCACTGTGTCTAAGTACTAGTATCCAGTCCTATGTTGAAACATTCCTTCGATATTCTAGTCTCATTGACAGCATTAATTCTGTCCGCGCCTCTTTTCTTCATTTGCGCTCTAGCTATCAAACTCACCTCTCGTGGGCCGGTATTTTACAGAGGTAAGCGGGTCGGGAGAGGCGGAGGCATCTTCTTGATGCACAAGTTCCGCAGCATGGTTGTGAATGCGGACAAAATTGGTACGGATCTTACTCCGCAGGGAGACCCGCGGGTCACCAGGTTTGGAAGATTTCTGCGCAAAACAAAAATAGATGAATTGCCTCAGATAATAGATGTTCTTAAGGGAAACATGAGCCTTGTGGGACCCAGGCCGGAATCGCCGTTGTATGCCAGGCACTATAACGAAAGACAGAAACGAGTTCTGGATGTAAGACCGGGGATAGTTGGGCCTGCGCAGATCATATACCGCCACGAAGAACTGATATTGAAAGACAAAGACGATCCTGACGCATATTATATTCAAGAGTTAATGCCCGAAAAACTGGAGATTGATCTGGATTATGTGGAGAACAGAAGTTTTTTGCTGGACGTCATAATTCTATTTAAGTCATTACTCGCGGTTAGCATGATAGGGAGTAGGCATCGGGGCAAGATCAACAGGGAATAAAATAGAGTTTAATCGCTAAATAGATATCGCTTTCTGACGTAGGGGCGAATCTTGTATTCGCCCCGGATACTTGGTGACTTAGTGGCTTTGTGCCTTAGTGGTCTAATCGGTAAGTTCGTATCGCCAAAATACCCGTAGGGGCACGCTGCGCGTGCCCGGGCACAAGCATTGTGCCCCTACGAATAACAGCATAGATTTGCCGATTAAACCACTTAGTGTTTAGACAACCAGCAACCTGAATGGGTATGCCATGCGAATCCGAAAAGCCGTTATTCCTGCTGCTGGACGTGGGACAAGGTTATTGCCGCTCACTGTATCCCAGCCCAAAGAAATACTCCCTGTGGGACGAAAACCGGTTATACAATACGTAGTTGAGGAGCTTCGATCGGCAGGGATAGAAGATATACTCATCATCACAACGAAAGATAAGCGGTCAATAGAGGACTGTTTCAGCGATGATGATTCTTTGACGGGGCATATATTTTATGTATACCAGACAGTCCGACCCGATTTGCCCTACGGGTTAGCTTACGCAGTGGGGCTATCAGAGGGATTTGTCGGCGACGACCCATTTGTGGTGTGTTTAGGCGACTGTATTGTAAGATCCGATGATGTAACGCGGAAGCCTGCCTTGCTGGATCGTCTGCTCTATACGCACGAGACGCATAATGCGGCGGCGACCATTGCCTTCGAGGAGGTCTCATCTGAGAAAGTAAGCAGATATGGCATTGCCAAACCCAGAGACTCTGTGGGAGAGGAATTCCAGCTTGACGATATTATCGAAAAACCCGCTCGCGAGGAAGCGCCCAGCAATCTGGCAGTATCAGCGAGGTACGTATTTGAGCCGGAGATATTTTCTTGTATAAAGCAGACGCAGCCGGGCGCAGGCAGGGAATTGCAGCTTACGGATTCCATAAGATTGCTCCTGAAGAATAAACGCCCTGTATGGGGAGTGAAATTGAGAGAAGATGAAGTAAGGTATGACATAGGCAACTTTCCGGGGTACTTCAGGGCATTTTTTGACTTCTCCCTGGCGGATAAAGATTGCGGAGAGGAATTCAGACACTATGCGCGGGAGAAGCTCTTATAAGGACCTATAGCGTATGAAAAAGGGAAAAATCACTACGATCATAGTATCCAGCGGAATATTTTTGGCCTTGATCTTGATTATACTAATTGCTATTGCCGTCGCGATTGGCGATAGGGTCGCGCTGGTGGAGATCTCCGGGGCGATATATAGATCTCAGGGCGTAATAGAACAACTCCGCAGATGCGAGGCTGATCCCTCTGTGAAAGCCATCGTTCTGAGGGTAAATTCGCCCGGTGGCGCTGTCGCTCCTGTTCAGGAAATATACAGTGCAATCAACAGAATACAGAAAAAAGTCGTCGTCTCAATGGGAGCTACAGCTGCTTCAGGCGGATACTATATCGCCTGCGCAGGGGATCGGATCTTTGCCAATCCAGGCACGCTCACCGGGAGCATCGGCGTCATAATGCAGTTCCGAAGATGGGGAGAGCTTATGAAGAAGATCGGTGTCCAGAGTGAGGTTATCAAAAGCGGCAAATACAAGGACGCTGGGTCCCCATTCCGAGAGCTTACTCCCGAAGAGCAGGAACTGTTTCAGGATGTTATTGATGATGTTCACCAGCAGTTCTTGGAAGCTATCATGGAAAGCCGCCAGGACGCTGAGTTGACCAGGGAGCAAATGGAAGAGATCGCAGATGGCAGGATAATGTCAGGCAGACAGGCTTTGGAGAGAAAGCTCATTGATCAATTGGGCGATCTGAACGACGCTATTGAGTATGCCGGCCAGTTGGCTGGCATCAAGGGCAGGCCCAGAGTAGTAAAGATGGAAATAAGAAGATCGCTGCTGGATCGTATGACCAGAGGGATCTTAGGAAATAAACTGGATCAAATTACACATGATCAAGCCGCGCTTCGCTACGAATTACCTCTATAAGAGATATAGCGGGCCTGGTTTGCACGACTTTTGGGCATGGTCACAATTGTGGTAACGCTTTTGGATATGGTATATGTTATTCCATGGAAAATCCCCCCAGCCCCCTTTTCAAGGGGGAGCTATAAACCCTTGCATGGAGTAGGTCTGCTGCTCATCACTGTAGAGCGAATGTAGAGCAGACTTCCTACTCCCCCTTGAAAAGGGGGCTGGGGGGATTTTCAACCGTATTCAGAAAGTGTTACCTTAATTATATTGGAATCTGCAATATTGATTGAGGGAAATACATGACTGAAGGTGCATCGTCTCAAACTGAACACACAAAATACGCAGATTTGCATCTGCACTCAAATTTTTCCGACGGGGCGCTATCGCCGGAGCAGATCGTCATAGAAGTCAGCAGGCTGGGATTTGCCGCCATATCAATAACCGATCATGATATTCTGGACGGTATTGAGCCAGCGTTATCGGCCGGTGAGCAGTATGGTGTTGAGATTATTCCGGGGGTGGAGTTAAGCGCGGAACTCAACGGCGAGGAAATCCACATGCTTGGTTATTACATGAATTGGCTGGATCAGCAATTTCAGGAGAAGCTTCAGGAGTTTAGGGATACGCGGTATACCCGGGCCATGAGAATTGTGGATAAACTGAATCAGTTGGGCGTAGATATTGAATATGAAGACGTTCTCAAACGGGCTGATACCAATTCTGTAGGCAGACCGCATGTGGCTGCCGCACTTCTGGAGAAAGGCTATGTCGCCACCATATCGGAGGCTTTCTATAGGTTCCTCGGCGATGATGGGCCGGCGTATATGCCCAAACAAAAGCTATCGCCAGCCGAGGCGATAGCCATGATCCTTGATGCGGGTGGTGTTCCGGTACTGGCGCATCCGGGAGGACTGCAACAGCATATTATACCAGAGTTAGTATCTTCTGGTTTAATGGGGCTGGAGGCCTTTCATCCGGGGCATAACTCACAGATTTCAGATCACCTCTGCAATCTTGCCAGACAGTATAATATTGTGATAACGGGCGGTTCCGATTGCCATGGTTTGATAAAAGATAGAATGGCGATGGGCATCGTCAAGCTTCCCTACAAGCATGTTGATGCTTTGAGGGAAGCCAGAGATTTTATTTTGCAGAATCTGGAGGCGGCTTCCAACTGAGGGACTTGCGCTTGACGTTCGCGAGGGCAGGAGAATGGCAAGGCAAAAAAACGGTACGAAGATCCTGGCGAGGGGCGTGGAAGCGCCATACTCCAGTCGGCTTTTGACCGAATCTCTTATAAGTTTGGGGTTCGTTTCGCGCATGGCTCAAGAGATAGCTGAGAAGGTAGCGGCAGAGCTTGAGAGAATTGATGCCATATCCATAACCAAAAATCAGTTGCGCGAGATTATCCACAGGATAGTCAGCAGAGATTACGGAGAAAAATACGCCAAGCGATTCCCCATTGGAAGGGATGCGGATTTTGATGTATGGGTGGAAGGCGTAGCTGGAAGCTTCCCATATTCAAAAGGGATTATGGCGCAATCACTTATGGCATCTGGTTTGCCGCCAAATACTGCCTTTGAGGCGGCGCGTTCCATCGAGATAAAGTTGAAAGATGACCAGGTGCGTTCCATCTCCAGAGCGGACCTGCGCGGTATGACTTATAACATACTGAAAGAGGAATCCTCTCAGGAACTTGCTGACAGGTATCTTCTGTGGCGCAAGCTCAAGAGACCAGAAATACCGTTGATAATCATGATCGGCGGAGCGACTGGTGTGGGTAAATCCACCATTGCTGCTGAAGTGGCGCACAGACTTGGTATCACGCGAGTTATCTGCACGGATATTATCAGATCCGTGATGCGTGGGATGATCTCACCTGATCTGCTACCCGCAATACATTCATCCAGTTACAGTGTAGCGGAAACGCTTACTGTGCCGTTGCCAGAGAACAGCGAGCCAATACTCATCGGCTTTACTGAGCAAGTATCAAAAATAGTGGTAGGGGTCAATGCCGTGATCAACCGTGCAGCAGAGGAGAAGGTTAGCACGTTGATTGAGGGCGTACACGTTGTCCCCAAGTTTATAACAGAGCATCAGAAAAAAGTACACGAGATCATTATTGTAATAAAAGTTAATAATTATAAAGCTCACAGAGCCAGATTCTATCAGCGATACGAAGAAAATCCGAACAGGGAAACTGAAAAGTACCTCAGCCGTTTTGAAGCTATAAGAGATATTCAGGACTACGTTGCAGGGCTGGCGCGAAAACACAATATACCGGTAATAAATAACGTGAATCTGGATCAGGCTGTGGAATCGACTCTGGAAGAAATAACCAAGCAGGTTCAGAAGCTGGGCACCAAACTCGGAATGGAACATGGAATATCGTCGTCAAATGCCTGAGAAATTTCACATAATTACATACGGATGCCAGATGAACAAGTGCGATTCGGAGGTACTTGCCAGCACTCTGACCGAACATGGGTATGTATATACCAGTGATCTGCAGGACGCGGACATAGTGCTTCTGAACACGTGTTCCGTGCGAGACACTGCTGAGAGAAAGGTGTTAGGCAAGCTGGGGCGATTAAAGCATCTCAAGCATGAGCGTCCGGATATGATTGTGGGTGTCTGTGGGTGCATGGCACAGAGTTGGGGACAGCAGCTTGTGGATGATTTCCCGCACGTAGACATCGTAATGGGTACCAGGAGGCTGGCGGAATTGCCGCGTCTTATCAGGATGTGCCGGGAGTTAGGCCGCGCTGTTGTCGATATTTCCGAAACACCGTCAGAAACCAACGTCGCGAACACGATGCGGGAGAGTTCTGTCTCTGCATGGGTCACCATCATGCACGGCTGCAATAATTTCTGTAGTTATTGCATCGTTCCCTATGTGCGGGGGCGGGAGCGCAGTCGAAGCAGTTCTGATATTCTCCGGGAAGTGAAATCGCTGGCTGAGGCTGGGTACAAAGAGATCACACTATTGGGTCAGAATGTCAATTCTTACGGAATTGGTACAGATGAGTCGCTGGATTTTGCCGATCTCCTTGCCATGATAGACCGGAATTCTAACGGCATAGAGCGGGTAAGATTCACAACGTCCCATCCCAAGGATGTATCTTCCCGACTGATTGACGCGGTAGCAGACCTCTCCAAAGTATGCGACAATTTCCATTTGCCGGCGCAGGCTGGATCTGACAACATTCTCTCCCGGATGAATCGCGGCTATACTCGTCAGTATTACATTGATCTGGTGCATGAACTCAAGGAGAGAATTCCGCGTATATCCATCACAACGGATCTCATCGTGGGCTTTCCGGGCGAGACGGAAGAGGATTTTCAGGATACCCTCGATCTGGTGCGACAGGTGGAATTTGACGTAGCTTTCTGCTTCAGATATTCACCGCGAAGGGACACGCCGGCGGCGTCTATGGACGATCAATTGCCCGAAGACGTCAAAATGAGCCGACTTCATGAGCTTCTGAGGATTCAGGATGAGATCAGCATGGCGAAAAACGAAGCGCTCGTGGGGACGCGTCAGATGGTTCTGGTTGAGGGGCTTAATCCCAGGTATGAGTCTCAGATCACCGGTCGCACAAGCGCCAACAAGATCGTCTTCTTCCCCGGGGATGTCGAACTGATAGGACAGCTTATTCCCGTTGTTATTACTGGTGCTGGCAATTGGTCACTCCGCGGCGAGCAGTGCGAATCGGAAGAGATTAGAATGGAGCATACTGCCAGTTTATCGTAAGTACCCAGACAAAATCGATTTCATATTCCATGTGGAGATATTCAGGCGATATCTTGGTAGGGGTGGGTAAATGGATTTTGATTGGAGAATCAAAATCCATTTACCAACCCTACAACAACATGAAAATAATTCTGGTCAGGCACTTAGTACTACTTTGTCATTTAGCGTTTTTGTACCAAATTCTGCGTGATGTACCTGTAGCCCAACTTTCTAAGTTGGCTTCTTATCGGAAAACCAAGATAGAATCTTGGGCTACTTCGGCTAAA
>SDBT01001876.1_pt1 | contig 37734 bp, 34 predicted proteins | sample 2277101 | NCBI WGS metagenome assembly SDBT01 (sample SAMN10404973, study PRJNA504765) | marine sediment metagenome | isolation source: marine sediment core GS10_PC15, 103 cmbsf | place: Arctic Ocean: Southern Knipovich Ridge | collected 2010 | reverse complement strand
CAAGTTGGAAGGCGTTAATAACAAAATCAAAGTCATCAAACGGAAAGCATACGGATTTCATGATCTACGCTACTTTACATTGAAAATTTACCAGGCTTTCTCCAACTAATTGGGAGAAGAACCATCCTGTCAAATGTCTTCTATTTACGCCGAAAACGGTAGAACCTTTTCAATTCTCACCGGCAGAGCCGGTGGATTAATTCTAATTTAAGGTGTCAGCTTGAACGGCTGGTAGGTTTTGGGGAAATAAGGTCTTCCAGTCTCGCCCATGTGGTGGCCCAGAAGGCTTGACCGATCCGCATAATTCAATATCGTCAGCATCAACTCCCTGCCCCGCAAAAACCCTAAACACCCCTTTGCTGCGTTCACTTCATCAAAGGACACAACATCATCGCGGCGTACGTTCGGACCCGCAAGCGCCACAGGTACTGGTTCGCCCGAGTGGATCAAGGGCGATATGCTCGGTGTGGAATGGTCTGATGTGACTGTGACTAACAAGTCGTCCCTGCTTTCTACTGCCTGGACCAACTCGTCCAGGCCGCGGTCCAGAGAGGCGATGGCGGTTTTCTTTCCCTTGGGGTCTTGTGCGTGGGCAGCCTCATCCGGCACCTTGGTGTGCACATGGAAAAAGTCATGTGAGTCGTCGGTTAGAGCCAGACGCACTCTTTCTCTCATATCTTCACAGGGATCGTTGCCGTCTTTGACTCGGACAAAGGTGAGTCCCAGTTCGTGCGCCAGCCCCCCATAGACTGATCCTGAGGCAATCAACATGCCTGAAAGCCCCCAGCGCCGATCAAAGGGTTCCTGGATGATGCGCCGGCCACAGCGCTGCGTGGCCAGAAAGTTTGCAGCAGGAAGCCTTCTCTCTGCGCGTAGGCGGTTTAACTCATGGCTTGCCAACACGTTGTGGCAGTGCGTCAAATACTCATTCAGCGCTTTTGCAGTACGTTCGGCTTTTTCTGACTCGGGGTTGTTGGAAACAGGACAGAGGCGGGCCATGGCACAACCGCGCACCATGGGATCGGAATCAGACACATAAGGCGAGGCGTTTCCGCTCAGGATCAGGATAGCGTCATTTGGGCGGGTCTGGCGGAGCTTGAAATGGATGCCATGGGCCTCATAGGGAGTGACGGCAGCAAATAGCTCTCCCATCTCTTTTGCATCCCCTTTGATTTCATCGCGGCCGTGCGTGAGGCTCGGGACACCATCTTGCCAGGTCACGCCCGCAAGGTGGGCAAGACAAAGTACATCCCTGTCATCAAAGGCCACACCATTGCCCACGGCCTCTAATAGCCCACGGCCGGGAAATCCTTTCAGGTCGTAGCCAAAGAGCAGATAATGGGCGGTCTCGCTGGGCAGACACTGCCCGGAGAGTGCAGCATGAAAAAGGCCGTTACTTCCCAGGCGAGCTAGGCGGTCCATGTTTGGGGTGGCAGCAGCTTGAAGGGGGGTTTGGTGATCCAGAATATTGTACGATCGGTCACCGAGGCCGTCTAGGAGAACAAGGATAATCTTCATCAGGAACCCAGAAAGGTCGCAATGGGTCAGCCGCGGGATACGAAGCCCGCTGATGGACCTTGGGTATCGATACCGCAATGATCTGCTTGTGTCAAATATTCGTCTATGACCTTGCTGGTCTGCAGCAAGCCCTTTACCTCTCTTATCTCCAAGGCCCACCACTGACAGCCAACATCATAAAGGAGGTCGAGGCGGTCTTGGATTTCTTCCAAACACTCCGGCGGAACGTGCCCCGAGCCCTCTGTATGATATACGTGGGCGTTCAACACACGATCCGAATGGGGCGTAACAAAATCTTCAACTGCATAGTACTGGCTCCTTACCGACTCGCAAGCCCGGGCGTGACCAATATCAAGTGTCACTGCAGCCCCACTTCCGCGTATGAGCTTTTCAAAAAGTTGCGGTTTGCTCGTCCACCCCCAGGCCAAATTCTCCAGGCAAACCCGAACCCCTCGGTCTGCACCATACTGAACCAGGCGCTTTAGATTGTCTATGGTCGACTCCCATGACAGGGGCTCTGTAGAATCATGGCCAAGGCCGATGTGAACGGTCAGATATTTTCCTCCCACCTTGGAAACAAGCCGAACAATCCTGCGGAAAAACGCTTCAGCCTCCTTGGCCTGCTGAGGGTCTTCGTGGCCCAGATCCGTCTGGTAAAAAGGGCAATGATAGCGAACCTCCAGGGGGTCAAGACCTGATATGTCGTCCGCCCAGGTTGATTGCTCTTCAGGTGTAAGAGGTACTGCTTCTGCGTCAAAGGACCAGTCAACGCCGGAAAAACCGTGCTCCAAGGCAAACGCCTTGAGCTTGCCCACGTCTGAAAAAATGTTACACATGGCTAGTTTCGGTTTCATGATCATTGCTTTGTCTGAAAACCCCCCTGGCCCCCTTTTGTCAAAGGGGAACATAGGTGTTGGCCTTTGTCAAGCAGGGACATTGGCATTGCCATTGAAGATTATTGATTGGAAACTCACCAATTACAACTTTAGGCATTTTCTTGACCAATGATAAATGACCAATGATAAATGACCAATGATAAATGATCGATGATAAATGACCCTCAACTTTAGGCATTTTAGGCACTTTCTTTTACTAATGACGAAGGATGCAGCCCAATCCCGACACGTCGGGACACAGCGGGATTTGTGAAGCTGTCAACATTCAATCGTAATTGGCCCACGACCCAGACAGTCGTCTTACCTTGTATTGGGACAAATTCTGGGCTATCAGGACGGTTGAAAATGGTTTCTGTTTTGGGAGGTCATGATGTGTAGAAAAACCGCCTGCCTCGTTATACTGACCGCCCTTTCCGTTATGTGCGCCTGCAGCCAAGAGGAAAATCCGGTTGTCTTCGCCGTAGGCGGCGCGCCCACCTCATTGGCCTTCTGGGAGGAAGTCGTTCGGGATTTTGAGAAAGAATCTGGAATTCCCGTCGAATTGTTGCGCCAACCCATGGATACCAACCAACGGAGAGAGGGGCTGGTAGTCGCCTTGCATGCTCGCCAGAGCACCCCTGACGTGTTTCTCATGGATGTGGCCTGGCTGGGTCTGTTCGTTGCCTCCAGGTGGCTTGAGCCGCTGGGCAGCGAGATTGACCAAACGCCCTTCTTCGGCTCTGTCCTCAAAATGACGGATATCCACGAGGGACAGCTCATGGCGCTGCCCGTTTTCATGGACGGCGGGCTTTTGTACTACCGCAGGGATCTCCTTGACCGGTTTGGCATTGCCGCCCCCCCAAAGACCTGGACCGAACTTCTCTCCAATGCCCGAACCGTGCAAGACAAGATGCGCGGAACCAACCCGGATTTCTATGGTTTCGTGTGGCAGGGCGCCCAGTACGAAGGGCTTATCTGCAATTTTCTGGAGTTCGCAGGTTCAAACGGCGGGTTCGTCATTGAAAAAAATAAGATTCTCATGGACACACCCGAAAACCGCAGGGCCCTATCCTTTATGGCCGATCTCATCTGGACCCACCACGTCTCCCCGCCAAATGTCTTTACTGAAATGAAAGAGGAGGAGGCTCGCGCCAGCTTTGAGGCAGGAAACGCCTTGTTCGAACGCAACTGGCCCTACGCCTGGGCACTGCACCAAAGCCCGGAGTCGAAGGTCAGAGGCAAAACCGGCGTCGCGCCGATTCCTGCACCGCCGGCAGGTGAGAGTGTTTCCACTCTGGGCGGTTGGCATATCGGCATTTCCAGGTTTTCCGACGTCAAAGCCCAGGCTCTGGAACTCGTCCGATTTGTCACCTCGAGCCAAACTCAGAAGAAACTTGTTCTCAATTTGGGTTGGAACCCGGGCCGCAAAGACCTGTATTCCGATCCGCAAGTACTTGACAGAGCACCGCACTTGGCGCAGTTGAAAGATGTCTTTCAAAATGCCCGTCCCAGACCCGTCTTGCCGTATTACACGCAGATTTCAGCAATCGTTCAACCATACATAAATGGCGTCCTGGCCGGAAAATACGCACCTGAGCCGGCACTTGCAGCGGCCGAAAAAGAGGTGGCAGCTCTCATGGAGCGTTATCGCACAAAGTGACGAGGCCCATGGTCTTGCCAAGCCGGACCAGGGTGTCGAGTTGAAGGTGACGGTGGGGAAGGGAAAAACACGTGAACGCCCAACACTCTGAAAAACACTTCTGGCTTCCAACAGACAGGGAATCATGGGAGGCATTTGCGTTTGTAGTCCCCTTCTTTTTTTCGTGGTGTTGTTCATTCTGGTGCCTGTGCTGGGCACGCTTGTGGACAGCTTTTTTCGGGACGTCACCTATCTGCTGAAAAAATTCATCGGTCTTGAGAACTTCGTTCGACTCGTTCACGACCCAGGGTTTTTGCGGGCCTTTTGTTTCAGTTGTCTGTTCGTGCTGGTCTCGGTACCACTGGAGACCTTGCTGGGCTTGATGATCGCACTGGTCATCAACGAACACGCCCCTGCGTGGGCTTTTGCGGACCTGCGTCCTCATACCCTGGGCCATTCCAGCGGCTGTTTCCGACCGTATCTTCGAGCTCATTTATAATTACACTTTCGGCGCAGCCAATTACCTGATGGGAGCTCTTCATTTGACAAAGGGGCCGGTAAACTGGCTCGGCAGTGAAGCCGGAGCGTTTTTTGCCCTGGTCGTGGCAGACACGTGGAAGACCACCCCCTTTGCGGCCATTATACTGTTGGCAGGCCTTTCTTCCATCCCCGAGGATTTGTACTGTCAGGCCAAGGTCGACCGGGCGGGTCTGATACAGAGATTTTGTAGAATCACCCTTTCACTGCTGAGACCCGTGCTTATTGTCACACTTCTTTTTCGCACCATTGACGCTCTTCGTGTGTTCGACCTCATATTCGTCCTCACCGGCAGAGGCCCTGGTGGAGCCACCACATCCCTGTCGCTGTTTGCCTATGACTATTTCTCGGCTGGCGATTTTGGCTACGGGTCTGCGGCAAGCTTGATATTATTCCTGTTGGCCTTTGGCTTGTCAGTGACTTACGTCAAGCTGGGGCGATTCGAGCGGGAAGTAACATGAAGGAGGAGCGGTTCAAAAAGCTCTTGCTCGGGCTTGGCGCTGTGCTTACAGCCTTGTTTTGTCTGGCGCCAGTTTTTTACATGGCCCTTACGAGCCTGAGTCTGCACCCAGACTTTCTTTTGCCGGACAAGGGCTTTGGTGTCACATTGTCGCACTTTCGCGCGGTCATTGCCTCGGATACAGTGCATTTTATGGCCATTTTGCGAAACAGCCTGATCATATCAGCAGCAAGCGCGATCATTAGCATATTTATTGCCTCCCTGGCCGCATACGCGATAACGCGCCTTGTGGTTCCAGCCAAGGCATTTCTCATATTCTTGATCCTGGCAGTTGCCATGTTTCCCCCGGTGAGCCTGGTCAGCTATCTGTTCAAGCTCATGTCGGCCCTTGGCTGGATAAATACTTACCTGACTCTACCCTATGTGGCCTGAACCTGACGGCCGGACTGGAAAGGCCCACTGCCGGCGAGATTCGCTTTGATGAACACATTGTAGCCTCTCCTGGAAAGCGTATCTTTCTTGCCCCCCGCAAGCGCAACGTGGCAATGGTTTTCCAAAGCTACGCCTTGTATCCCCACTTAGATGTCTTTGACAATGTGGCCTTTCCTCTGCGGATAGCAAAGAAAAAAGACACAGACATCAAAATAGCAGTACAAAGGGTCGCTGAGATGCTTGGCATAGACAAACTGTTTGAACGCAAACCAGCAGAACTCTCCGGAGGCCAGCGCGCTGGTCCGCCGGCCCGAGGTGTTTCTGCTTGACGAGCCTCTTTCCAACCTGGACGCACAACTGCGCACCACTACCCGGGCCGAACTCAAACGATTGCAGCGCGAATTGCAAATCACCACCCTATATGTGACCCACGATCAGACAGAAGCCATGACTCTGGGCGACCGGATCGCACTGCTCAAACACGGCGCGCTCGTGCAAGTCGGCACTCCCGAAGACATGTATGAACGGCCTGAAACCCATTTTGCTGCAACTTTCATAGGCTCTCCGCCCATGAATCTGATCCCGGCCCTGGCCAGAGAGCAAAACGGCCAAACCGAACTCACCTTCGGCACCACGACAATGGTATTGCCTCCCGAAAAAATCGACCGGGTAAAGCTCAAGAAGCCACACCTTGTCCTGGGTATCCGTCCCGAGCATGTCACGCTGTGCAGTCAAGGTGACAGAGAAACGCTTTCCGGTGCCGTGACCACCATCGAACCTCTAGGGCGGGGAACTCTGATACATGTTGGCACAGACTGTGGAGAGATACTCGTCTTAAGTGAAGAAAGACATGTCAAGGTGGGCGAGACAGTGCATATTTTTCTTGATCCGAACCGGGTTCATGCCTTTGCTAGCCCAGAACCTGGGTAGCTATCTCCATGTGATTTGGGACGGTGCCTTCGGCATAGGCTTCAACGATTTTCTTGGCACATGGCGATGCGAACTCTTGCAGGTATGTTTGAATGTGCGCGGAAGTGCCGCATGTGCTTCCATCCAGCAAGCGGTAGTTCTTGGACAAAACGCAGCCCAACTGCTCCTTTCCTTCCTCCCACTCAAACCCTAGTATCTCTGCGATGCGCACGCCCTCTGCTATGTGGCGAAGGGGAAGAAGTAACTGCACCCCAAAATGCTTCACTACATCTTGGTAAACATCCAAGGCTTGGCGAGTCTGGTTTATTTTCGCCGCCCCATCATGCCACTCTCTTTCTCCGGATATGATAGACACATTGCCCAGAGCAAGGGCGAGGGGGATTCGAACACTGTGAAGGTACAGGTGGCAACCCACGCACGGTGTGTAAAATTCATATCTTGAGCTCAGCTCTGTTATGAATCGTCCGTTCAGTGCCTGCCAGAATCCAGGAGAACCAAGGACCACCAAGTCGTGAACCCGAACTTCAGGCAGCCGCCTTGCCAGACGCTCAACTGCCTCCGCCACACTTGCCCACGGCCCGTGCTCCGTGCCCGTATAGACATAGGTGGGAAGAAGATCGGTGAAGGACTTTTCTTCTACACTCTCGATAGCCGCGGCTACACTGTCGCGGCCTGCTATTTCCACGATGGCCAGTCCTGACATGGCCCGGTATTGCGAAATCCTTTCTGGCGACAGAAGCCACTCAGGCAGATTCACAACACATTCGGGTTTGTCGGAAAACTGTTCCTTGAGACGAAAATCACGAGTAGGCATGAGGTCCCCTCCCATGCGGAAATTCATTGCTGTCGGTTGGGCATTTCCCACTGCACAGGCCAGTCCAACAGACGGGGAGTATCTAAAACAATTAAGGCATCTTGTCAATCATTCGGCTGGCACATGATAGGCAATGAAGCTTGAAAGGTCCTTTCCACTGTGCTAAGAAAACAAATTTCCAGCTGGGATCTCGTGGCGGGTTGGCTTTGAGTGAGCTGAACATCAAATCAAGAGGAGGATGATTCTATGAAAAGGCATTTAATCACAGTCTTAGCATGTGTGGTTTGGGTGACTTTGTTAGGTCTGGGCTGTAAGGCGAAGGTAGAGGAGCCCATCAAGATTGGCATCAATGCGCCTATCACCGGTGACATTCCCAAGGTGGGCGAGGGCACGAAGTTCGCGGCCCAGATGTGGCTGGAAGATATTAAAGCCGCCGGCGGCCTCAAGGTCGGGGGCAAAACGTATCACGTTGAGTTGGTCATTGAGGACAACGAGGCCAAAGCCGAATCCGCGGTTAAGGCCAATACCAAGATGATCACCGACGAGGGGGTGCTCGTCATTGTCGGCCCCCAGTCCTCCAAGCAGGCAATACCTGCGGGCGATGTAGCAAACAACTACAAAACGCCCATGATCAGCCCATGGTCCACAAATCCCGACACCACCAAGGACAGGCCCTATGTTTTTCGTGGCTGTTTTCTTGATCCCTTCCAGGGACCGGTGCTGGCCAACTTCATAAAAGAGGAGTTCGGAGTCAAGAAAGTCGCAGTTCTATACGACGTGGCCAGTGACTATCCAAAGGGACTTGCCGAGTTTTTCAAAAAGGCCTGGGAAGACCAGAACGGAAAAGGCTCGGTGGTGGCTTATGAGAGTTTCACTACAAGGGATGCCGACTTCAGTTCCCAGTTGACGAAAATCATCAGATCCGGCGCTGAGGTGTTGTTTACCCCGCAGTACTACAATGAGGTGGCGTTGATCGTGCAGCAGGCCCACGAATTGGGCTGGAAAAAACCCATTGTGGGCAGCGACAGTTGGGGTTCGGCAGAGACAGTGGAACTGTGCGGCAAAGAGTGCTACGGGTTGTTCTTCAGCACGCATTATGCTGCCGCCGGGGCAACAGGGGCAACCAAGGCGTTCATTGATCGTTACAAGAAGAAGCACGGGTATGTGCCTGACGATGTTGGGGCGTTGACCTGGGACTCCTTGCTCATTATTCAACAGGCCATTGAGTCCTGCGGCAAGATTACCGGGGACCTGAAAAAAGACCGCCAGTGTGTCCGTGATGCTTTGGCACGGATAAAGAAATTTGACGGCATCACGGGGCAGATGACCTTTACCGAGGATGGCGACCCGATCAAGTGTGCTGTCATCGTCAGGATCAGCAACAAGGGCGAGTTCGAGTTCTATAAGTCTGTCTGCCCGTGACGCAAGAGCCAAAGAGGGCAATGTAGCCTCACGATCCACGGTCCGCCGTGGGTGGCGGCCCGTGGGCGAAAGCTGACGGAGACCTTTACATAGCCACCGTTATGTCCGTGTGTGTCCACGCAAGGGCGGGCCAGGGCAGGGCCATGAGCCAGACTCTGAGCCCGCCTTTTCTTGGCAACGTGCCACAGGGAACACAGTCCAATGGCGTTTTTCTTTCAAAACCTGATCAACGCGCTGCAGTGGGGCAGCTTCTACGCCCTGATCGCCCTGGGCTATTCCATGGTGTACAGCATCCTCATGCTGTTTAACTTTGCCCACGGCGATATCTTCATGGTCGGGGCCTACATCGGCTTCGGTGTGGCAAGTGGTCTGGTGGCTCTCGCCTCAATGGGCGCTGTTGGGCTGCCCGGCTGGTTGATCCTGGTGTTGACCATCATTATCTCCATGTTCCTGACTTCTTTTGTGGGTGTGATTGTCGAAAGAGTAGGCTATCGGCCCTTGCGGGATGCACCCAGGGCCTCGGCTGCCATCACCGGCCTGATGATAGGAATCATCCTGGAGACAGGAAACCTGGCACTGCTCGGTGCAAGACGCGTAAGATTCCCATCATTGATCCAAACGACCACATACGACGTGGGTGGGGTCTTCATAACAAACAAAAAGATCATGATTGTGGTCGTTTCCATGGCCCTCATGCTTGCTCTACATCAGTTTGTGAAAAGAACCAAGTTTGGCATGGCCATGCGGGCAATGGCTTTTGACTATGTGGTTGTGCCTTTGATGGGGGTGCCTATTAACACAATTGCGGCTCTGACCTTCGCCATTGGTTCGGCCCTGGCTGCAGCAGCAGGGATACTCTTTGGCGTTGCCTATCCTGTTCTGGATCCTTACATGGGTATCTTGTTCGGCTGGAAGGCTTTCGTAGCCGCTATCCTGGGGGGAAGGGGTTCTATCCTGGGCGCCACACTGGCAGGCTTTTTGTTAGGGTTCATTGAGATCTTTGTGGTCATGATCTTTCCCTCCACGCTGCGGGATTTTATCGCATACTCGATTATACTGCTCATCTTGGCCTTCAGGCCCCATGGGTTCTTTGGCGAACCTTACAGCGCGCGACTGAGGCTGTAAGGTGTCAAATGGGTCAAGAGCGACAAGGCATTGTGGACGTTTGTGGCATGTTGATCCTATATATCTTCATGATCCTGAATACTGGTTTCTGGATAAAAGTGTCTTTTGTTACTTTCAGCCGTCGTAGCACAAGCTACTATGGCGAAGTCGGCTCGATATTCATTACTCCTTGTTCGATATTCTGCGGTTCAAGAAGATTTGCCCAAGTGAACAGTATTGGGATTAGGTATTAAGCGAGGCTCTGAATTGGTAGAACAAAACGCAAGCACGGGGGGGGGTAGGGGTAAAATAAGGGCTTGTTTTTCCCGGATCCCCTTGCTGGCGTGGCTTTTTGCTGCCCCCATAGCGGTTGCGCTGGAACATCTGATCGGCACCCCGGTAGCCGAGGCATTGGGGCTGCCAAGAATACCGGTGCTTTTCGGTTTCGTCATCATGTTAAAGAAACCTCTCCTGATCCCCAGCGTAACCCTTTACGTGCTGCTCATATTTGTCATTCCAACAGGTGTCATAGCAAGGCTGAGTGCTGCGCCGGCAAACAGGCTTGCGGCAAAGCTGCTGCGGTTCCCACTGTTGTTTTCTGTAATAGTCCATCTCGGTCTGCTTTACGCTGCTTTGCATATTTGGTCCGAACTTAGTGATTACCGGGTCCTCACACTCAAGCTCACCTTGATTGCCGTCATGCTCACGCTGAGCCTGAATGTGATCAATGGTTACATGGGAGAGTTCTCCTGTTCTCACCCCGGCTTCATCGCCCTGGGGGCATACGCAGCATCGGTATTTACCGTGGGTCTGTTTGTAAACGACAGACTCTTTGGGTCTGCCATCCTTCCGGCCGCTTTAGGCCCTTTTATGTTCCCCATCGCATTGATCCTGGGCGGATTGACAGCATCAGTAGGGGCCCTTGCTGTTGCCATACCGTCGTTCAGGACCAGGGGCGACTATCTGGCCATCATCTCCCTGGCCTTTATGTTCATCGTCAAGAGCATGATTGAAAACCTGGAGGTGGTTGGTGGGCCTCGAGGTTTGAGCAGCCAGCCAGACTTGGCCAATCTGCCTACGGTGTTTGTGTGGACCGTCGTCTGTGTCTGGGTCATCAACAACTTTGTGCGCTCTACCATGGGAAAAGCGCTCAACGCCGTGCGTGACGGGGAAATGGCCGCGGAGGCCATGACAGTGAACACAAGACAGACCAAGATGGTGGCGTTTCTTTTTTCAGCCTTTTGGGCTGGTGTGGCCGGTGGGCTTTTTGCCCATGTGCTCAGGTACGTCAATCCAAGCACTTTCGGCATTCAGAAGCTGGCCGAGGTGCTGGCAATGGTCTACTTTGGCGGGCTTAACTCGGTCTATGGATCAATTGTTGGGGCCGTAAGCCTCAGTCTTCTGGGCGAAGCCCTGCGGCCGTTGGAAATGTTTAAGTGGATCATCATTCCGCTCTTGCTCATCTTGGTTATGATTTATCGTCCAACAGGCCTTATCGCCTTCAAGGAATTTGATGTGAAGAATCTCGTAGCGCCGAAAGAGAAACGAGAGGTATAGCATGTCTCTGCTTAGTGTGGAGAAGATGAGCCACGACTTCGGCGGGTTGCGAGCCGTGAACAACTACAGTCTGGGGATCGAGTCAGGCCAAATCAGGGGCCTTATCGGACCAAACGGGGCAGGCAAAACCACCATCTTCAACCTCATCACCGGCATATACAGGCCCACACAAGGCAACATTATCTTTGACGGCAATGAAATCGTGGGCCTTCAGCCTTACCGAATCGCATCCATGGGCCTTGGCAGAACCTTCCAGAACATTCGGCTGTGGAGGCACATGACCGTGCTTGAGCATGTGAAGATGGCCCGTTACTCGAGGATTACTTACGGATTGATCGGGGCCTTTTTCGGCACTCGCAAACGGCACAGGGAAGAAGCTGAGATCGAAGAAAAAGCCTATAGCCTTTTGGAGTTGGTAGGTATTGGCCACCTTGCGGATCAGATTGTGCCCAACCTGCCCTATGGCGCACAGAGAAGGGTGGAGATGGCCAGGGCTTTGGCCATGGAACCCAAGGTGTTGCTGTTAGATGAGCCCACTGCGGGCATGAACCCCGAAGAGTTGGTTCAGATGATGCAGATCATCCGCCAAATTCATGGCGAGTTCGGGTTGACCATTTTCCTTATAGAGCACAGGCTGAAGGTAGTCATGGAACTGTGCGAGATGATTCAAACACTGGTTTTCGGCGAGGTCATCGCCGAAGGCACACCTGAAGAAATCCAGGACAACCCAAAAGTGATTGAGGCCTATTTGGGCAAGGAGGTGGTTCACTGATGCTGCTGTCTGTAGAAAACCTGCGAGTCTCCTACGAAAAGATCACAGCTTTGCACGGCATAAGCTTCCAAATCGATGAAGGAGAAATCGTGTGCATCATTGGCGCAAATGGCGCAGGCAAGAGCACCACCCTTCGAGCTATTTCCCGCCTGGTCCCTGTGGAAAAGGGAACGAAAATGACGTGCATGGGAAAAGATTTGCTGAAGTACCCAGCGGACAAGGTGGTCAGCAAGCTGGGGATCTCTCACGTTCCCGAGGGAAGGCGTCTGTTTGGTAATCTCACGATCATGGAAAACCTCAAACTGGCCACGTTTGCCAGGAAGAACGGCAGAAAGATCCAGCGGGATATGAAGCGGGTGTTTTCTATTTTCCCGCGCCTTGATGAAAGGAAAACTCAGAAAGCCGGAACGCTGAGCGGTGGTGAACAGCAGATGCTCGCCATTGGCAGGGCGTTTATGAGCGCAAGAAAGATTATGCTCCTTGACGAGCCATCAATGGGGCTGGCTCCTTTACTCATGCTGAATGTGTTCGAGGCGCTGAAGGAACTGAACCAGGAAGGAACCACTATTCTTCTTGTGGAGCAAAACGCTCGATTGGCACTGCAATTTGCCAAACGAGGCTACGTGCTGGAAACGGGCAACGTTGTGCTGGAAGGTCCTTCAGCAGACCTTCTTGTCAACCCCGAGGTGAAGAAAGCCTACTTGGGCTAACTAGAACCTCGGCGTCAATCTGCGGGATGGCTTGTGCGACGTACCCAATGTACGCCTCCGCGCAATCCCTTGATTTCCTTGACCTTGCGGAAAATTACTCATTTCTGAATTGGAAACTGACGCTAGTGCCCGATGTCTAAATGATTCATTTCCGGATGGGCACTAACTGATTTTTTTTACGGAGAACACATGACAAAGATTCTGGTTTGTGACGGATTGCATGAGAGCGGGCTGGAATTGCTCAAATCCACAGAAGGGGTCCACGTTGATGCCCCTGAAAAATGGAGTATGGAAGAAATCACCGCACAGCTTCCGAAATACGATGCCATGGTCGTTCGCAGTCGCACCGAGGTCACTGCTCAAATGCTTGAAAAGGCGGATCAGCTGAGAGTTATCGGGCGAGCAGGGACCGGAGTGGATAATATCGACATTCCTGTTGCCAGTGCTCGAGGGATCCTGGTCATGAATACCCCCGGCGTAAATGCCGTGGCTGCTGCAGAACACACCATGGCACTTATGCTGGCCCTGGCCCGCCATGTCCCCCAAGCCGCCCAGTCCACTCGCGAGGGGCGCTGGAAAAAAACGCGCTTCGTGGGAACAGAACTGTACCGGCACGCGTTGGGCATCCTAGGCCTAGGAAAGATCGGTTCCATTGTGGCCGACCGGGCCTTGGGCATGGGTATGGAGGTCATCGCATACGATCCCTACATGACCCCTGAGGCAACTGCCATTCTGGGCGTGCACTGGGTGGAGCTGGATGAACTCCTTGCCCGAAGCGATTTCATTACGCTGCACACTCCCCTCACCAAGGAAACCGAGCGCATCATCAATCGTTTGACCCTGGCAAAGACACGACCGGGAACCCGGATAATCAACTGTGCTCGCGGAGGACTCATAGACGAAGAAGCCCTTTATGAAGCACTCAGAAGCGGCCATATTGCGGGTGCAGCACTGGATGTGTTCTCATCAGAACCGCCCACGGACAACCCGCTTCTTTCTCTTGACAGTGTCATTGCCACGCCCCACCTGGGGGCGTCCAGCATACAGGCCCAGGCGAATGTGTCTCGCACCATTGCTTCCCAGTTGTTGGACTATCTCCAAAAGGGGATCATCCGAAATGCGGTGAACTTTCCCTCTATTAGCTCCAAGGCATACGAGAAGCTACGTCCCTACCTTGCATTAGCAGAAAGCCTTGGGTCCCTTCAGGGCCAGTTATGTAAACACATCGAGGTGCTCGAGATCGAATACAGCGGACCCGAATTGCAGGACCAACCCCTTCAACCCATTACCCAAGCAGTCGTCAAGGGCCTTTTGGCGCCTGTTCTGGCAGAAAGGGTCAATCTGGTAAACGCCCCTATCCTGCTTCAGGAGCGACGAATCAAGCTGGTGACCTCAACCACATCGGAATCCAGGGGATATACCGGTATGATTACGGTTCGGGTGAAGGGAAAAGGGCTTACATCTTCTGCTGCAGGCACGGTGTTTCCTGGAGAGGCTGCCCGTTTAATACGCCTTAATAATTACCGCTTGGAGGCGGAACTAAGGGGGATTAACTTGGTGATCCAGAATCTGGATCGACCCGGAACCATCGGGACCATAGGATCGACCCTGGGCAAGTTCGACGTAAACATTGCAAATATGCACCTGAGCCGAACGCCGGAAAGAGACACGGCGATGTCCATCATCCGGTTGGATAACGAGGCCCCTGCCGACGCCCTCGACGCCCTCCGAGACCATTCCAGTATACTTTCGATACAACAGGTAAGGCTTTGAGTTATTCGGGTGACAGACCAACAAGACAAGGCCCACATCGAGGCACGTTGGGGGAGGGGTAACCGTTCACGGCGCGGCATGCTTCTTTCCACCCCGTGAACGCTTACGGGGAGGGTTAGACTTGCGCGGCACGAGCTGCATCCAGCAAATCGTTGACTCCGAAGGCATTTTGGCTGTGCCTGTAGTAATCTAGCGTCACGTGTGAAAGTCTTTCATAGAGCTGCTCCCGGGCAGCAAGAAGCTTTGGGTAGCAGCGCACCAGCGATTGTTTATTCGTTTCGGTCGGCTCTTTGGTAAACATGTCCCTCCACAGCACAGGTCGCTGGTTGCCTATATACTTTTTCAGCATCTGTTCCTGAATCTCAGGTGGCGTGGCCAGATGAACCACTGTCGTTTGTCTGCGAAGCTTTTTCAGAATCTCTTCTCCCGTGTAAATAGCACTGCCGGTCGTATCAATAACTATATCCTCTTCAGAATTATCCAGCCCATTCTTTAAGTACGCCAGAAGTTGGGCAAGCACTTCTATTTCATAGGCCAGGTACTTGGCTTCACGCTCCCTGTAGCGGGACTCGTATGGGAATCCCATCCACTGTCCTAACCTCGTGATACCCCCATCTGACCTTGTCAGCTCAGGGGCCAGTTTCTCCGCAATCAAATGATCACAACAAATGTGTCTGAAGCCGTGCACAGAAAGCTTTCCGGCCCAATGGGATTTGCCTGATCCTGACATGCCGACTATTGAGAGATGCATCATTTTAAGCGGCTTTCCTTGGCTTGGCCGTCTAAACTCTTGCCTCAAACCTGCTGAACCCCTTCTCCGCTCAACACGCGATCAATATCGAGCAGGATCTTTACGTCTCCGTCCATCTTGGCCATGCCAAGGATATACTCGGTATCCAGTTTCGCCCCGAATGTTGACGAATCGTCGACCTCGTCTGCTTTGATGTTCAGCACCTTAGAAACAGAGTCTACTATGATTCCGATCTGCACATTGCGAACTCCCGCTGCTATCTCCACAACGATAATACAGGTACGCTCGGTGGCATCGACGGCGTCCATCCCAAGTCTAGCCCTCAGATCCACAACCGGAATCACTTGACCCCGCAGGTTGATCACGCCCCTCACAAACTCGGGTGTCTGGGGAATCGTGGTCACAGGCATCATACCGACGATCTCCCTGATCGCTAGAATGCCAATGCCAAAATCCTCTTCTCCCAAAGTAAAGGTGAGGTATTTCCCTTCCATCGCGGTCGTGTCCCTTTGTGGGCGAGTCCACGTTTCGGCCTGTGGGGCGATCGTATGGGTCGGGTCTGAATCCGCAGGCTGTTTGAGGTCTGGGGTGGGTTCAGAGACTCGTGGGAAGTCACGGAGGTCTTTCGGCTCCGTTGGAGCCAGATTAGTCGTCTTGGCCTGTTGTTCAACCTTCTGCTTCAGCTTTGAACCACACCTGAAGGAGGGTACCTTCCTGGGATTGACCCGGATAGGTTCACCTGTGTTCGGGTTCCTGGCGGTATAGGCCTTATGCTCCTTGACAGATATGCTGCAGAACCCCCGGATTCGGACTCTGTCACCTTCGGCAAGGGCATCTGTGATCCTACCGAAGATGACCTCCACGGCCTGCTTGGCCTTGCGCTTTGTAATTCCTGTTACCTCCCTGAGGGAGGCTATGAGGTCGGCCTTGTTCATTTTTCAAAGGTCTCATCCTGTCAATAGTCACTGCCGCCTGTGATATTTGCGGTCCTGCACAAAGCCCGCATTGCAGGCGGAGCTATTGAACTATTGTTTACTTCTATCGACAGTAAAGGCCAACACCTTGAACTTATTCAGTCTTTTTGCAAACAATTTGTAATGGTTTGCGATTTTGACGTTGCGCTCTTGATGAATCTTTTTCCAAAATTTCTCAATGTCGTTCGCAAAACAGCCATTTTTCAGGCAGCTAAAGTGTTACGAAAATTTGTGCTTTCGGTTGAAGTGGTTTGCCCGTTGGAGATTTAGGCAAGCACCAAGTTCCCTTTTGGGTGGGGGCCAATGACTTCGCCGATGATGGCTGCTGATTCTACCCCTTGGCTCTTCAGCTCCTTGAGGCAGGCTCCTGCTTGATCCGCCCTTATCGCGATAACCAACCCTCCTGAGGTCTGGGGGTCAAACAGAAGTTCTTCTTCGTGGACCGAGATTGTTCTCGCTGTTGTCCAAGAGCCATCGACCAGTTTTCTGTTTGCCTTGTTGCTCCCCGTGGTCTCGCCTTTTTGATACATGAGGAGTCCGTTGGGGTAAAAAGGAAGCTTGTCGTAAAAAAGGTTTATTCCCACGCCACTTCCCCGTGCCACCTCCAGAATGTGTCCCATGATGCCGAATCCTGTGATGTCCGTGCACGCATGAACATCAAATTTCAGTGCGACCTCAATGGCCTTCCTGTTGAGGGCGGCCACCTGGGGCAAGACAGATTCCAATTCACTGTAGGGCAGCTTTCCTGACCGGCTTGCATTGAAGAGAACTCCAGTACCTAAAGGTTTGGTGAGAACAAGGGCATCGCCTTTCCGGGCACCGGAATTTGTAAGCACGCGTTCAGGGTGAACGATCCCCGTGGCAGCCAAGCCGTACTTTGGCTCATTATCATCTACCGAATGTCCCCCGGCCATTGAGGCGTCTGCTTCTTCAACCTTGTCACTTCCTCCGCGAAGGATTTCTTTCAGAATCTCAGTGTCCAGTTTTGTTGAAGGAAACATGACGAGACTGAGTGCTGTGAGGGGTTTTCCGCCCATTGCATAGACATCTGAAAGGGAATTTGCCGCTGCAATTTGTCCGAACCAATAAGGGTCATCCACCGGAGGAGTAATAAAATCGACCGTGCTGATAACAGCAATGTCAGGCGAGAGGCGATACACTGCTGCATCGTCGCTGGTCTCAAAACCCACCAGAAGATTGGGATCCTTTGACGACTGCAGCGCTTTAAGGGCTTCCGACAGATCCGTCGGACTGATCTTGGCTGCTCAACCGCACGTGCGGGAAAGCGCCATCAGGGTCTTTTTCTTCCTGAATATACTCATGTATCCTCCAATGCGGTCGAGGGCATCAGGCCATTTATCGGCGGGCACTGACTAGGATCGCATGGCCAACAGGCGGTTGATGCCGGCAACGAGTTTGGAATCCCTGGTCGTCAGGAAATTCCAGTCGGCTTGTTCGACTAAGCCAGGACGACGCTCCAGAATCACCCGTGCAGCCATCTCGGCGGTCTCCCCCGTGCAGCTCACGCAGTGCGCAAACAGTGCCGCTGAATCATCACGCACATTCTGTGTCAGCACCCTGCAACACGCGCTGCCAAATTTGGATTTAAAAAGGTCGTGGAGTTGTTTTGCTGCTGCCTGGATTTTCTTGCGGCCCCTCGTGCTTGACCCTTGCTGACCCACAAACAGCCCAAGGGCCATAACCGCGCCGCTCAGGGCACCGCACGCGCAGCCGGCCTCACCAATGCCTTCTGCAAAACCCGATGCCAACCTAATGGCGGTCTCAGGTGCCAGACCCCCTGCGAGACCCTGGTTGAGCACACAGACAACGGCCTCTGAACAGAAGAGTTGGTGGGTCTCAAAGAGATTCTCCGCCCGGCGGCCGATCAGACCAGCCAGCTCTTCAGGGGTGTGTGTCAAGGTTGCCTCTAAAGTGATGGTCTATTTGACCTTATCCGTTAGGTACCCTGCCTCTTTCCAGGCCTTGATGCCTCCGGGGTGCCGATAAACATTCGTGTAGCCAAGCTTGACTGCCCATATGGCGCCATTGTGACTGCGGCCGCACTTGGTAAATCCGCAGTAGATTACGATTAGCCTGTTTTTGTCGGGGCCCAAGAGCTTCAGGTAGTCCTCCTTGTTCTTGCCATCCGTCTCAGATGTATTCCATGTCGCCATCTCCGGGATAGGAAACAAGAGCTGAACAGCCCCCGGGATGTGGTTCTTCTTGTAGCTAGCCTCATAAGGCATGGTGTCAACAACAAGCATATTCTTTCTCCGATCGATCCAGCCCTTGAGTTCCTCCGTCTTCACCATTTTGTAGCCACCCCTGGCTACTTCTTGGGCAAGCTTGACAGCGATAGTCTCAGTCTCGAGTTCCTTTTTCCCCCAGCAAAATCCGGTGTTTGCCAGGGTCAGGGTCAGCGCAACACATACAAAGAACACCAAAAAAACTTTTCTGTCACACATGTTTCCGTTTCCTCCTTTTTCTTAGTTCAGTCTAGCTAGTGCCCATCCACGAATACCGATTTACCAAAGCATGACTTTTGGAGGGGCACTAGTTGGTGCCTTTCCAGACAAACACACTGAGTGGAACAAACCCTTTTGCCCGGCGCCACAAGAAAAGGTAGGTCACTGCAGCTAGCATTACCAAATCCCGGTACATGGCAAAACGCAGTGAGCCGTGCTGTTCTCGCTCGGCCGGCGAAAAACAGCCGCAGCCAATATCGAGATCCTTTAGAATTCCAAACCAAAGGACAAAGACAAATATGGCAAGCAGGCCGGAGATGACGCCCAGGCTTCCCCTCACCTCGAAGATCAAGCCAAGCCCGGCAACCAGCTCCAAGGCGGGAAGACCTATGGCCACAGGAACAAGCAGGCTCTCCGGGACCAACCCGTAGGCGGAAATAAGCTCGGCAAAGCCTTCCGGATCGGTCAGCTTCACCAAACCGGCCCACACAAAGAGCACGCCAAGACCAATTCGAATCATACGATAAGGCCAGGGCGAAACCAGCATGTTTTTGGCTATCTGCATTTCTGTTGCTTTCTACCTCACAGACAACGTGGGTTTGGTCTTGACAAACTAAAGCCGAATCGATTTTTTAGTTAAACTACCCGAAAAAACTAGATAAGTCCAATATCTAATATCAATATGGATGGCCCCTTGATATAGAGAATGTCAATAGCAGAGAAGTGAATGGCGTAAGGAAAAAAGAGCTGACAGCAATAAGGCAGGGGGTGGCTGTTGGAGGCGAGAGGGGGTTGGGGGAGGGACTTAAGCCATTTCTGGGTGGGAACTTGGGACTGCTCGCATCAATAGCAGAAGCATCATTTCTTCTTGCATGTTTATGTTTATCAGTTTTGTTTCAAACAGGTCGTTGTTGCGGTTCGTGATTAGGTGTAGGGATGTTTGGCAAAAAGTCCCTATCCCTGCCTCCCTCATAGCGTTCTTCAGAGTCTGTTTGGAGTCCTCATCCACGAGGTCCACTATGTTGTTTTCAACCAGTTCTAACCGCGTCAGCCCTGTAGCTTCCTGTGCTCTCTCTGTGGCACCCTTGATGTGGCCGTCTGCGTCCACCAGAACTCCGATCTCCTCGCCGTGCAGTTCCGTGCCCAGTTGATCTTTCCAGTCTCGCATCTGGGCATAAGCGGTCGCCAGTCGCCTGTTTGCTTCCATTAGTTCGTCGTGCGTTGTTTTCAGCTCCACGTGATTTCGGACCCTGGCCTTTAGTATGGCCGTGTTAAATGGTTTGGAGACATAATCTACCGCACCGAGTTCGAGCCCTTTGGCCTCATCGTCTTGCTGGCCTTTTGCTGTGATGAAAACAACAGGAATGTTGCGAGTCTCCTCGCCTGCCTTCAACTTCTTGCACACCTCATATCCGTCCATGCCAGGCATCATGATGTCCATGAGAATTAGGTTGGGACGAGGGTGTGACGCGGCCATTTCCAGTGCGTCCGGTCCGTTGGTGGCAGAACTGATTTTGTAGTCAGAGCTCAACACCGCCTCGAGCATCTTGATGTTCACGGGCACGTCATCTACGATCAATACTCTGGGTCTTGAAGGATTATCATTCATTCCCACATCCTCATCGGGCAGCATGCGGTTACTGCATATTCCAACTCCCCGGACATTTCAAGGATTCGTTTCAGCAGGGCTTTGGATTCGTCCAGGTTTTTGCGCACGCCCTTAGGGCTCGAAAACATCAAAGATGGACCGAACTTGACTGCAAAGCACCTCAAACTGGTCCGGATACAGGGACTGAGCACCATCGCTCAGGGCCTCTTCGGGGATGTGATGTACTTCCACCATTAGGCCATGGGCACCCACACCCACAGCGGCACGACTCAAGGGGATGACCTGATCGCGACGTCCGGCAGCATGGCTGGGGTCCACAATAACGGGTAGATGGCTTTCTTTCAGCACAACCGAAACTGCTGAAAGGTCCAGGGTATTTCGACTGTGACGGGCAAAAGTGCGAACCCCTCGTTCGCACAAAATCACCTGAGTGTTTCCACCTTCCAGAATGTATTCAGCTGCCATGAGCCACTCTTCAATGGTCGCAGACATCCCCCTCTTGAGAACAATGGGCTTGTGTGATCGGCCCGCGCGCCGGAGCAGGCTGTAATTCTGCATGTTCCGTGCCCCGATCTGAATCACGTCCACGTACTCTTGCACGATATCGAACACCTCATGATCCAGGGCCTCTGTTACCACTGGGAGCCCTGTCTCGTCTCGGACCCGCGCAAGGATCTTGAGCCCTTCTTCGCCCAAGCCCTGAAAAGAATAGGGTGATGTCCTGGGTTTGAAAGCCCCTCCCCTGAATAGATTGGCCCCGGCACGTTTGACCTTTTCCGCGATGGTCAAGCACTGGGCCTCGCTTTCCACTGCACAGGGACCTGCAATGAGGGTCAGGTTCCCGTTGCCGATGGAAACATTTCCTACTCGGATGATGGTTCCCTCAGGCTGAAACTCGCGACCCACCAGTTTGTAAGGACGGGTCACAGGGATAACATCCCTGACCCCTGGAAACCCCAGAAAATAGGAGGCATCAACAGCCCCCTTGTTCTGCAGGATGCCAATCGCGGTCCTTTCTCCACCCGGGATAGGACGGGCAGTGTAACCTTTTGCCTGGATGGCTGCCACCACCGCGTCAATCTCCTCAGACGTCGCCTGTTTACTCATTACTACTAGCATGGTCTATTCTCCCTATGTAGTTAGTGTCCAGCCAGAAGTGGCATATTTTGGCCCGATGCGGCGTTCTCCGCGGGTTTGCCTCCTCGACGTAGCCTTGCTACGCCTGCGGCGAAAACCCTTGTGCGGCCCTACCTCGGACCAAAATCTACCATTTCTGAACGAACACCTGACAGTGCCCCTCAAAAAGTCCTGCTTTCGTAGATCGGTATTCGTGAATGGGCACTAGTTAACAGTTTAGGTTCTTCAAAAAATGACCATTTTTCAGAGAGCTAAAGTGTTACGTTCCGTTGTAGTTGTTTGCGTCCATGGCAAGCCCTCTGCCTAATTGCCTTCAGCTATCAGCTCCTGCTTTCCATACGCCCCATGCCTTACGCCGTGTGCCTCTCTACATCACCCCATATTTCTTCAGCTTCTTGTGCAACGTGCGTCTTGTGATACCCAGCCTCCTGGCGGCTTCGCTTTTGTTGCCGCCGGCTGATTCCAGGGTCTTCAGGATCGTTGCCTTTTCTACTTCTTCCAAGGGCACGTCAACGGCCACGCCGTCTGCTGCAACCCCGACAAGGCCAACAGCGGGAACCTCTCTAAGAGAGATGGGCAAATCCATCTCCGAAACATATTCCCCACGGCACAGAATAACACTCCGTTCCACAGCATTCATAAGTTCACGCACATTGCCCGGCCACTCATATCTCACCATTCGATCCATGGCCTTGGGTGCGAAGCCCTTGATATGTTTGCGGTTTTTCTCGGCAAACGCTTGCAGAAAATGCTGAGTCAAAATGGTAATGTCTTCTCGACGATCTCTGAGTGCGGGCACAGACAGAGACACGACATTCAGGCGGTAGTACAGATCCTCGCGGAACCGACCCGCGCTGATCTCTTCCTGTAAATCCCGGTTGGTTGCCGCCATCACCCGGACATCCACTTTCAGTACGTCTTCACCCCCCACCCTCTGGATCTCCTTTTCCTGCAGCACCCGCAGCAGTTTGGCCTGCATGGCCACGGACATCTCGCCAATCTCGTCGAGAAATATGCTCCCTTCGTGGGCCAACCTGAACCTGCCCTCCCTGCGGCGGTCTGCACCGGTGAAGGCCCCCTTTTCATGCCCAAACAGTTCTGACTCAAGCAGGGTTTCAGTAATGGCAGCGCAATTCACCTCAATGAAAGGTTTGCCCCGACGCGTGCTGTTGGAATGAAGCGCTCGGGCTATGAGTTCTTTTCCTGTTCCGGATTCTCCGGTAACAAGCACGGTGGCCTCAGTCGGTGCAACCAGGGCAACGGTCTCCAACAGATCCACCATGGCACGGCTGCGGCCAATGATATTGCCCATGTCAAAGCTGGCCCCCAGATTTTCCTTCAGCACACGGTTTTCTTCCCGGAGCCGACTGTGGTCCATGGCCCTTTCGATGGCAAGCCTGAGTTCATCAAAGTCAAGCGGTTTGGTGAGGTAGTCGTAGGCCCCCTTTTTCAAGGCCTCTACCGCTGTCTCCACTGAAGAGTATGCTGTCATGATGATCACGGGTATGGCGGGGTTGAATTTTTTTATTTGTGAAAGTGCTTCCAGCCCGGTCACCTCCACCATACGCACATCCATCAGGATCAGGTCGTAGGGCCTTTCGTGGACCCTTTGTATGGCCCGTTTGCCGTCATCTACTTCCTCCACCACATGGTGCCAACCTCCCAGCAGGGTCCGCAGCATGGTCCGGTGTGCCGGATCGTCGTCAACCACGAGAATGCTGGCGGCTGTTCTAGCCTCGGCCATGCTTTCCGACCTCCTCACTGTCTGGCAGGGTCAACGTGATGGTAGTTCCGAGCCCGGCGGCGCTTTTCACGTCTACATCTCCTCCGTGGGCCTCCATTATCTTGTGTACAATGGCCAGCCCCAGGCCGGTGCCGTCTGACTTGGTAGTAAAATAGGGATCAAACATGCGTTCCTGATCAGCCGGATCAATTCCCCGCCCGTCGTCGGAAACCGCGATCTTGGTCTGTTTTGTCTTCTCGTCTCGAAAGGCCTTCACCTCAAGGGTGCCCCCCGCATCCAGGGCCTGTATGGAATTAAGATACAGGTTGAGGAGCACTTGGTTCATTCTATCCGGGTCCATGGGCACGCCAACAAGGTCTGAAGGGGCCTCTGACCTTACCTTTACCTCTTTGGCACGGGCATCCGGCTCAATGAGTTTTATGGAATGTTGTATCAGGTCAGCCACACGAACCGGTCTTATATTAAGGGTGCTGGGGCGGGCAAATTCCAGCAGTTGACCAATGACACGGTCCAACCTTTCTACCTCCTGAATCATTGTCGTGGCCGTATCTCGGTCCTTTGGGTAGTCTTTGAATCTCTCCCTGAAATAGGTGGCAAAGCCCTTAATTGAGCTCAAGGGGTTGCGGATTTCATGCGCTACCCCGGCTGCCAGATCCCCTAATGCCGCTTGACGCCTGGACCTTTCCACCTCCTGCCGAAGACGCAGAACTTCCGTCAGATCACTGAAAATAAACACGTAGCCCAAAAAAGAGCCCTCTTCGCCGCGAAGCATTGCAGCACTTACCCTGAGCGGCAGCACTGTGCTCCGGGCTGTCTGACACTCCAGGTCTTGTTCGATGATTTCCCCCTTTTTGTCCAGCTGATCAATGAGTCGCCATAGTTCCGAGGGAACGACTTGCGCAGCTGCCGTGCCCAGGACCTTGTGGCTTGCGGTGCCGAGTATTTCCTCGGCCGTTTCGTTAAAGGCGGCAACCAGGCCATCTTCGTCTGTAGCCACCAGCCCCATGGGCAGGCTTTCCACCACCTGGCCTGAAAATGCGCGCTCCTTGGCAAGCGAACGCCTGGCCAGCTTGTAACCTTGAGCCAGAAAAAGGGAGACCATTCCTGCAAAACCAATAAGGAGTGCCCCTGCAGACATGGTAAGTATGTGACGCTTGGCCTCGACCATGGCAGACTCCAGGGCACTCATGTCCAGGCCCGCGAATATGTAATGCGCGGGTTCGGGTTGCCCCTTGGGCCGGGGCCAGGTCCAATACAGACGGCACCAGTCCCATCGACTGCTCCGGCCGCCTCTAGGGGATGACTGGTCCCACTTCTCGAAAAGCCAGGATTGGGACATCATCATGCCGTGTTGGCGTGTGCCGCCACGAAGAAACACACGCGGCAGGGGTGTAAACCTCTTGTACACTTCAAAAACGGAACGGTCGTGTTTGGTGTGCACTCGATGCCACCTAACCTTTTGTGGCTGATCCAAGGATGGCATGGGTGCGGCAATCTCATGTTTTTGTCCGATCTGGGAAGGGTCACTGTGCGCAACCACAACTCCCTCCTTGTCAGTTACTACCAGGTACAGTATATCCGGCTGCTGAGCCGTCTCCACAAGGAACCGCTGTATCTGTGCGCTTCCCCAGCCCATTCCAACCATTCCCGTTCTGGCCCCGGCCTCAAAAGAGCGGGTGAGTGCGGCACCCTTTTCTATGAGAAGCCGTGTCATGTTCTCCTTGTCCCTTTTGATGGTGCTGATGGCCAGAAAAAAAGCAATGGGCGCAAGAACGGCCAGGCTTGCCAAAATGGCCCAAGGAGACAATGAGACCCACAGGTATTTTTTGCGTATGTTGCTCATGACCCTTTTGAGACCTTCAAAACACTCCTTTTCGTAACAGTTTGGGTTTTTTAAAAAATGGCCAATTTTCAGACAGGTAAAGTGTTGCTCCTTTTCAAAGGTCTTTTTCCTTGACGGCTTCGCAAAAAGTCCAATTTCTGTGTTGCGCTGCATCCTTCGTCACTGCGGAGTACAGTAATTACGCCTCATTCCTCAGGATTTGCGCGCCTTGAACTTGGAGCTTTTTGCTTTGCCGTCTATTCGGACTTTTTACAGACCATCTTCCTTGTACAGCAATTTGCGGACCAGTTCTACAAAATGGTAAGTTGCTGAAATCCCTTTGTTCGTTATGCTGCCCTATGTTTTCCGGTGGATACTTTTTATCCGCCTGGATACATCCGGATCGAAAACCTGGATACAAAGTATCCATTTCTAGGCTACGTGTCAATGGGTCAGGGGCCTCATCAGGACGGCGAGTTGAGTATTGGTTGTGAAACCAGCTGGTTAGCTTGCCAAGGATATTTTGGCACGCACATTGCCTTTATGAGAGTCAAACGGCGACAGAGCCAAAATCAAAATTGCATAAAGGAGACGAAAACAAATGATGAAGAAAATAACAACAACTGTAGGAATCCTCTTATTGGTAAGCGTTTTGGCGGTCCCGGTGTTTGCATGGCACCGTGGCGGATGGGACGACTCGTCGCGCGGTCCTGGTTACTGCGGGCAAGGTGGCAGAACGTTTGGTAGCACGACCGAGGAACAACGCAACCAACTGGACAAGCTGGAACAGAAATTTTACGACGACACCCGCGGGCTCAGAACCCAAATGTGGATCAAGTCTGATGAACTCGACGCCTTGCTGAATACATCTGAGCCTGATCGCAAAAAAGTTAAGGCCCTGCAAGAAGAAATCAGCAGTCTCAGGGGAAAAATGGCTCAGAAGAGAATCGACTCTGACCTTGAGGCTCGAAACATCGCCCCAAACAGCGGCTTTGCCAGGGGCGGTCACGGCAAAGGCTACGGCCGACATATGAGGGGTTATGGCCCTCGCGCTGGGTACGGGCCGGGGTCCTGCTGGTAACAACTGGCAAGAGCCATCTGGATAGAAGCCGCATAACCAACAACCTCCTTCCTCCTTTCCTCGCTATCTCCCTCCCATATGGGAGGGAGATAGTCCGTTTCCAGTCTGAAATGGCATCTTTTGTCATGATACTGCGTTCTTCGCGGGTTTCTATCCTCGACGTAGCCCTGCTACGCCTGCAGTAGAAACCCTTGTGCGGCCTTGTCTCAGGACAAAATCTACCATTTCTGACGGGTTGCCCCGCCCTCAACTCATTTTTCTTATCGCCTGGATTCGCTCCAGCACAGGGGGGTGGCTGTAATCCAGGAACACCTTGAGTGGGTGGGGTGTAAGGTTTGACAGGTTATCAACGGTAAGTTTCTTCAGACCTGAAATCATTGATTCCGGCTTTCCATAGGTTGCCAATGCATACGCATCAGCCTCGTACTCGTGTTTTCTTGAAAGGATTTTAGTGAATATGGAGATAACTATATTGATGGGCGCATACAGGAAGGCAAAAAAGAACAGGCTGGCATACACTGAAACATGCTCCATCTTAAAGGCCGAAAATAGTCCCTGATTGTTTATGAACAAGGAAAGCACAAAGAACATTAGACCGGTAGTCATGATTGAGACGAGCAAGAATTTGAAAACGTGTTTCTTTTTGTAATGCCCCATCTCGTGGGCAAGGATGCAAATGAGTTCATCCGCTGTGTGTTTTTCTATGAGGGTGTCGAAGAGGACTATCCTGCGAAATCTTCCAAGGCCGGCAAAAAAGGCATTTGACTTGGTGGAGCGTTTGGAGGCATCCATTGTGAAAACGCCCCTTGTTTTGAAATGTTGGACTTTTGCGTAGTCTTCTATGGCGGTCCTTAGCTCGCCGTCTTCCAGCGGATAGAATTTGTTGAACAATGGCAATATAATGACAGGGGCGAGAAAAGTAAGAACAATTTGAAACAGAACCACAACCATCCAGCAATATACCCAGGCCCAAGTTCCTGCTTTGTCAAAAAACCACAAGATAATCGAAAAGAGCCCTCCGCCAATGATCGCGGTCAGTAGCCACGCTTTCAGTCGATCCATGACAAATGTCCTTGGAGTAGTTCGGTTGAAGCCGTATTTTTCTTCAATATGAAAGGTGCTGTAAATTGAAAATGGTATGGATATTGTTTGAGAAACAAGCATCAGAATTGCCGCAAAGACAAGACCGGTTGCAATAGGGCCAAACTTGAGACTTCTTGCAATCTGATCAACAAGATTAAACCCGCCTGCAACAACAAAGGCTACTGTGATCGGTGTGGTAATCGTATCAGTAACTACTCCAAATCGGGTGTGTTCCTTCAGGTAATTTTGTGCCTTCTTGTATGTTTCAGCATCGTAGTGACCCTCATATTCTTTGGGCAAGCCAGTCTTTGCGTGCTTGACGTTGAGGGTTTCTACTACAATACCCAACAGATAATCGCCAAGTATGATAAAAACAATGATGGCCAAGTAAATGTTCACTTTTTTTCATCCATACCTGCAAAGAATATCCCAGTAGGCGCCTCGATATCCTTTTGCTATGGCATCTACAAGCCGCTGGTTGGCATTGTAGTTATAGTTTCTCTCCGGGTTTGACGGGTCAAAGAAAAAAAACCGCTCATCTTTGCCAACGAGTCCGTCGAGCAGTTCAGAAGCAAATGGTGAAACTGCAGGCTCCATATAGAACAAAGGCTCTGACGGGTGGCTTCCGCCCGAAAGCCCATTTTCGAGTTCCCCGCGGCTCACAAGCCCTGCAAGCCCGGTTCCCGGATAGACCCTGACTCCAAGGGAAATGCCCACCCGCTCCGGCGCAGCCTGTCTCATCAATCCAATGGTAGCAACAAGGCTGTTTCGTGTCTCGCCCGGCGAGCCGAGTAACAGGTCCAGCATCACCGCCACGCCGGCTTCTTTGCACCAGCGGACAGCATTGAGGATGTCGTGCGGGGCAAAATCTCTTCTCAAACGTCTCAACATCTGCTCATCGCCATTGTCTGCACCGAAGTTTATCCCAACACATCCGGCGCGACGCATAAGCCCGGCAATCTCGGCTGAGAAGGCAAGGGGTGTACAATAGGCATACCAGCGAAGCTTGTCACCGAGATTGCGGCGGATCATCTCATTGCACACTTGCATGGCGTGCTGGTGGGGCAGGTTGAATTCACTGTCGCAGGTATGAATGTGGTCGATTCCCTGGTCAAGAAGTCTTTCCAACTCGTCAACCACGGCCTTTGGCGTTCTGGTGCGTATTTGTTTGCCTTTGGCTATGGGGTCCGCACAATAGATACAGTTAGCACTACAGCCTCGCTTTGTCTCAATACCGGCTTGGCCCCCTTCGTGAAAATACCTGGGATTGTCAAGCCAGGTCCGGCTCATGGGCGGCAGGTTGGCCACTGTCGGCGTTTCAGACCGGTTTCGGTGCCAACCGCCGCGATCACGCCAAATCAGGTTGGAAACATCATGCCATGGCCGCTTCTTTTCCAAGGTCTCTGCAAACCCCACAAGGCCAAATTCCCCGTCACCCCAGAGCCCGGCATCGGCCCTGCAAAGTTCCAGAACATGCTCGGGCATAACAGAGAAGCCGACACCGCCAAGTACTATCACGCCGTCGGTCTGCCTGCGAACGGTGTCCACAATGTCGACAAATTCATCCAGGAAGCATTGACGGCTTGTGAAGGTGCAATCGTCTGTATTGCGCAGGGTGATCCCAATTAGCTCAAAGTCCGTGGCCTTGAAAAAATCAGTTATGGCAAGGCGCCAATCGTCTGCCCAGCAAAGATCCAGAACCTTGACATGATGCCCTGCCGCATTCAGCGCTTCTGCCACATAGTCAAGACCGATGGGCGCTACGACCGGCTTTATTCGGTTCGTGTTGATCAGAGCTATCTTCATGAAAGACCTATATCCCATGGCTCCCAAAACTTCAACAGGGGGCTCGGCGGCCCAAACACTGCAAGATTGCCTCAAGGAACGGCAAGCTTTTCCCGATAAACTATTGAAGACGATTGAGAAATAGCGCCTGGATCCTGGTTGGTGCCCATCCACGAATACCGATTTAGCAAGGCATGACTTTTGGAGGGGCGCTGGTTAGGAGGCAACAATGCGGTTATTTGCCAAACTGATTTTTGCATTGATTCTTGGCAGTACTATCATCCCTTCGGCATGGGCAACAAGAGATGCCAAGGAAGCCGTGGTAAAGATATACACGGTGTCTAACCTGTACTACTACTCTGTGCCATGGCAAATCTCTTTTCAGCATGAAGGCACTGGTTCGGGGTGTATCATAGATGGAAATAGGATCCTGACTAATGCGCACGTGGTAGGAGACCGTGCCTTTATACAAGTGAGACGATCAGGACAGGCCAAGAGATATTCAGCAGAAGTTGAAATGGTTGCTCATGAATGTGACCTTGCTATTGTAAAAGTCAGTGATGATTCCTTTTTTTCGGGTGTCAAGCCCCTCAAAATCGGGAGGCTGGCACAGGTCAGAGACAAGGTTGCTGTTTATGGTTTTCCAAAAGGTGGAGATAAGCTATCCATTACTGAAGGAGTGGTTTCAAGGGTTGAGCACACCAGGTACACTCACAGCAGGGCGTATTTGCTGGGTTGCCAGATCGATGCCGCGATCAACTCGGGCAACAGCGGCGGACCCGTCATCAAGGATAACAAGATAGTCGGGGTGGCGTTTCAAGCCGGTTCAGGGGAAAATATTGGCTACATGGTTCCGGCGCCTGTCATTGATCATTTCCTGACCGACATTGTGGACGGCAAATACGAAGGGACTCCTGACCTGGGAATATCCTGCCAAAAGATGGAAAATCCAGACATCAGACTAAAACACAGGATGACCCAAGAACAGACCGGCATATTGGTGAATAGAATATATCCGGATTCTCCGGCAGAGGGCATATTGAAATCAGGAGACATAATCCTTTCAGTCGATGGCAAAAAGGTAGAGGACGACGGGACTGTTGAGTTCAGAAAAGGCGAAAGGACATCGTGGAAGTACTTGAAACAAAAGAAATACATCAATGATACCCTCAAGGTCGAGATCTTGAGAGACAACCACGCTATGGATGTCACCATTGAATTGTCTGCTCCCATAGATTACGGACGATTGGTCCCTCATGAACGCTATGATATTGCTCCTACCTACTACATTTTGGGCGGGCTCGTATTTGAACCGCTGACAGCCAACTATCTGAAAGCATGGGGCAAACATTGGCGAGAGGAGGCTCCTACAAATCTGCTGAATTACTACTTCTATGGCAAACCAACAGATGAACGAAAAGAGGTCGTTGTCCTGATCAGAGTCTTGGCTGATGAAATGAATGCAGGCTATCACGAACAGAGAAACAGAGTGATTTCTTACGCCAATGGCAAAAAGATTGGGTCCATGGCAGACTTGGTCAGTGCCTTTGAAGAACAAAAAGGGCAATACCACGTCATAGTGGATGAAAGGGGCTACAAGATAGTTATGGACAGAAACAGAGTTGCCGAGCACAGCCAAAAAGTTCTAGACACGTACAACATTTATTCCGACAGATCAAAAGACCTCAAACGCTTTCAAAACAAATACGCCTCGGGAACAGACTGACCCAGGGGTCGCCGGATTCTCTTGGGGCGCTTTTGAAGCAGGTGGCACAGGAGGTGCCAAGGGCTGTTCAGGTTTTTCACCAAAGAGCCGATATGTAGGACCAACCATAACCGCCGGGAGATACCATGGCCAGCGAAACCGCCTCAGAGTCCAGCGAGACCCTTTCCGATCAGGAAAAGGAAGATCTGGCGAAACTGCTAGATGACGCTGGGGAGCCTGCGGATTCAGACGATCAGGATGCCGCCCTTGACGAACTGCTCAGTGGCGCCGAGGAAACAAAGGGTTCGGACGATCAAGGGGCAGCTCTGGATGAATTGCTGAGCAGCGACGACAAAGACGAGACCTCAGAAGATCAGGATGCAATAGATGAACTGCTCGGTGACGCCAAGGAAACCAGTGACGCCGGTGATCAGGATGCCGCCCTTGACGAACTGCTCAGTGGCGCCGAGGAAACAAAGGATTCCGACGATCAAGGGGCAGCACCGGATGAATTGCTGAGCAGCGACGACAAAGAAGATACCTCAGGCGATCAGGATGCAATAGATGAACTGCTCGGTGACGCCAAAGAAACCAATGACGCCGGTGAGCAGGATGCCGCTCCTGGCCAACAATCGGATAGTGCCGAGCAGACTCAAGACACCACCGACGATCAGGATGCCGCCCTCGACGACCTGCTTGGTGGTGGCGAGGAAACAAAGGATTCGGACGATCAAGGGGCAGCGCTGGATGAATTGCTGAGCAGCGACGACAAAGACGAGACCTCAGAAGATCAGGACGCAATAGATGAACTGCTCGGTGGCGCCAAAGAAACCAATGACGCCGGTGAGCAGGATGTCGCCCTTGGCCAACAACCGGATAGTGCCGAGCAGACTCAAGACACCACCGACGATCAGGATGCCGCCTTCGACGACCTGCTTGGTGGTGGCGAGGAAACAAAGGATTCGGACGATCAAGGGGCAGCGCTGGATGAATTGCTGAGCAGTGCCGAGGAAACTGGAGATTCAGACGAGCAACAAGAAACCGTTGATGATGTGCCCGCGGACTCCGAAAAAACAACGATTGCCCCGAAAGAACAAGCAGCTCCCCCGCCTTCCGCAGGGCCCGAAGATATTCAGAAGCAGGTCAGGTCCCCCACAGGACAGCTTGCCGAGCTTGGCGTCATGCTGCAAAGGCTTGACTCCAGAATGAACTCGCTCTGTGAAATACTAAAGTTGGCTCACCAGAAGAGCATGCTCATGAACAAGCGCATCGATTCTATTGCGGAAGTGGTAAACGGCGGGAAACACCCCTAAGCCTGCGGTGAAATCCCTTGTGCGGCCTTGCCTCGGACCAAAATCTACCATTTCTGACCGAACATCTGACAGTGACGGCAAAGTGTACAGGGGGACAGTAACGCTGCCCTCAGACAGGGCAACTGCCACGTTCAAGGTCATTGTTGGCTCTGCAGGAGGTGACACCCGTACCGTTGAAATAGGCTCTACTGAGAAAATATGGAGATGCTGCCATATCGTTTGTCAACTGGCGCAGGCTCTATTACGAGATTCTTGCTCCTGACTTCATGGGACTGGAAGAACGGGAAATAGCAGACGGAAATGGGCAAAACATTAAGGTGAAGGATGTTCCTGCTCGGGTAAAAGAGGCGATAGATAGGTATACGCGTGACGTTTTTCTCGAATACGTAATTTACCGTTCTCATATTTTTACCCGCGACAACGCTCCAGACGGGTCAATTTTTGCGGGTGATTACTTCGGCAAGGACAAACGGGAATCGTTTTATGTAATATCTGACTACATTCAGACTACGCTTATTCGAAGTCCTGATACATTCACATTTGAAAGATTCAAGGGCGATAAATGTGTATGTACGTATCTGCACATAGCACATAAGAATTTTTTCGCCGATCGTGCTGAACTTCCAGAAACACTGTCCATAGAGACAGAAAAAAAGATCGTTGAAGTGCCCTTGGCAAGCGGTTGTTATTTTTTTCCCAAGTCACCGCTGGACGGAAGCAGGTTGGTGAATTATGTCCGGTGGAAAACGATGATGGACGATATTTCCGAAAAGGCTGAAGACCTTGATATCTTCGTGGATGGCGATGCGAAAACAGACTGGCCGGAGGAGATGGAAAACACCATCGTGGTAAAGGAGAGTATACAGAACAGAGAAATGAAGCTCGATTTCAGTATGCAATCCGTTGAGGAGGGAAAGCAGAGCACCTCTGAGAAAGCTCAGATAGAAAGCTTTCTGGACGATTGTATGGATGATGACATGTTTAAGGACGATAAGGAACTATCCCTCGAATTAGTATACCAAAGAGACAGTGCATTTCACAAGAATATGAGAGAAGCGTTAGGCGATGCAATGGAAGATTATTGTCGTCGCGCGTATCTCATGTCCGAGGGAGAAAAGGTGCATCCGGGGCACGACGGCTATGGTTGTCCTCGCGAGGGTTATCTGGACGACGTTGATGCGACACTCAAATCAATGAACAGCAAGAAATTCTCCGTTGAACTGGCTGACGGCACACAAGACAATCCCGGTTCGGGTCGGCTGGCAGGTCCTCTGTCTGAAAAAATGTGTCCGGTCGAGGTGACAATTTCATACGTCAAGGCTCATGAACAGGGAGGATCGAATATTCTGCAAGCGCCAAACTATAACTCCATTATTTTGAAACAAGACGACCCAATCTATGTTGCCCAAGTTTTGCTGCATGAACTCGGTCACAGCGTGGGAATGACCATTTATGACGCTCCTACGAAAAACACGAGCAGCGGCATAGGGGTTTACCGCCTGCCTCCCGGCCTAAAACCCTCAAAGGCAGTTGACGAAAAAGACAAGAAAACAGGACGTCACGGCAATGTCTATGTCGATCACGGACACTGTGGCCCCCATTGCGCGGCCGGTCTGTCCGATGATGAAAAGAAGCTAGCTCGTTACAGGGGATTGAAAGGGGGCTGCATCCTGTTTGGAGGTCCCACTAAAGATACTGCATATTTTTGCGAGCAGTGCCGAACGAACATGAAAGCGCGCGACCTGTCCGATTTCTATACCATAGCCAACAAGAAAGACGACAAAAAGTGATGGTCTCGTAAAAAGTCCGAATTAGACGGCAAAGCAAAAAACTCCAAGTTCAAGGCGCGCAAATCCTGAGGAATGAGGCGTAGTTTCTGTACTCCGCAGTGACGAAGGATGCAGCGCAACACAGAAATTGGACTTTTTGCGAAGCCGTCAAAAGTAGTCGTGAATTTGATAGGGAGTTGGAGCGGGTCCTGAATGGGGGCTCCGGGCGGCAATGGAGCTGTTTTTTTGGAGGTTACAGATTGACTATGAAGAAATTATCACCCTCAATCACGATTACTTGTTTAACCTTGTTGCTATTTGTCGCCTGCGGACAACGGCCAAAAGTCGCTGAAGTTGGCAAACTGGCCCCTGACTTCACCCTTGTGGACAGAAAAGGTAAAACCTGGAACCTTGCCGAGCTCAAGGGCCAGGTGGTATTTGTTAATTTCTGGGCAACCTGGTGTTTGCCCTGCATTAAGGAGATGCCTTCAATGCAAAAGCTTTACAGCTCAATGCCGGCAAATAAGTTTAAGATGCTGGCCATTCTCTTCAATGACAAACCAGCCGTTGCCGACAGGGTAGTCGCCAAGCAAAAATACACATTTTCAATTCTTCTTGATCCGGAAAATAAGGCAGGCAAGGCTTATGGCCTGACCGGGGTGCCTGAAACTTTCATAATTGACAAACAGGGTGTGCTCCGGGAAAAATTTATTGGCCCAGTTCAATGGGACTCTCCTGGGGCCCGGCAAATGTTGATGAAATACATTGCCCGACGATAAACTCTTGGTCGGTTTTTCTTAAAAAGCAACGAAAACATTCACCACTCAATCGCCTACACCCCATTCCCAAGGGCTTGCGGAAAAATAACTTCGCAAAATCGGCGCTCAGATTTGGGTCGGATTCGACAAAACCACAGGAATCCCGACAAGTCGTGATTTCGCGGATTTTGCGAAGGAGGCATCGGCCAAATCTGGGGGTGCGAAACTTGAGTTTAGATTTATCAAAAAGCGTTTCAGACGAGGCGGATAGGGGTTGGGGAAACAACCTGCCAACATTTGACCTCTCAAGCCATCTATGATACATGGTTGACGGCTTCGCAAAAAGTCCGATTTCTGTGTTGCGCTGCATCCTTCGTCACTGCGGAGCACAGTAAGTGCGCCTCATTCCTCAGGATTTGTGCGTTTGTCGCAGCGAAGCGAAGATCCCGCTGAAAGCGGGAAACTTGGAGCTTCTTGCCTTGCCGTCTAATTCGGACTTTTTACGAGACCATCATGGTTGACAAGGGTGGATTCTCAATCTTGAGGAATCAGGCGTACTTATGCTGCGTCGCAATGATTCAGCCCGGCAAATCGGCTCCGCCTTCTCGCGTAGCGAGAATGTGACATGGCGGGGATGGGGTGCAATCCCGCCCGGTCGGGACAGATGGACCTGTTGCTAACCCGTCAACGTTGATCTCTACGTTCTTTTTATTGTGCAACTTACTATTTTCAAAAGACTAACCCTCGGGTACCTGGCGATCATGCTCCCTGTCATCTTCCTGGGGGTATATGTAATCATAACTCTGAATCAGCTCAATCGCATCGCCCGCGAACTGGTGTCTGTGGATGGGGCTGCCATAGGCGTCACGGAAAGCCTGCTGGAGACTCTGTTTTCCCAGGAAGGTTTTGAGAAAAAATATCTCATTTCGCGTGACCGAGACTTCTACGAAAAGTTTCAGGAAATGCAGGAGTACTTTTCAAAAAACCTGGAAGAACTCGAAAGCCTTATCGACACACCTGAAAAGGGGGAGTTGTTCGGCCGGACAAAGGAGATGTATGGCCGCTATGTTTCCTTACTGGGACAGGAAGTTGATTTGATTACAAGGGGCAAAAAGTACTCTTCCAGTGACTTTCAAAAAGAAAAGGGCAAGGTCCTCGCTGAGATCACGCAAAAATTAAGAAAGATTGTTCGAGTGGCCAGGACACACAGGGATGACAAATTGCAGGCTTCGAGTCAGATCAGTTCCACAGTATTGAGAATTACCGCGGTTACCGCAGCGATCATTATTGTCATCGGTGTTCTAATATCTTTTTTCAACACCAGAAGCATAAACGATCCTATCAAAATCCTGCAGGAAGGAACAAAGCAGGTGTCTGGCGGCAAGTTCGAGGAAGTGCCCAATATCTCTTCGCCCCCTGAAGTCAAGGAATTGATCCAGGCCTTCAACTTGATGTGCACGCGGCTGAAAGAACTCGAGGAGATGAAGGCGGATTTCATGAGTCATGTGTCCCATGAGCTGCGCAGCCCCCTGACAGCCATCAACTATGCCTCCAGTATGCTGCTTGAACGCGCCGATTCGATTACACCAGAAAAACAGAAAAAATTCTTGAGAATTATAGAAGAAGCCAGTCAGAGACTAATACAGTCCGTCAATAGCCTCCTGGACCTTTCGCGTATGGAAGCCGAGATGACGGATTATGCGTTCAATAAGCGCCCTCTTGTTCCGCTGGTAAAGGAAACGGCTTTGAAGCTTTCACCGATTGCGATCAAGAACAGTATTCGTCTTGCCCTGAAGTTTCCTCCCGAACTACCGCTGGTAAGGATGGACGAGGGAAGAATTAGGCAAGTTGTAGGAAATTTGTTGGGCAACGCCTTGAAATTTACCTCCAAGGGAGGAAAGGTCATTATCTCTGCCGCACTTGAAAAGAACCAAAAGAAATATGTTCGAGTCTCTGTCTCAGATACTGGCCCTGGAATTGCCGAACAAGATGTGGAAGACATATTTGACAAATTCAAAAGGACAAAGATAGGAAGGCAAAGGGCAGGCGGAACCGGCCTGGGCCTTTCAATCGCAAAAAATATTGTCACGGCACACGGAGGCAAAATATGGGTAGAAAGCGAACTCGGAAACGGAAGCACCTTCTTTTTTACGTTGCCTGTTGCGTGACCCTGTTGTTTGCATCCTGGGGTTGTGTTCATGCCCCTAAGACAAGGGAGGTTCAAGGGCGACTTGCAGGGGCCGAGACACTTCTTGCGGCAGGACAATATTGGGCCTCACTGGCAGAGACAAATGAGGTACTAGAGCTCTATCCTCAAACCCTTCGGGGTGAAGCACTCTTTCAGAAGGGGTTAATCTATGCTTCACCCAAGAATCCGGAGCGTGACTACAAAAAATCCATTGAACTCTTTGAAACAGTGGTAAAGGAATTCCCCCAAAGTGATGCGAGGGGCGGAGCCAACGCATGCGTACTGTTTGTCCAGCAGATCATGGATATTGAAAAGGAGATTGGTGAACTAAAGAAAGCAAATGGACGTTTGGGAAAGGCGCTCAAAGAACAGAAGAGAAGGACAAAGAAACTCCGTGCCAAGGCAGACAAGTTGAAGCGCGTGTTGTTGAAGCTGAAGGAGGTCGACCTTGGGGTCCATGAAAAGAAGAGCAGCATAAAGTAAACCCTAACGTTGGTGCGCCGGCAAAGAATCCATGCCCAGAGGAATGGGCGAGACCTTTGAAAAATGTTCAATTTTGTTCAAATTCAAGGAAGGCGAAAGTCTTAACCACAGGAATATATCGAGTATTTCGAGGATTAAAATTTGAGCCTGACGCAGACACGGAGTGAAGCATAGCGCTCAATTGGGCAAAAGAGGACGTTTTGCAGGGGTCTCTGGGTGAGACCGGACCCAACAAGAAAGGAGGAACATAGGTATGGCGCGACACAAAAAGATCGAGAGACGAAAAGAGATAGATCGCCGGAGAAGGCGCCGCGTAAAGAGGCGCAAACTCCGGGCCAAGGGCCTGTTGCCGGACGAGAAACAAGGCGGAAAATAGCCATTCTCAGACAGCCTCCTAGCGTGTGTCCATCCATAAATGAGGATTTTTGTTCAAGATCAAGGCATGCGAAAAAAATAACCACAGGCATATAGTTGATATTCCGAGGATTATTTTTTGAGCATAACGCAGAGATTGGGCAAAAAGA
>SDBT01001875.1_pt1 | contig 37739 bp, 55 predicted proteins | sample 2277101 | NCBI WGS metagenome assembly SDBT01 (sample SAMN10404973, study PRJNA504765) | marine sediment metagenome | isolation source: marine sediment core GS10_PC15, 103 cmbsf | place: Arctic Ocean: Southern Knipovich Ridge | collected 2010 | reverse complement strand
ACGAACTCGATCCCGAAGCAGGGCGAGGACAGCCAATTCTATTGCCAGAATGTAGCCTGCTATGCGCGGCGGCAGAGGCAGAGATTGAGGCCACAAAATGACAGCCATTAATACCACGGCAAGGGAAAAGGCGATCATCATGCAGGCGGAAAGCGTGCTGCCGATCCTAAACACGAAGCCGGGCGTTTGGCCGGCCAAACCGATAGATCCCGCGTTACCAATCAAGTTCAATACGCGGCGGGTTTGTAAAGAAAATGCCGAGCTTGAAGGATATGAGCCACATGTAAAATCATCAGGTGGAGCCGCATGGATATTTGATTTTGGCACAGCAAAACAGCATCAGAACTATGGGGCAGACGGAAATTACTATTTCTGGTTCATGCTTATCGGTAAAAATCAAAATTATAAAGAAAACTTAAAAGCCATCAAATGCCCTTATCCGGTCGGAACGCGGCTGTGGGTAAGGGAAACGTGCTTTATGTGGAAAAGTCCTCGTTTCGGTTTCGCTCCTGCGACTGAAACTGGCGAAGTCGTCTATATGGACGACCCTAAACTCAAAGACCTTTATCACGATAAGTTTGTAATAAAAGTAATGGAGCCTAAAGGCACTGGTAATTGGGTCAAGCGTTCATCAATCCATATGCCCCGCTGGGCTTCCAGAATCACGCTTGAGGTAACGGCTGTCCGCGTGGAGAGGGTGCAGGATATATCGGAAGCGGACGCGAAGGCGGAGGGCATCAAACCGACCATGTACGGAAACTATGCCGCACATGGGTTTGCATTAGATAGAGATGCTATTGGAGCTTACCAAGCACTTTGGAATTCCATAAACGGCAAAAAGTATCCGTGGGCAAGCAACCCGTGGGTATGGATTTACGAATTTAAACGAATTGTATAGGAGGGGATGATGGAACTAAAAGAGGATCGGAAGGTGGAGCGCAAGCAAGGGATGCTATTCGCACTGCCGACAGCAAGGGCGAGCCACATTTATGCAGGTGCTATGGTATGCGTCAACGAGGACGGCTATTTAGTCACCGCGCGGGATCTGCCACGTTACAAATTCTTGGGAGTGGCTAAAAAAGAAGCCGATAACACCAACGGGATCGACGGCGATGTTATTTGCGAAGGGTACATCAAAGGTGTTTTCCAAATGAATGCCATAGGAGCGACTCAAGCGGACCTTCTCGAAGATGTCTACATCGTGGACGACAACACTGTAACCACCGTCTTCGGTCACGTTAAAGCGGGAAGGATCGTAGAGGTGCTGTCCAGTCAAAGCGTTTTTATAGAACTGATACCAGGCAGATAGGAGGTAGATGGTGAAGCCAACTTTAGGACCGGGAATTACGATAGATGTACCGCGCATAGTGGAAACACGAACGCTGGTACAGTCCAACAGCGGCGGCGGGAAGTCCAGGACAATCCGGAGGCTTCTTGAGCAAGTTTACGGCCACGTTCAACTGATCGTGCTTGATAGGGAAGGTGAATATTCTACGCTTCGGGAACTGTTTGACTTCATAATTTGTGCGCCCCATGGCGCAGACGCAGTAGCAAGACCGCAGACGGCAAGCCTGCTGGCAAGGCGAATACTTGAACTCAACGTATCAGCCATCGTTGATGTATCCGACCTGAAATCGCATGAACAGCAACGGTTTATGAAACTGTTTATCGAATCCATGATGAACGCGCCAAAGACTCTATGGCGGCCAGTGCTGGTAGTAATCGACGAAGCTCATTTCTACTGTCCGGAAAAAGGACAGGCCGAATCTACCGGTGCGGTGATAGACCTTTGCACCAGGGGCCGGAAGCGTGGCTTTTCGGCGGTGCTGGCGACACAGCGACTTGCGAAACTCAATAAGGATGCGGCGGCCGAACTGTTGAACGTGATGATAGGGCGTACCGGCCTCGATGTGGATGTAAAACGCGCGGCAGACATTCTCGGAATGTCGGCAAAAGAAGCGATGGCGACGCTAAGACATCTCAAGCCAGGTGAGTTCTATGTATTCGGGCCGGCACTGTCCATGACGGTTGAAAAGGTACACGTCGGCCCGGTAAAGACCACGCATCCGGAGGCAGGTAAACGGATCGCGTCCGTTCAGCCGGCACCGAGCGGAAAGATAAAGAAGGTCCTGGGAGAGTTGGATGATTTGCAGGAAGAGGCGGAAGTAGAAGCAAAAACCATCGCCGACCTTAAAAAAGACAACGCAAATTTGAGGCGCGAATTGACGAATGCGCAGAAAAATATCCAAGTCAAAGAGGTTGGGGTACCGAATGCCGAGGCTGTAAGACGTGAACTGAAAGCCCGGGAGCTTGGCCGGAAAGAAGTATTGGACAAACTCAAGATAAACAACGCTCAGCTGGTAACTGCGGTAAAAGCAATGGAAAAAGTTAAAAATATAATTGAGCCGGTTTTAAAAGATAAGGACTATGCCGCTACTGAGCTGCCTGATTTACCGTCTTTAAAGCAACCGCCAGTTAGCCGTTCCACTAAATTTAGCCCACCACCTAAACATCAAGCGTCCACACCGATAAGTTCCGATGTAAGCCTTCGCGCTGGTGCCGTGCGGATCCTGCAAGAATTATCATCACGGTTCCCGGCAGGGTACACAAAACCTCAAGTAGGTGCCCTTACTGGCTTCAAGCACACCGGAGGTACTTTCAATACCTACATGAGTAACCTTCGCAACGGCGGGTTTATTCAGACGCAGGGGAAGCTGATTTATGCAACCGAAGCCGGAATTGAATACCTGGGTGACAGTGTGCCGGCGACCCCGTCAACACACGATGAAGTGATGGAGCTCTGGAAAAAGGCGCTCCGGATAGGAGCATACCGGATACTTGAGTTAATCGTTGAAGCTGGAAAAAACGGAATCGAAAAAGAGGAAATAGCCTCACAGTTGGACATGACGGCATCAGGAGGAACGTTTAACACCTACCTATCAAACTTGCGAAGCAACGGTCTTGTAGTGAACCAAGGCGGCGTCTATGTGGCGACCGACATCCTTTTCCCGGAGGCGGGATGAACCTTGACGATTCGGTCAAGCATACAGTTCAGGTAGACGGAGATAGTATATGAGCGATATTCGGGTACAGACATCGTTTTTCGACCATCGAAAGACCAAGCGACTCAAGCGTAAATGCGGTCTGGAGGGTGTTATCTGCCTGCAGAGGCTATGGGCTTTCGCTGCTGAAAGCAAGAGGCACGGCTTCCTTAACGACATGACCGTAGACGAAATAGAAGAAGAAGCAGGCTGGGAAGGTAAGGCTGGCGCCTTTTTCGAAGCGGTCACAGATGAAAAAATTGCCTATCTCGACACGTTTGAAGATGTCCCTAATCTCTACTACCTCCACGACTGGCACCAATGGCAACCATACGTCGTGACCGGGATCTTAAGGACGTGGCAAGCGCGGAAAAACGCTTTCAAAAAACACGAAGAAAACGAGCAGACAATCATCAAAATGATAGGCAAAAAACCAGAGGTTGACTACCTCACACTGTTACATTCCTTTACACAAAACACCAATAACCGTCCGGCCGCCAAAAAGTCCGAAAGCGACCGTTTAGCGACCGCAGAGCAATCCGCTTCTATAAAGGAGCGAACTGCACAGCGACCCGCAAAGGATACGGAGCGACCCGCAGAGCCACCGCAAGATAAAAAGGAGCGGACGGCTATGCTCTCTTCTCTTCTCTTCTCTTCCTCTTCCGGTTCCATATCCGGAACCTCTTCCTCTTCTCCTCCGAAGCCGGAGCCAACGGCTGCATCTGACGATGCTGCCGAAGAAAAAGACGCCTTACAAAAAGGCGGCGAAGACGGAGAGAAAACCAAGACCAGTGAACCGGTAAAATCGGACGTTTCCGAGAAATCCGGCAACGGCAAGTCGAAGGAGATTATCCAAGATGGCTGGAAGCACTACGAGGGAGATGAGAAATATATTTGTTCCCATCCGGACTGTAAACGCCAGACGGCAATGGTTAAGGCGGACACGGGATATTGTGCAAACTGTGATATGAAACTTGAAGCAAAACGGCGCGCGCCTGCAGGTGCCGGGAAAGCGTGATGGACGAGTCTAAAGTAGACAAAAGTAGATACTGCAGGCGCGCGCCGAAAGAAAAATCAGCTTACCAAAAAAAGATTGAGGCATTTTTAGCAGAGGCGCAAGCGGAAAATAAGTACCTGAAAGATATTAAAGATGCGGCTGTCGCATTGAAGAGCAAAAGAATTAGTGGAGAGGGACAGGAGACGTATACGACGCCAGCATGCTGGACTGAATTTGAGGCACTTTGGACAGCGTTAGATGCTTACGCAGAGGCTAAGAAAAAAGGCAGCAACGCGGCGGTTGTAACGAAATGAAGTTGAGGCTATGTGTTTCACGTGAAACTATAATTACCAGTTTTCCTATTTTTTCTAATTGACTTATGTTATTAATAAAGCATGGATGCGAGAAGTTCCTTTGATATTTCCATTAAACCCGAGGGCAATACCCATGATTTAAGTTCCTCCCCGAGTTCTGGCCGGTCTGGTACCGCTATTCCGGACCGGCTTTTTTTATGCTCTCATTGCGACGGATCTGTTCGCAGAGACACAGGGGGCTGCATCATGTGCGGTCGGGGAAGGGCGGTGCAGTGAGTTTGACCCAGCGCGAAAAAGACATTGCGGAACACGTCGCAAAATCGGTTATAAAAAACCAAGACGATTGCAATAGCGATTCCAGGTCATGCCTGATTTACACGAATGAACCGAAAGTAAGAGATAAACACCTAAAGCAACACGTTTTTGTAGAATGGCTCATGGGCTGGGTAGACCCGGCGCGGAAGCAAACGAAATCTCTTTTGATAAAAGGCTTCGTGCTTTTGTTTTTCGCCGTTATCGCCGGAGCTATCTACCTCGCCACGCCGCTTCGATTAAAGGGTTTTTAAGTAATGGATAATCTAAAAGTAATGACCCTCGAACACTGGCAGATGCTAAAGGCAATCGGCAATTTCTCAATCAGGGAGCGCGGCAGTAACGGCAGCCAATGTTTCCCCGCGCCTTACAGTATGGATTTTCTTTTCATGGTGGGACTCCAGCGCGTTCGGCACGAAGTAGACAGGTCGGTATCGATTCATTGCACATACGAATCCGCCGGCCACGCAGATAAAAGCGAGCACGGTATGACCCCATGCGCGGCGGCCGACGGTCATGTATCCGGGATGGCGTTGATAGACGAAGTGAAAATCCTTGTTAAGATTTTTGATCGCGTAGGCATTTACCCTTACAAATGGCATTCAAAAGGCTGGCACGTTGACGATGGCGTAAGGCTTGGCAGAAAAAAGAAATGTTACTGGATCGAGGACGAACACAAAACAGGCAAGTATACATATTTCACAGACGTAGACGAATTTCTAAACGCTGTAAAGCAGATACCGGAATGTATGGAGGTTTATTGAAATGCTGATACCGGCAATCAAAAAGTTGATTAAAAAAGTGAACGGCTCCTCAAGCGGCAGAAGCCAGACGCTACAGCCAAAAATGCCGCCTAAGCGTGGCCTAACAAAAAAAGAACTTCACATGGTGGAGTGTAAGAAAAGAGCGCGTAAACATTTGGGGATAGCGGCATGAGCAAAATAATATCTTATAAACTGGATAAGGGAAATCTGCAAACCATCATGCAGCTACGTCAACAACAGAATAACCATATAGCGCAAGTCAACAAAGAAGTAGATAATCAAGTCAGCCTGGTTTGTGGCGCGTTCCTTAATGCAAAAGGCATTGTGGGGCAGTTTAACTTGTCGCCAGACGGCACCATGCTAATACAGGCAAAACCAAAGGCGGTAGAAGATGCCGCCCCCAAGCTTAAAGTCGCGCCGCCGGCCAAGGATATAAAGGAGATATAAATATGCCACCGTTTCTATTAGCACTCATACCCACGATCATAAAAGCAGTTCTGAATTTAAGGGAAACCAAAGGCGGCATTACTAAGGCTGCGCCGTTAATAGGGGACGCTATCGGCGTATCGCTTAACCCGTTGAAGAATAAAAAGGCTCTCATAGCCGCCTCAATAACGCTACTCGCTTATTACGGCGTAACGGTCGGGCCTGAGTGGGTGGCGTTCCTTGGGGTGGCGATACCGGCCATTGCCGCGTTCTTATTCACAATTTCAAAACCCAAATCGAAGGAGACCAAAACATGAAACCTTTGCGGCTCATAAATTTACTTGCAGCATTGCTGCTATTCCCGATACTTTTTACGCCGACTTTTGCGGCGGCAGGCGAAGACCTGCAGGAGATAACGATTCGGGTGGTGGAGGCCGACCGGTGCATACCACAGACGGCAAGGCTCTCGGCATTGACAACGGCCGGGGCGAGTGAGTCAAGGCTCGTCTGGCTCGATTCCGACAGGTATTTTCTTGCTTATAAGCTCGATCGTATCTGGCTGGGGGCAAAGGGTATGCAGGCGATGGATGATTCGCAGTTGTTACAATCGTTAAAATTATCTCGGATCCGTTATTGGGAAGCCGAAGAGCAACGGTACAAACGCTGGAACCGGGGCAAGGGCTGTATTTAAATTAATGAAGCGCAAAAGAAAACCGCGCACTGATCGCAGGAAGCGAGCGGACACGATGAAAACAGAACGGCGCAGGTTATCCAGATGACCGAAAGAACATCGACGGCCATCATGGTGGTTCTGTTCGCCGTTGCCTTGTACGCGACGCTTGCGTGGCCGGTGCATTGATGAAAACCACCAAAAAGCATTTCGAGATATTCAAGCGCGAATGCCGCTACTGGATAAAGCGGTTCGGGCTGCTGGATTGGGAAGTGGTGTACTCGCATAAAGAACTTGATAAAAACACTTTTGCAAATATCAGGGCGAATTTAACTGGAAGAGTGGCAACTTTAAACCTAACCCCGGAATGGGACGACCACAAAATCACAACTGTTAAGTTGAAACGGTCGGCGTTCCACGAGGTTTGTGAGTTATTGATAGCCCGGTTGGGCTATATCGCCGAGGCGCGATTTATCACCAGCGAAGAAACCGAAGAAGAGGGGCACGCCATAATCCGTCGTCTTGAGAATGCCTTTTTTGAGGACGCAAGCTGATGGCGACTGTAACCGGTGAAAAGTCAGGCGGACGTATTAAAGGTTCGGCCAATAAAAAGACCGTCGAGGTCATAGAAACGCTGGCCAAAATGAAATGCGACCCGATTACGGGCATGGCTAAAATAGCGATGGGCAAGAGCGCGCTTGACGCCGGGGCTATGAGAATAGTTAAAAAGATACGAGCTGCGTTGAAGGGGGAGAAGGATCAACTTGAATTCTTCGAACTGCTTTTGACATCATGGAGAAAGTCCTCGCCAGAACTACAGGCTAAGATGTTCTCGGAACTTGCTCAATATATTTACCCCAAAAGGAAAGCCATAGAGGTTACTGGGCCCGGGGGTAACCCTGTTCCAGTCGAAGTGATCCAAAGGACTATCGTAGATCCTAAAGGCAAATAATGGAGGATGGTTTTGACACCACCTTTCTGATAATTCCTAATTATGAAGGTAGAATTCTACTGTTGCTTTCCCCTGAAATTGAAGAGCATCATTCGGTAGTGTTCGTTGATATAGACTTACCAGTGGCGATATTTTGTATTCCGGTAGGGCTTAACTAGGTGACCACCCTCAGCATTAAGACTCCTCGCTGGGCTGTTCCGCTTCTCAAACCCTCAAGATATAAAGGCGCGCATGGTGGCCGTGGTTCCGGCAAGTCCCACTTCTTTGCCGAGCTGATGATCGAGGAACATGTAGCCAATCCCAATCACTCGAGCGTCTGCATCCGTGAAGTGCAGAAGTCTATCAAGATGTCCGTTAAAAGGCTGTTGGAGCTTAAAATAGAACAGCTTGGCGTAGAGTCCTACTTTGAGATACAGGATAGTGTAATAAAATCCAGACACGGCGGCGGGGTTATCATCTTCCAAGGTATGCAAAATCATACAGCCGACTCGATTAAGTCATTGGAGGGTTTCGACAGGTTCTGGATAGAGGAAGCGCAGACCATATCTCAGCACTCGCTTGACCTGCTTCGGCCTACTTTGCGTAAGGATGGTAGTGAACTTTGGTGCAGTTGGAACCCCCGGCATAAGACCGACCCGGTTGACGTCCTGTTAAGGGGTATTGACCCGCCTCCTGATTCTGCGGTCGTCGAGACGAACTACCGCGATAATCCTTGGTTTCCTGAAGTTCTACAAAAAGAAATGGCATACGACCAGGGCAGAGACAAGGACAAGTATTCGCATATATGGCTGGGTAACTATCTGCAGAACTCTGAGAGCCGGGTATTTAATAACTGGAGGGCGGAAGAGTTTGAGGCACCACCAGACGCTATACACCGTCTAGGGGCCGACTGGGGCTTCGCTAACGACCCCACGGTGTTAATCCGATGCCATATCATAGGCAGGAAGCTTTATGTCGATTACGAAGCTTATGAGGTGGAGTGCGAGATAGTTGATACGCCGGACCTGTTTATGACCGTGCCGGAGGCGGAAAAATGGCCGATGGTAGCTGATTCGGCCAGACCGGAGACTATCAGCCATATAAAAAAGAATGGCTTCCCGAAGATAATGAAAGCCGTGAAGGGCCCGGGGTCGATAGAGGACGGGGTGAACTGGCTTAAGTCCTATGAGATTATTATCCATCCCCGGTGTGTTCACACGATTGATGAGCTGATGCTTTATAGCTGGAAGGTGGATCCTGACACCGGCAAGGTGCTTCCGATACTCGAAGATAAGAATAATAACGTGATTGACAGCCTGAGATATGCCTGCGAAGGAATAAGGCGCGCAGTAAAAAAAGACAAAATAATAATAAATCCATTGCCAAGAGCGAATAAATGGTAGACAATTATGCACAGGGGTAAACTTTGGAAGATAACGAAGAACAAAAAGATACAGAAAAAGAGACCGAAGAGTTAAAGGTCATCTATGAGGAGGCTCGCACTGCGTTCAATCTCATACAATCGGGGCAACGAAACGAACGCCTGCAGAGCCTGGAAGATAGGCGTTTTTACAGCATTGCAGGAGCGCAATGGGAGGGCGACCTAAAAGCCCAGTTTGAGAACAAGCCAAAGTTTGAAGTAAATAAAATCCACTTATCCGTTATGCGGATTATAAACGAGTACCGTAACAACAGAATCACTGTAGATTTTATAAGCAAAGATGGCGCTAACGCCGATGAGTTGGCTGATACCTGTGATGGACTGTACCGGGCTGATGAGCAGGACAGCGTCGCTGATGAGGCTTACGATAATGCTTTCGAGGAAGCCGTTGGTGGTGGCATGGGAGCTTTCAGGCTCCGCGCTGACTACGAAGATGATGAAGATCCCGACGATGATAGGCAACGCATTTGGATAGAGCCTATCTACGATGCTGATTCTTGTGTGTATTTCGACCTGGACGCTAAACGGCAGGATAAGCGAGACGCTACCGCCTGCTATGTTCTGATTGCCATGACTCCGCAAGCGTATGAAGACGAGTACGACGATAACCCTTCTTCATGGCCTAAAGATGTGGACTCTGAGGAGTTTGATTGGAACCCTCCTAACGTGGTGTATGTGGCTGAATACTACAAAGTTAAAAAAGGACACAAAACGATACATATCTACGAATCTATTGACGGGGAAGAAGAACGGTATAGCGATGATGATTTTGAGGCAGACGAAGAGTTGATTTTACTGCTTACTGCCAACGGAATGAAAAAGGTCGGCGAGAAGAAAATAAAGGCCAGAGAGGTTCGTAAGTACATAATGTCCGGTTCCAAGATACTGAAGGACTGCGGAGTTATTGCTGGCGATAACATCCCGATTATCCCCGTATATGGCAAACGGTGGTTTATAGATAATATCGAAAGGTGCATGGGCCATGTAAGGCTCGCTAAAGATGCACAGCGGCTCAAGAATATGCAGTTTAGTAAGTTGGCCGAGATAAGCGCATTAAGTTCTATCGAGAAACCTATCATGTTGCCAGAGCAAATAGCCGGCCATCAGGTAATGTGGTCTGATGATAATATAAAAGACTACCCTTATCTGCTTGTAAATCCTATTACAGATAAAGAAGGACAGGTGATTCCTTCCGGCCCTATTGCTTACACCAGGTCGCCACAGATCCCCCCCGCTCTGGCGGCGTTACTGCAAATAACCGAACAGGATATGCAAGACCTTTTGGGCAATCAACAGGCCGGTGAAGAGGTTGTGGCGAACGTAAGCGGTAAAGCGGTCGAGCTGGTACAAGACCGGCTCGATATGCAGGTTTATATTTATATCTCGAACATGGCGAAAGCTATGAAAAGGTGCGGCGAGGTATGGCTTGGGATGTCTCGTGATTTATATGTCGAGACTGCGCGTAAGATGAAAACAGTCGGCGCTCAAGATGAGATTGATACGGTAGAACTCAACCGCCCCACGATGAATGATGATGGTGAGGTTGAGTACGAGAACACTATAAAGAACGCCAAGTTCAAAGTGGCCGTAGATATAGGACCATCCTCCAGTTCTAAGCGTTCCTCAACAGTCCGGTCTTTGATGGGCATGATGGGAGTGACAACGGATCCTGAGACACAACAGGTTCTGAGCGCCATGGTAATGCTCAACATGGAAGGCGAGGGCATATCTGATGTACGGGATTATTTCCGTGACAAGCTGATTAAAATGGGCGTTGTCAAGCCTACCAAACAGGAAGCGGAAGACTTGCTGAAAGCTACAGAAGCGACGCCTCCTGACGCTAACGAGGAATTTCTCAAAGCGGCCGCCGAAAACGAGAAAGCAAAAGCCATCAATAACGTGGCTGAGACGGAAAAGACCGGCGCAGAGACTGAGAAAATTAAGGCTGAGACGGTTGAAACCTTGTCAGGGATCGATAGGGCCGACCAACAGCAGGCGGTAGAGATACTGAAAGAGATCGATAAAGCGGCAACCTCCCAGCCGGAATAATGGGTGAGAAGGAGATTATAGAATGGACGTAGTGGCAGACGAAAAAAAGATTGACGATGAACTTGAAGCTAAGGCCGAAGATCCTAAAGCAGAGGTAGAAAAGGAAGAGGAAGAGATTTCCGAAGCCGACGCCGATGCAGAGGATAAAGAAGCCGAAGACGAAGTCGTAGTATCAATCGGTGAGGATACGCCGCCTCAAGAAGAGCCCAACGCCGCCCCGGAGTGGGTGAGACAGCTCCGCAAAGATAATAGGGAGATGAAAAAAAAGCTTAAAGTCCTGGAACGGCAGAAGGTAGAAGCAGTTGAGAAACCTTTAGCGGTGGGCGAGAAGCCTACCCTTAAAGGGCATGATTACGATGCTGCTAACTTCGAGAAAGATTTGGAGGCGTGGCATCTTCGTAAGCAAGCCCATGACGCCAACGAAGCAAGGGCAACGCAATCAAAAGAAAAAGAAGCCGCAGACTGGCAGGTGACCCTTGATGGTTACGAAAAGAAAAAAGATAGCTTGAAGGTGTCTGACTTTGAAGATGCCGAGGCTGTCGCACTGGATGTCTTGTCGGTTACGGAGCAGGGGATGATTCTGCAAGGTGCGGAGAACCCTGCTGTCGTGATGTATGCGCTTGGAAAAAACCCAAAGCAACTAAAGGAACTGACTGAGATAAAAGACCCGGTCAAGTTTGCCTTTGCTGTTGCAAAGTTGGAGGTTACCATGAAGGTGACAAATAGAAAGGCTTCCACCCAGCCTGAGCAGAAGGTGAGCGGAACCGCGCGCGTGTCCGGTTCTGTCGATTCAAAATTGGAAAACCTTCGCAAGAACGCGGAAAAAACAGGAGATTATTCCGAAGTACGCAAGTACAAGAAGAATCTCAAAGCAAAACAATAAAGGAGGCCAAAATTGGCTAACGAATTTTCAAAAGAGGAACGAGTAGCATTTGAAGATATCCTCGAAGGATTCAACGACGCTCTCGTTCTCTCAAGAAACGTGTCTGTTTACAACACAGACCAGACCGCTATGGAAAGAACTAACGATATAATCTGGCGGCCACAGCCTTATATCGCTCAGTCTTTCGACGGCACGGATCAGACGGGGAACTTTAAGGACCAGGCACAACTCTCAGTGCCGGCCACCATCGGCTTTAAAAAGTCGGTACCGTGGACAATGGACGCTCTCGAACTCAGAGACGCACTCCAGGAAAACAGGCTCGGAGAAGCTGCCAAGCAGAAGCTTGCCAGCGACGTAAACGTGGCTGTAATGAGCGTTGCCGCTAACCAGGGGACTCTCTTTGTAAAAAGGAGTGCTGCCGCGGTAGGGTACGACGACATGGCTCAGTGCGATTCCATCATGAACGAGCAGGGCGTTCAGGCTTTCGATCGGTACTCGGCTCTGTCTTCTCGTGATTACAACGGAATGGCCAGTAATCTTGCCGCAAGAGGCACGATGAACACGAAACCGACAAATGCCTACGAGAGGTCATATGTCGGTAATATCGCATCGTTTGAGACCTTCAAGCTCGATTACGCGAACAGCAAAACTGCCGCTGCAGGCGGTGGTGCGCTTACCATCGACACTCAGGTAGCGGCCGCCAACTTCTACGCGCCTCTCGCAACAAGAACTGCGTCAACGGGTGAAGTAAGTAACGTTGATAACCGTTACCAGACGATAACCATTTCCTCTACCGCAAGCGTGGTTGCTGGCGATGCTTTCACTATCGCTGGTGTGAACGCGGTTCATCACGTTACTAAAGGAGATACCGGGCAGCTGAAGACATTCAGAGTAATATCCGTGACCAACGGAACTTCGATGGTTATCAGCCCTCCAATCATCTCCAATCAGGGCGCAACGGATGCAGAGGCTCAGTACCAGAACTGTACTGTTACGGTTTCTGCGACAGCCGCGATCGTGTTCTTGAACACCGTAACTGCTTCGGTGAACCCGTTCTGGCAGAAGGACGCTATCGAGATCCTTCCGGGTCGGTATGCGGTACCTAGCGATGCTGGTGTTTACACCATGCGCGGTACTACCGATAACGGCATCGAGTGCGTTATGACGAAGTTCTACGATATCAACACCATGAAAACCAAGTATAGGCTTGATTCTCTCTTTGGTGTCGTAAACAAACAGCCTGAAATGTCGGGCGTCATGATGTTTAGCCAGACTTAAGGGGTAAACTTACTGGGGGGCGAAAGCCCCCTTAATTTAATGTATTAAAAGAGAGGGCATAATAAAATGTCGCAGAAAATATTTGAGAATGGGAATGCAAGCATTACCGTTCCAGCTACTGAAAGTGTAGCGGTTTACACGAAAGGAACCGCCAAAGTTTTTCGGATAGTAGGTTACCCGAACGTACCCAGCACCAAAGACCTTATTGGTACTGTTACCAACGGGCAGACCGTATTCGGTGCTTACTCTGGCGGTGCCACCATCGAAATAGAGGCCGGAGCGGATGATGTTCTTTATGCAATAGGCGTAGCGCCCGTTGTGTCGGAACTCTACGCTTCGCAGATTCAGATTGCTCCTGTAGCTCTTGATGCTACCGGTCCCCTGACTGCGATTGCCATGCTCGGCGGGATTGTAACCTCTGCGGCCGCTACGGTTGCCGGGACTGTCCCAACGGGTACCGTGCTGGACGCCGCGAGTGAGTTCGCCATAGGCGACTCATTCGACTGGTCGGTTATCAAGCTTGGCGCTAACACCTTTACCGTAACAGCGGCTGCGGGTCATACCCTCGTAGGCGTGGCTGCGGTGGTGACTGTTACATCCGGTCTTTTCCGCACTCGCAAGACTGCGGCCAATACCTTTGTAACTTACCGTATCGGTTAGTAATAATGGGGAGGGAAACCTCCCCTATTTTTAAGGAGGCATCATGCCAAAAGGAATAGGGTACGGTACAAAGACAGTAGGAATGAAAGGTCGAAACAAAAAGGGCGCTAAAAAGGCCAAGAAAGGTAGGAAGAATAAATAATGAGTGAAGATACAGGCGAAAAGAAGGTTCCTTATTCCGACATTGTTTACAAGTGTCCGGGCCCACATGCAGGGCCTAACGGAAAAACTTACGAGTATTGCGGGGTAAGCTCCAAGGAAGAACACGCCCAGAAGTTGAAAGACGGCTGGAGCGATAGCCTTATGGAAGCTGTTGAGGGCACCAAAGAAGCTGCAAAGCCTGACACTACCCCGCCGACAAGAGACGAAGCTCATGCAAAAGCTAAAAAACTTGGCATAAAATTTCCCGGCAACATTTCGACTGTGAAGTTGATTACTTTGATAGAAGAAAAGCTGAAAAAGGGTAGATAACGTTTACCGCATTCAAGAACCACAGCAAGAGGTTGGATAATTATGGGATGGACTAAGCGACAATTTATAGAGCAGGCGTTCGAGGAGATCGGGCTTGCTTCTTATGTGTACGACCTGACTCCGGACCAGTTACAATCGGCGCTCCGCAAGCTTGATTCTATGATGGCTACATGGAACGCCGAGGGAATCCGGCTCGGCTATCCACTTCCGTCAACTCCCTCCAGCTCGGACTTAGACTCTGATTCTGGTGTGCCTGATTCAGCCAATCAAGCAATTTATGCCGGGTTGGCGGTAAATATCGCGCCTGGATTCGGTAAGACGGTATTACCTGACACCAAAAAGGCTGCTTACAACGGGTACCAGGTATTGCTTAGCCGTGCAACGGTGCCGCCCGAAAAACAACTCCCCGGAACGATGCCATCCGGTGCAGGAAATAAACAATGGCGCAATGATAACGGGGCGTATATTGCTCCTCCAACCGATCCTTTAGTGGTCGGCCCTGATAGCGAGCTAACCTTTGATTAAGGAAAGATTATGGCAACGACAATAAACGAATTATCGGCTCTGGACAGTTTAGCGGGTTCCGACCAGTTGGCGGTCTACGATGCTTCCAACGGGGACGCTCGCAAGTCTTCCTTAACGTTATTGAAAGAGTGGTTAGAGGACAATCTATCCCTCACCAACGCGGGGCAGCCTAACACGCAGTATGCGGCGCCGTCAGCGACAGCGTTTAGCGTAGCGATTACGGATGAAAGCGACAGTATTCACCTGATATTGACCCCTACAGCGGGATTTGCGACAGGCACTATTGTTTTGCCTGCAGTTGCAAATGCTGTGGATAAGCAGACGGTTTTGGTCAATTCCACGCAGGCTGTGACGACTTTGACTGTAGACGGAAACGGCGCGGTAGCGGTGACCGGCGAACCGGCTGCACTTGCGGCTAACGATTTTTTCACTTTAAAATTCGATGCCCTTACCCAAACATGGTACCGGGTAGCATAATGTTTAAAACAATAGGGAAGGAGATAGATTAATCATGATAAGTTTTCAGACTTTCAATACGGAAATAACCACATTGAGTGACGAGGCTCTAACGACCGTAGCGACTTTCACCGGTGCTAATATCGACCGGGCTTTGATAGATGTTGCCGTGGCTACAACCGCTTTAGATCAGTTTGTGGTTCAGATAAGAGCTAACGGAAATAGTCCTTATCAGACTATTTATAGTGCGGCATCTGATTATACAAGTCCTGCCGGAATCATGGTAGGAGCATCTGGTGATTTAACGGCTCTCACAGCGGGTTCGTCCGGCTGGGTGATGCTGGATGTCTTTGGCATAGAATCCATTAGATTGAGAGCGGCCAGGGCGGCTGGTAGTAATGCCGTTGTGACTATAAAAGTAGGCGCACAATAATGGCAAACTGGAGAGACGGAGAAAAGACAAAAAAACTCACTGGGACAACTGGAGCTACCGAAGGAGACACTACTGACATCCCGCACGGGTTGACAAGAAGTAAAATTTTAGGTGCTCAGGTTTTCATTCAGGGAACAAACAATAATATCCCTCCGGGTTTCATTGACACAACAGAATTAGAATATTACTTTTTTATAAGTGACACTAATGTATCTGTACTGCTTCATGCAACAAACAGTGGAAGTTTACGAAGCAAACCAATCACGGTTTATATTATTTATAAAAATTAATGCAGATATCGATACTAAAAGGCATTTATACCGATGGGAATTCGGATTTTAGGACGTTATACCCTCGCAACCTTATCGTAGTTCCTAAAGAGCAGGGCATATCGCAGGGATATTTACGTCCTGCGGAAGGGATCGTCCAGCTTGGCACCGGACCGGGCGTTGATAGAGGCTCTATTAACTGGAATGGGCTTTGCTACCGGGTTATGGGAACTAAGCTGGTTCTAGTGGCCGAGGACGGCACTGTAACAACGCTTGGTGAGGTCGGGGGGGTAGACCAGGCTACGCTCGATTATTCTTTTGACAGACTGGCTGTTTCATCGGGTGGCAACTTGTTTTATTGGAACGGCTCTACATTAACGCAGGTAACAGATCCCGATTTAGGGACTGTGATAGATTTTATTTGGGTAGATGGTTATTTCATGACCACAGACGGAGAATTTCTAATAATTACTGAACTCGCCGACCCACTAGCGGTGAATCCTCTAAAATACGGTTCATCGGAGGCTGACCCAGACCCCATAAAAGCTGTATTGAAACTTCGTAATGAGCCAGTAGCTTTAAACAGGTACACAGTCGAATCTTTTAGTAATATCGGTGGCGATTTGTTCCCATTCCAAAGGATCGACGGAGCGCAGTTGCAAAAAGGCGTAATTGGTACTCATGCCTGCATCGTATATATGGATAATATAGTGTTCCTCGGTAGTGGCCGGAATGAATCACCGGCTGTATGGCTGGGCTCCAATGGTAACACGGCAAAATTATCGTCAAGAGAGATAGACCAAATATTGTTGAATTATACCGAGGAACAATTAGCGACTGTAGTTTTTGAAACTCATTCAGACAGTGGATTAGACCATTTATATATAAGATTGCCCGACCAAACCCTGGTATACGATGGCGCCAGTTCTCAAAAAATAGGCGAACCAGTATGGATGATTCTTACTACTTCGATAACAGGATTAGCCCAGCATCGGGCGAGCAATAGAGTTTGGTGTTACGACAAATTCATAGTTGGGGATCCGCAAAGTTCCAATGTGGGTTTTCAAACCGATGATGTCGGTACCGCATGGGGCGAGAAAATAGGCTGGGATTTCGGAACGATGATTGCCTACAACGAAGGCAGGGGAGCTATTTTTCACGAACTAGAGCTGGTTTGTTTGAGTGGGCGCGCTTTATTAGGTTTCGACCCACAGATAGGCACTGAATACTCGCTGGATGGCGAGGTATGGAGCCAGATAAAATATGCCAAGGCCGGCAAGCAGGGAGAAAGAGCCAAGCGTATTACATGGCTCCAACAGGGAACAATGGAACACTGGAGGATGCAGAGGTTTAGTGGCACAAGTGACGCTAGATTATCATTTGCTCGTTTAGAGGCTCGGTTAGAGCCACTGGCGTTCTAATGCCACATCCAACAAGATTAACTCGCGCAGAACTGGCAAGGTTTTTGCCAGACGAAAGAGCTATCAGAGCCTTTGAGCAAATACTGAAGGTGCTATCGGGTTCAGATTCCTTACAAATACAGACTGAGTATCTACAAAAAAGAGTTAAAACGAACGAGGTGTTGCTATGGCTTTCAATGTGAGGAATTATCATAGTGTTTGATGTTATCACCCCTATCCAAATGGGCAGAGGATCGATACCTTTAAGCGTTGGGATTTTTCATACAGTCCTGGCGTCGACAAGAGATCTATTAAAAGATATGGACATATCAAATAATAGTTCTTCATCTGGGGTTGTGACGGTTTATCTAGTTCCCGATGGTGATTCTCCCGGCGCGGCTAACATATTAATTCCGGCAATCACGATACCTGGAAATGGAATATTCCAATGGTCGGGGATTCAAGTACTAAATGAGGGCGACACTATACAAGCGGTAGCAACTGCGACGGGTGTTTCTATCAATATGAGCGGAGGTTCCGCAACATGACGATAAGCGTCTACCCTCCAATAAATGAAATAAAATATGCGGATAGTGTCAATCTTGATGCTTTTAGTCGGTTAAGGATTTCGGAACCTTTCGGCGTCGCTGACAATAAAAATATATCTTCTCGCAACCGCAACCAATGGGAAGAACCTATAACCGGAGTGGTTATATTCTATACCGCCATTGCGGGAGTCTTTGGGAATGGAAATGAGATTAGGGGGACGTTACCTACGGGCTTTTTTGCTATCGGAACGATTATAACTGATACGACAGGGACTTCAATGAGAATCAGTTGTGACCACAACGACTTTCAAGTTGGGGACACCATCACAGACCAAGGGACGGGGGCGACGGCTATAGTTGATTCAGTGAATACAGGGGCCAACGTAGCTTACGATTATGATAGAAGTTCTGTATTTCTAAGCGTCTCAAGCAATTCTACTGACTCCGCTATCAGGCACTCGCATAAATACAATGCTTACGTTCCCGGCAAGTCCCAGCAGAGCCTTATTACTTTTGTTATGGGGAGTACAGACAATGTCTCTCTTCTATTAAGAACATCCACATCAGGAAGCGTTGACGATACCAGGAAAATAGCGCAGGCCGATTGGAGCATCGACGGTATGAATTCTTCAATAAATTCCAACAATCCTAGCGGCAAGACTCTTGACCTCACAAAGTCGGAAATTTTAGAAATAGATTTTCAATGGTTAGGGGCCGGACGATGCCGCATAGCAATCGATATTGATGGAAGATTGTACCCTGTCCATGAATTTTTAAATGCGAATGAATTAGATGTTGCTTATATGAAAACTCCATCCCTCCCAATATGGTACGAGATTTCAAATAGTGGATCTAATACTATAAAAAGAATCGGGTACGGGGACCGGTTGAACGGGATTTTCCTTGAAAGCACAGAACTTACAGCTTCGAGTGATAAACAAATAGAAGAAATATGCTCTTCTGTTATAAGCGAAGGAGGGCATACCCTTCCGGGGCTTGAATTTACAACTCCTGTAGACTGGGGAGACGAAAGGGCAGTAACTACAAGGACTCCTATTTTAGCCATTAGGTTGAAAAATGAATGTCCTGCGGGAGAGCCAAACAGAAGAATTGTTAAATATCTCGATATAGGGGCGTTCGTAAGAACCAATGATTGCATAATTCAACTGTCTCACTTCCATGATCCGGTTGATATTACAGCTACATGGAGAGATATAGGCGGGGGCAGTTGCGTTGAATTTTCAACAGACATTACCGCGATAACAGGAAGACCGGAACATATTATTGATATGGACGTTATCGCATCAGGCGGTGGTGCCGGGAAAGCCGAGGGGACTATTTTGACAGGAGAGTTTGTAAATTTACATAGCTTCTTATCTCAAAACAGTGGTTCCACGGATTCGCAAGTGTTCGTGATTTACGCAATACCAAGAACCGGAACAAGTAACGTTACACCTCACAAAACTTTTGTGGAGTTTGAATAATGACTGTAAAGAAAGTTTCAAGAGAGTCTAAATTGCCCGAATGTAGCCAGCAGGCGTGCACTCTAAAGGAAACGTGCAAACGGCATACTGTAGATCTGAAATATTCGGACGGTAGCAGTAAAGCGTTACTTGCCCCCTCAACCTTTCCGGACCTTATCGGTGAGGATGGAAAGACAACCACAGTGAAAATATGCGGATTCTTTATAGAGAAGGGTAGCGTTTAAGCCACACAGATTAATAACATGATTGCTTTTATAAACCAAAATGTGCATAATATTATACAGGTGAGTTTACGGGTTGCCACCAACTCAAACTTTAGGGGCAAAAATGATAGCTGAACTTGCCGAAAAACAAAAAATTGAGTCATTAATTGAAATTCCATCTGCCCCTCTATCACCTTCTGAATACCGTGTCTGGATAACTCAAATTGAGGAAAGAATGTCCGAGTCTGATTTATGCGTTGATAGGCATACTGGCGAAGATAAAGGATTCCCTCTAAACCACACAATAATTGAAGGTATGTATATTCGTGAACTATCGATGCCTGCAGGGGCGCTGGTCGTTTCCAGAATACATATGCATGAGCATCCTTTTGTAATCATGAAAGGAAGGGTTTCGGTTTTTGACGGGGAATCATCCTCTATTCTTGAAGCTCCTTTTAGGGGCATAACAAAAGTGGGAACAAAAAGAATTCTATACTGTCATGAGCCTACCGTATGGGTAACATTTCATCCAACCGACAAAACAACGCTTAAAGAGATTGACGAAAATGGAGAGATTACCTGCGACACTTTTGAGGAATTTGACTTGCTGCGAGGAGATTCATAATGACCTGGGCAGCGACAGCAATTGTCGGCACGAGTGCGGCTATGGGACTGATTACAAATCGGACGCAAGCTGGTATAGCAGAGGGACAAACAGCGGGATCGATAGAAGCCACAAGGATCCAACAAGAAGGTGCCCTTGAAAGAGCGCTAATCGATGCCGGGGTATCGAGAGACGTCGCCGCTATTCAAGCGCGCACAGCACTGCAAGGTGCAAACCTCCAATCGAGTACAGCGATGCAAAACGCGCTAATCAGCGCGGGGGTGTCAGAAAGGAACGCCACGCTTCAAGCGACGACAATATTACAAAGCGCGGAAATGAAAGCAGTTGGCGGTGCCGAAGGAGTGCGGGAAGCAAGGGCGCAGTTTAGCAATATACAAAGGATTTTAGCTCCCTATATTAGTGCTGGTGAGACTTCATTAACCGCGCAACAGGCTCTAGCCGGTCTTGGCGGTGAAGATATTCAACGGGAAGCCATAGCAAAAATAGAGGGGGGGGCAGAGTTTCAAGCTTTAACGCGGCAGGGCGAAGAAGCGATATTACAAAGCGCATCTGCGACCGGTGGATTAAGGGGGGGCAACGTACAGGCGGCGTTAGCCCAATTTAGACCTAATCTGCTCAGCAAGCTAATAGAGAACCAATATACCCGATTAGAGGGCTTGACCGATGTCGGTCAGGCGGCTACTACTACAGCCACTGGCGCAGGAATATCTACAGGGGCAAATATAGCGAGCACCTTGGCTCAAACCGGAGTGCCTGGAGTGACTCAGTTACCTGGTGCACCTCCACCACCCGCCCTAGTTCCATTTGGTGGTGAAGGCGGCAATCCTTTTGCGGTGGATGTCCCTGATGCTCCTCCTCCTCCCCCTGCTCTAGCTACGGTAGTTGCGAACTTCGGTGTTCTTGGTTGAAAAGGATATAAAATGGTACAATTAGTAGACCCTTTTCAGTTGGCTATGCAGAACTTGCAGAGCTTTCGTGGCATCCAGCAAGCGCAATCGGCAGCGGAGGTAAATGCCGCAACACTTGCGAAGCAAGAGGCCGACAAGGCGCAAGGGGTGGCAATGCAAAATGATTTAGCTATACTTTCCGCCAACCCTAATGCGAATGCCAGAGATTACGCTGCTATAATGCTGAAATATCCCACAATAAGTGAGCATATAAAAAAGACCTATGATGTTTTAGATTCTGCCAATCAGAAAACCAGCCAGAACCAAGCCGTTAGAATGCTTGGAATGCTGGAAGCGGGGCAAACTGATTTTGTAACGCAAGCGTTAGAAGAGCAAAAAGCGGCCGCAGAAAATTCCGGGAATACTGATAAGGCAAGGGGAGCCGAGGCTTTACTGGCGCTGGTAGAAACAAACCCCGAAGCTGCTAAAAATTCTATGAGGTTAATGTTGTCGGCTACTATGGGGGCTGACGAATTTGCGTCCGTTTTCGATAAGATAAAAGTATCTTCCGAGGCTCAATTTAGTGTGTTGACAAATGATGAAAAGAAGGCCTTGGGTCTTGATATAAAACAGCCTTTTCAAATAGGTCTTAACGGCAAAATATCAAAGATTGGCGGAGGCGGTGTCACTGTCAACGTGGAAGCCGAGAAGAAGCGGTTTGGGACTGTCCCTCCTGGATGGCAACTCATTACAAAAGGCGATCGCACATTTATGGAAGCTATTCCCGGTGGACCAGCAGAGAAGGCGGCAAAAGCCCTTGCTATCCAAAAAGCTCAAGGCGCCACATTGGAAGATAGAGCCACGAATGTCGTTATAGAAGATATCGGCCGGCTCAAAGATAAGATAGAAACGGCTCCGTGGTACAACCCTGTATTAGGTATTAGTGGCGCGGCTCTATCTAACTTTCCATCCACCGGCCGTGTAGATGCCGAAGAGTTAAAAACAACTATTACCGCCAATATAGGGTTCGACAGATTGCAGCAAATGCGAGATGCGAGTCCTACGGGTGGCGCATTGGGTCAGATATCTGAAAGAGAACTATCTACTTTACAGGCTGTCATGGGTTCGTTGTCTCTTTCTCAGTCGGAAGGGCAGTTACTGAAGAACCTCGATAGACTGGATAATATCTACGGCGTTATTCTTAGAAAAGCCAAAGCGTACCCGAATGCTGATGAGCATGGCTTTGGGGAGACTCCAGCAGCCGCACCAGCGGCGCCAGCAGTTGCAGAAGAAGCCGCCGCCCCTGCCCCAGCCGCACCAGCGGCACAGGATCTATCCGCGCTATCAGATGAAGCGTTAGCCGCCGAAATAGCCAGGCTTCAAGCGGTACAACAATAATGGCAACACTGGAAGAATTATTAGCCGAACAAGACCGCAGACAGATTCCGGGTGGTATATCGCCACTTGAATATGCCTCGATGTCTAACGCTGAAAGACGCAGGCTGTCGCCACGCGGTATGGAGTTCGGCGAGTTCAGGCGACCAGAAACTTTTATGCAAGGCCTAAAGCGTGGTGTTGTGGAAGGTGCATTTGTCGGTGGTGGAATCAAGGACGTAGGCCGGAAGGTTATGGCAAAAGGATTGACTGCGTGGCACGGTTCACCGCATGACTTCGAGAAATTTTCTATGGGGAAGGTGGGTTCTGGCGAAGGGGCGCAAGCCTTCGGGCATGGGATATATTTTACCGAAAAAAGGGAAATAGCGGAGTTTTATAAAAAAGAACTATCAAGCAAGTCAAAAGGCAAGCTCTACAAAGCCGCCCTCAAACCTCAATCTGACGAGTTCCTGTTGTGGGATGAGCCACTATCGAAGCAGAGCAAGAAGCTTAAAAAGGCAGTCAAGGGCGTCAAGGAATTAAACCCGCGCTTCAATAAGCCGAAATCAGAACATTTTAAATATCTAAGGACAGAAGATTTAACAGGGCAGGGGATTTATCGTGGAATTGCTCACCGGAAAGGCATGAGCGATAAGGAAATGTCTGACTATCTCCACGCCAAAGGCATCAAAGGCATTAAGTACCTGACTGGCGAAAGCAGGGGCAAAGGCAAAGGTGATTTTAACTATGTTTTATTCAGTGATAAAGATATAGGGATAATCGAAAAAATGGGGCTAGTTCCGCTTGGGATGATGGCAAATCAGTCGGAGGAACCACAAGAAAATAGATTAGAGCTTCTTTTGAAAGAGCAATCACTCAGACAGTCACCTATGGAGCCTACAGACCTCGCTACTATTTCAGATGAAGAGCTGGCTTCTGTAGCCGATAAACTCAGGGCGGTTCAATAATGGCAACGGTAGACGAATTGTTAAAAATGGTACTCGCTGAACAAGCAAGACGGGCACAAGTTGCCCCTCCGGTAGTCGCTCAACAGCCTACAGGGGCTACGCAGGTCGCCGTACAGCCCATCCCGGCCCAAGAGGACAGACTTAGCCTATTATTGGCAGAGAAAGCCCGTAGAGAGGCGTCTCAAGATACATCATTCCCCGGAGCTGGAGTAATTGAACCAGCAGTAACAGCGATTACCGGCGCGATAGCAGAACCTATTGCCGGTATTGCCGGTATAGTCAAAGGACTGTTACCGGGTGAAGAAGGAGTGGCCGCAGAGACCGTAGAGGCCACCAGAGAGGCGCTGACGTTCCAACCGAGGACGGAAGCTGGCAAAGAAGGTTTGAAGGCGCTAGGCGAAGCTCTGGCCCCTATAGGCGAGACTTTACAATCAGCCGAGAAGTTTCTGGGCGATGAGACTTTTGAGGCTACTGGAAGCCCTGCTTTAGCGGCGGCCGCCACTACGATCCCAACGGCAATAATCGAGGCTGTGGGTTTAGGTTTGGCCAAAAAAACGGCAAAAATTCCAACACGAATTAGAAAATTATCTGAAGCTAAAGCGGTGCAAAGGGCTATTGTCGAATCTGCTCCGGACATCGATCAGTTGAAAGACGCATCGAGGGCTGTTTATAAAGAGATGAGCGACTCAGGCGTAACTTTGAAAGAGGGAGCATTTACCAGCTTAAACAATGATATTAAAGCGATAGCCAAGGCCGAAGGGTTTGATGCCGATATAACACCTAAATCAGCTGCCGTATTAAAACGGCTTGAATCAGAAGTCGGTACCGCTAAGACCCTTACCGAGATAGACACATTGAGGAAGGTGGCTCAAAATGCCGCATCAGACCTTGCGAATCCTGCTGATGCTCGGATCGGTCATATTATAGTAGACAAGATCGACACTTTTTTAGATGAGTTATCCCCTTCGGCTCTCGAAAAAGGAGGCGCAGCGGCTAAGGATGTCGGCCCCAAATACCGCGTTGCCAGAGAATTATGGGGACGCGCTAAACGATCTGAATTGATTAACGAGGCTTTTGAAAAAGCAAAGAACCAGGCAAGTGGATTTGAGAACGGTCTCGTCGCTCAGTTTAGAGCCATATTAAATAATAAAAAGAAGTCGAAGTTTTTCAAACCTAAAGAACTTGCGGCAATGCAGAAGGTGGTCAGAGGTACTACAAAGGCTAATATCGCAAAGGTTATTGGACGCCTTGGGTTCTCTGAGGGTCATGCAACGAATATAATAGGCGGATCTATAGGCATTGGTGCAGGGGCGACTATAGCCGGAGCGCCCGGAGCGATAGCTGTTCCGTTAATCGGTCAGGTGTCGAAGAAACTGGCGCAACGGCTCACAAAAGGCAACGCAGAATTTGCCAATATTGTTGTAAGGGCCGGTACAGATGCCGAGGAGATTACCAGGGCATATCTTAAGGGTACGCCAAAAGGAAAAAGAACCGCTTCCGAATTGTCGGAATTACTGCTTAGACCGGATATCGCGTTAGATAAAGCGATTGATTCAACCAATAGTTTGTTGCGAGAAGCGGCGATGGAAGCTAAAGGCATGAGAATATTAAATAACTTGGGAACCGCCGCGACAGTTGCCGCTCCAGGTGTTATAAAGCAGGGGGAACAATAAATGCCTACTACAGTAGTTCGGACGCCATTCCAGTTCTTTACCGACGCCAATGGGGATCCATTGGAAGCCGGGTATATTTATATCGGGACAATCAACTTAAATCCTGAAACAAACCCTATCTCTGTATTTTGGGACCAGGCTCTGACTATTCCCGCCGCGCAACCTATCAGAACGCTTAGTGGATATCCTGTAAGAAATGGATCAGTCGCTACAATTTACACTAATAGTGAATATAGCATTGAGGTAAAAGATAAAAATCAGGTGCTGGTATTTTCAGAACTAAACTCTAGCAGTTCTCGCCCTTTATCTATTCTTGTCGATGGTTCAACCGATCCTATCGCCAATCTCCCAATGGCAGGCTTTAAGCATACAGGAGTTGGAGCAGCGGCAAATTTAACTGACTACGCCAGAACAGACCAAGTACAAAACTCTGCTTTTAGCGTTTTGGGTACTGTTGCCGGAACGGTTAATGAAATAACCGCCCTCGCATCTCCAACCCCTTCCGCTTATTTGGCAGGGCAGAGATTTTCCTTCGTAGCGGCTGGTGCGAATACAGGGCCGGTAACTATTAATATATCGAACCTTGGAGTAAAAAGTATAACTAAGAATGGACCGGCTGCCCTAGTCACTGGGGATATAGTGCCAGGGGCGGTTATTTCGATTGAGTATGACGGTAATCGGTTCCAGCTTTTGGGTCATGCCGCCACTGCTGTGACCGCTCAACCACGCAAAAACGCCATCATCAACAGCGGATGCCAGGTTAAACAGCGTTACGCTGTGACTGTCACCAATATACCTCAGTTCGTAGTAGATCGTATAGAGACATACGCAGGTGGTACTGTTACCGCTGGAACAATAGACCAAGCAGAAACAACATTATTGGGAAGCTCCGGTTACGCTTCGGCTGTTACGGGTTATACTAATCTATCGTCCCCAAGCCTTGTTCAACTCTATTGGAGATACCGCATAGAATCAAAAGATGTTCAACGATTTATAGATAAAGCGGCGATTTTTTCTGCGATAGTTTACCACGACGTTGGTTCGGCTTTTGATTATCACATTACTATAAGTAAAGCAGATGCAAAAGACAATTTTAGTACGATAACTACAATACAAAGTAGTGGCGCGATAAGTGTTGGAACCAATATTGCATCTAAAATATCTATAGCCGTTCCCGATATGGCTTCGTGTGGTAATGGTGTAGAAATTTTAATCCTAGCTAATATAGTTAACAATGTGACTACAGAAGATTTTTACATTACTGAATTTCAATTTGAACTAGGTTCTATTGCAACAGATTTTGAGCAACGCCTCATCGCAGAGGAACTTGCGCTTTGCCAGAGATATTTTCAACGTATTGTAATAGATGTCAATGCCAGAATATTAGTAGGCCATGCTACTTCTACAACTGCTGTAAACGCAGTGGTTACATATACTCAAAAGCGCATTAACCCAACAAGCGTGACAATAGGAACGCCAGCGTCGCTTAAACCAATGACGGCAGTTGGCGGTATACCAGCAGGTACAATAAGTTGGGTGCCAAGTTTCTTGGGGCTTGAACGCGCGAGGCTGGCAGCGACTAGTACCAATGCTGATTATGTTGCTGGGAATGCGGCAATTATTTTATCTGATAGTGTGTCCAATAATATTGATATAAATGCGGAGCTTTAGAAATGGCTAGATATAAAGATACTGGTTTCGACACGGTGATTGATACTGAAACTGAGGGTAGATTCGTAAATAAGACTTCACCGGAATTTCAAGAATGGCTAAACGAAGGCAACACGCCCGACCCCGCAGAGCCGCCGCCTGTGAAAACTTACGAAGAGTTGCGCCGCGCCGAGTACCCGCCGGTAGGCGACCAGCTTGACGCGATATGGAAACATCTCGCCACGCAAAATCCGACAGGGGATGCGGAGGTAATGCTAACTATGATTTACAGTGTAAAAACGAAATATCCTAAAGCGTAGCCGGTACGCCAGCTCCCCTATACGAATATCTTTTCCTGGCATTCGGTTTTGGCTATCCGCTTTTCAGCCATTGCGACATATTCCGGTTTCAGTTCTATCCCGATAAACTCACGCTTGAAATGCTTACAGACAACACCGACAGTTCCCGCACCACTGAAAGGATCAAGGATGGTATCCCCTGTTGCGCTACCCGCTTTCACGCACGGCTCTACCAGCTTTTCAGGGAATACGGCGAAGTGTGCCTCTGGAAAAGGCTGTGTTGCTATCTCCCATACCGTTCGTTTGTTGCGGCCGTTAGGATGGTTCCATTTTTCAGGCATAACGTTGCCGACCCCGCGGCCGTTTTGTTTGTTGCCGGGCAGGTGCGCTTTATTCCGAACGGTAGAATTTGCCCCGCATGATTTCTCTGGTAGCGCCTCTTCCCTTACCGCATCCGCATCATAAAAATACTTCGCTGATTTCGACATTAGGAATATATACTCATGCGCCTTAGTTGGCCTGTCCGTTACGGACTCCGGCATCGGGTTTGGTTTTGACCAGATTATGTCGGAACGTAGATACCAGCCGTCCGCCTGCAACGCAAACGCCACCCTCCACGGTATGCCAATAAGGTCTTTTGGTTTTAGGTCCTTGGACATATTTAATGAAACCCCTTTTATTTCTCTAGTAGCCTTATTATCAGTATGCCCACCTAGCCCACCGCCAGCATAACTATCACCCAGGTTCAGCCACAACGTACCGTCGTCGCGCAGTACCCTTTTCACTTCGCGGAAGATTTTAACTACCTTGCGGACGTACTGCTCCGGCGTTTTCTCAAGGCCAAGCTGCCCCTTAACGCCGTAATCCCGCAACCCCCAATACGGCGGCGAAGTAACGCAACACTGAACAGACTTATCGGGCATCGTCTTCAATACCTCCATCGCATCGCCACGGTGAATCATCCCTTTATCTCCCTTAACCGCTTGCGTATCTTTTCCACTGTGTCTGTAAGCGCGATCCACACTTCTTCTCGCCGGGTTAGCGTGTCGATTTTGTTGTCTTTCATAAGCAGCGTGACGATCTGCTTAACGTGGGATTGCTCGTCGGCTACCGGCTGGCTGTCGGCTTTACCATAAAACACCCCCGCAACTATTTCTATAGACTCACTTGACAATATCGTTTACCGCGCGGATTAGTTTAGTGCGCTGTTCGGTAGAATTATCAGTTGACATTTGCGCTCCTTATTAAAGAGCGCGACACTTGGCAGTACGAAAACCCTACCATACTTCGCCAGCTTTGTAGACAAAGAAATACTTATGTGGGGTATAAAAAAGTTTATGGTTGTGCGTGGTCGTGCAATATGGGAGAGTATGACCGTGGACATAAGTATTGGCTTTCAACCAAATTTAAACGACTCAAAAGTCGCGCCCGGAGACAGCCTCCTTGAGGCCAGTATTTTGTCCACAAACTTTATCGTCAAAGGGCGCGCATTTAATTACAAAGTCGGGGCGAACCAGAACGCGACACTTGGCAGTTCGCTAGTATGCAAGCCCCGGCATTTTAAAGCGGAGGGGCATGAACCCCCCCGCCCCGCCTTTAACGTACATTACTGCCCGTCCCTACCTTATATGGGCAGGTCTATTTCAGGGCGAGACTTGACACGCCTCGCCCGGACAATTATATTTCCTCCCCCGGAAAAAGGGCGCTCGGACTCAACAACGACCGTCCTTATAAAAACAAAGATAGCCGGGGCCTTAAGCCCCGCTAAGTCTGCTAACGCGGATACGGAAGGCATTGCGCCCCGATGCGGCGGCTTCGGCATTAACCCTTTAAATGATGGAGGGCGCGTATGCAATAAAAAGGAAGTCTTTAGAAAACGTGGGTTTTGTAATCCAAGGGATGGGCGGGCTGTCACTGTTGACCCGGCGACAGTCCGCACTTTAAGGGAGTCCGCCCAGTGTGGATAATCCCTTTACAGCTATCGAGCTATGCGCCGGGTACGGGGGCATTTGTCTCGGACTTAAACGAGTTATCCCAAATCTGCGCGTCGTCGCTTACAGCGAGATCGAAAGTTTCGCCTGCGCGAACCTGGTTGCAAAAATTGAAAAAGGGCGGCTGGATGCGGCTCCTATCTGGACGGATCTTAAAACCTTCCCTGCAAAAGAGTTTTACGGAAAAGTGGACATCATCACTGGCGGCTATCCGTGCCAACCATTTTCCCACGCCGGACAGCGGCAGGGAGAGGACGATCCTCGACACTTATGGCCTTACATACGATCCATTGTGGGATCAGCAAGACCTCTTTACGTCTTCCTCGAAAACGTGGAAGGACACATTACGCTTGGACTCGACACTGTTATCAGCGATTTGGGAGAGTTGGGTTACAGAACAACGTGGGGAATATTCAGCGCGTCGGAAATCGGCGCACCTCACGAACGAAAACGGGTGTTCATCCTCGGGCGATTGGCAGACGCCACAAGCCCAGAACCAAACGGGTTATCAGGTATCCAGCGGCAAAAAGATCGATCGATTAGGAACGCAAGCGGCGAAGGAAAACTGGCGCACCCCGGCAGGGAGCGACGGCGAGGGCGGGATAATGGAGAACCGCGAGGGAGCGGACGGCCATTACAAACTGAGGGATCAAGTGAACTGGCCGACGCCGGATACTTGCCCGGATGCGCCCAACAAAAACAGCAACAAAAAGAATGTCCCGAAAAGTTTTGCAGAGGCGCTGAACTGGCCGACAGTAACGAAGCAGGACGCGGCGAACAATGCGGGGCCGTCACAGTTCGGCAGGAACTCCGACCCGTTGAATGTAGCCGTTACCCGTCCAGACCCGGAGAGCCGCAATACGAATGGGAACCACCAAGAGTGGCCGACAACTGCAACCGGCGGGACGACGGGCGGGGCAACGGGGTTGGCAGGAGGGAGCGGCAACCGGAAAAAGCTGGCGAAACTGTTACCGGATGCGGAGGCGAAGGCGATGGGCTGCGGCAAACTCAACCCGCGCTGGGTGGAAACCCTGATGAATATCCCGATTGGATGGTGCGATCCACTAGCAGAGTTGACGAACTTCGTCTGCTCGGTAACGGAGTCGTGCCAGCCACTGCCGCAAAAGCATGGTCTGTGCTGCACGAAAGGATAATGCAGTAATGGCTACCTATTACAGTTGCAACGGATTTAATTGCGGGTCGCATGTCCTTACCGACAATCCAAAAGAAGATAAATATTGCGAAGCCTGCATAACAAGGGGAGCCAATACGCCGCCGCTGAAAATAAAGGAGCGCGCACCACGTTTTATTCGCATCTGCAAAACGACCAGTTGCGATGAAAAGCTGTACAACAAAGACCCCAAGAGGCCGGTCGAGTTTTGTTATTCATGCAGAAAAAAACGCCAGCGTAATAGAAGCATAGAGCAACGCAATAATAAACGTGTAGGGAGGGTTGCATGAAAATCATCAAGCTGGAACTTAAGTACACCACAGATGATGGCATTGACGACCCAGCAGGCGCTTACGACTGGCGCGATGCAACGCTAACTAAGGACGGCTGGATATGGAGCAACGGCAACCACCTTACGCCAGAGGAGCTTTTTATAAACGAAACGGCGATAAGGGAAGCGATGGAGGCCACCAAATGACCGACTCACAGTTGATATACATTTTATCAATTACAGCGATATTAATGGCGATTGCGGTATGGCGCTTAACGAGGGAGGGGTAGATGCACGTTGAAGAGATGTTACGCCAAATAAACAATAATTCCACGGAACTAACTCCGTGGGAGTCGGATTTTATAAGTTCGATAAATGATATGGAGTTGAGGTTCGTAACTAAACATCAAGCGACCAAACTTGAAGAGATACACGATCGGATATTCGGATGATGTTTAAAGAATTCGCACTTGAAATCGCCAGCGGCTTACTGTTTTACGGCCTGGTGGCGGCGATATTTATTTTCATGTTCAGTCTATAGGAGGACAAAATCATGGATACAGCAGTAGCGGACGATACAAAACAGGCAGACACGGCGGCAATAAACGCTATCAAGATCAAACTGTTGATATTGGTAATATCGAATTTCAAGGGCATTAGAGAGTTCACCCTTATACCTGGCGATAACGCGGTAGTGCGCGGCGATAACGCCACGGGCAAAACGACGCTTGTGGATGCCTTCACCTGGTTACTGTTCGACAAAGACTCCCAGGGCAAAAAGGATTTCGAGATAAAAAGTTTGGATAAGGACAATAACCCTCTCCACAACCTTGAGCATACGGTAGAGGGTGTTTTTGACGTAGGCGAAAGGAAGGTGCGGCTCAAAAAGGTTTACAAAGAAAAATGGGCGAAGAAGCGCGGAAGCACACATAAAGACCTGACCGGTCATACGACAGATTATTTTGTCGACGAAGTGCCGACGTCAAAGCGAGATTACGAGGCAGAGATAAAGAAGATTGTCGAGGAAGAGACTTTCCGTCTCCTTACATCTGCAACCTACTTCAACAACCTCCATTGGGAAAAGCGCAGAAATATACTTCTATCCGTATGCGGCGACGTTGAAGACAACGAGGTAATTGGGTCGAGCCGTGACCTTGCGGGGTTACAGGAAATTCTTGACGGCAAGTCGCTTGCCGACCGCAAAAAGATCGTATCGGCGCGTAAAACCGCTATCAACAAACGCCTCGAACAGATCCCGCCACGGATAGATGAGCTTAATAAAAGCCTGCAAGGTGCGGACGGCGATCCGGAGTATCTCCAGCGCCAGATAGATGCGCTCGATAAGGATCTGGCGCAGATAAACGTGGGTGGTGTGGCGTCGTTTGATGCCAATATTTTGCGGCTGAATAACGAGCTTGCCGCGCTGGTTTCCGAGCGGGATAAAGAGCGCGATAAAAAGAAAGCCTCGATACGGCGCGAAATAGGGGAACTGAATACGACGATCGATGAAACTAAGAGGAAAGCGAAAAGCGCGTCCGGCCGCATTGAGGACATAGAAGCGAGAATCGAACGCAAAAAGGAAGAGATGGTCGACTTGCGTGAAGAGTGGGGCGCGTTAGACGAGCAGGACGCGGGTGTAGAGACTTCGTGCCCTGCATGTCAACAGGATTTACCGGTCGAGGCTGTTCAATCGGCTATTAACCAGTTCAACGAACAAAAGGCCGAGCGGTTACGAAAAATAAAAGGCAGAGGCAAGGCGCTGGCAGCCGATGTCGAGGGTCTTAGGAGTGATATTGAAAATATCAAACGCGAACAGGGCAAATCGGACAGAACGATAGCGGATATTTCAACCAAGGTGGAGCGAAAACAAACCGACCTGAACACGGTAGACTCCGCTGTTATCGGCGAAGCGGTAACGATTGCGAGGTTGAAAGCAGAGATCGAAGCCGCGGAGGAAGATAAAAAGAATCACAAGTCGCCGCCCACAGCGGCTATCGAGGAAAAGCTGGCCGGGCATAGAGACAAGCTGGCGTTGATAAAAACAACGACATCTATCAAAAGCCGCATTAAGGATCTTGAAGAAGAAGAAAAAGACCTTGCCGGCGAGTACGAAAAGCTTGAGCAGGCTACCTACATGATGGAGAAATTCATTGTCGCCAAGGTGGATCTGTTGGAAGAAAAGATAAACGGCATGTTTGATATGGCGAAGTTCAAGCTGTTCAATCGGCAGGTAAACGGCGGCATAGAGGAAACATGCGAAACCATTTATAACGGCGTTCCGTTTTCTACCGCATTAAATTATGGCGCTCGGGTGGCGGTAGGTCTCGACATCGTGAAAACCCTGCAGGCTCACCATAAGACGCTTTGCACCGTGTTCGTGGATAACCATGAATCCGTTACGAAAATTCCTGAAATGAATTGCCAGGTAATCAAGCTGTTTAAGGACGAAAACTATAAAGAACTCACCGTAGAACTTAATTAAGGAGGAAAAGAAAATGACACAGGAAAAGAAAAGGGAAGTTGCAAAAACAGGTGGGAGCTCGGTTGCCGCTGCCCCAAAAGAGGCGTTGGTGGAAAACACGCTGGCCAAGATAAACGGAATGATAGATACCCAGGGCATACGGTTGCCAGAAGGCTACAATGCGGGTAACGCGCTCCGAAAAGCGCACCTTATACTGCTGGAAACGAGGACAAAGGAAAAGAGGCCGGTGCTGGAGGCATGCACCCCCGCCTCTATTGCATTCGCGCTCCTGAATATGGCGCTGCAGGGCCTCGATCCCGCAAAAAACCAGTGTTATTTCATAGCCTATGGGGACAAGCTGGCTTGCCAAAAGTCTTATTTCGGCAGTATGCAGCAGGCGAAGGAAGCCGATCCGCTGATAGACAGGATTACATTTCTGGCGGTCTACGAGGGCGAAAAGTTCTCATTTAGCGCGGTTAACGGTGAGTACGTAATTGAGCACGAGCCGTCCTTAAAGGCGATGGGATCCGGAAAGGTCTCCGCCGCTTACTGCCTCATGCTGGACAAAGACGGAAAAGTCAGACACAGCGACGTTATGGGCATCGAGCAGATAAAGAAAGCGTGGGGCATGAGCAAGATGAAGCCAGTAGACAGCAGCGGGAAGATTAGGCCCGACAGCACACACGGAAAGTTTACCGGCGATATGGCGATAAAAACCGTCGTTAATCACGCCTGTAAGTATGTCGTCAACTCGTCCGGCGACCCTAGACTTAAGTCTGCTACAGAGAGCGGCGAACAAGCGATAGCCAAGATGTCCGCCGATGAATCCGCTCGATTGAAAGAAAACAACAAAGTGATCGATATCACGACCGGGGAGATGGAACCGGATGCGGATAAAGAAGAGGCGGTTGAAGAGTCGGTTAAAGAGAGCGTACCTGCAGGTGATCAAGGTAATGGCGATGTCGAGAAAAGAGACCCGGGCTTTTAGCATGAGTGAAAAGATCGCGACGCTAATCCCTTGCAGGATATGCGGCCAACTTTCGGACGAGGAGAGAGCCATTGGGAAACGCCCCTTGACTCCATACCCAGATACCGAGGACGGCCATTCCTATTACGGGGCATGTAGCTGCGGCGTGTGCGGACCACACGCCGAAAATAGAGAAGAGGCTATAGAGAAATGGAACGAGATGATGGAAAAGATCGCTTCATAATGCAATTCCAAACCATCGCTTCCGGGTCGGCTGGCAACTGTTATTTCCTTACAGACGGAGATAGCAGTCTAATGATAGAGGCTGGCGTCCGGAAAAAGGTATTGGTGGCGAAAAATATACAGCTCGCCGATTTGGACGGCTGTCTTATTACTCATTCCCACGCCGACCATTCAAAAGGGGTTCCTTGCCTTATTAAATCTGCTGTGGAATGTTTTGTCAGTCTAGGAACCGCTGGCGAACTTGGGGTATCCGGACATCGTGTCCATATCGTCAAGGCGCATGAGCAGTTCCAGGTAGGGCAGTGGAAGATTTTACCGTTCGACACAATTCACGATACAGCCGAGCCGCTTGGATTTTTGATACAGGCGCCGTCCGGAGACAAGCTTCTATTCGCCACCGATACGGCTTACATCAAATACAAGTTTCGTGGCCTTACGCATATCGCTATTGAGTGCAACTTTGACAGCGACCTGATGCGAGAAGCCGTCAAGAACCACGAAACGCCATCGGCGGTTGCAAACCGCGTATACGGCTCTCACATGAGCCTGCAGACCGTTAAGCGGATGCTGGCGGCTAATGACCTGTCGAAAGTACAAGAGATCCACCTGTTGCACCTGTCGGACAGTAATAGCGATGCAGGAAGGTTCCGAAATGAGATCGAAAGGCAGACCGGCAAGCCGGTCTGCATAGCGAAAAGTTTAAACCAAGAGGTCTATGCGTAAGTGACAACCCGCCATAAATTCCACGCAAAGCCGACAGAGTTGGATGGCATTAAGTTCGCCAGCAAAAAGGAGGCGGCTTATTACAGCGAACTGCTATTGCGTGTAAGGGTAGGTGAAGTGTTGTTTTTTCTACGGCAGACACCATTTCACCTACCAGGCGGGGTTAAGTACGTCTGCGACTTCACGGAGTTTCATAGTGACGGTACAGTTGTATTCGTGGACGTAAAGGGAATGAAAACTGAAAGCTATAAAGCAAAGAAGCGCATGGTCGAGGCTTTATACCCAATAGAAATAACGGAGGCGGCATGACTTACCTCATAGCCTTTATCGTATGGCTGGCTGTCGTTATTTACCTGCTGGCGTGGCTTCACAAAATGAGAAAGCCATGCAGCGAAGCGGAGTGGGCGCAGGACACGATAATCGCCGAGAAAACTTATAGGAGAGATGGGATGAGATATAGAAAAGGGGCTGGTATTGTCGAAGCCGTGCAATATACAGAGTACGGCAAGCTGGTTAAGGGAATGTGCAATAGCATAGAGTGTTATCAAGCAAATAGTGAGCCGCACGTTCACACCATACATAATAATCAAATGGTACTTTTGGAAGTTGGGGACTGGATAATGCCCGAACCCGATGGAAAACACTTTTACCCCTGCAAGCCGGATATTTTTGAAGCGACCTACGAAAAGGTATAGAAGAGCAGTTGAGGAGATTTTAAGGAGGATGGGATGAGCGAGAAAAAGGTTATCGAAATAGCAATCATTCAAGGTGTCGAGGGGCAGTCGCTTTATATAAATGATTTCAGGATTGCGGGAAACAAGCCGTGGGGTGATGGTCATGTCGTAAAAACATGGACGGTAAAAAAGGAAGATTTACTTGAAGATATAAAGAAGGCATTGGAATGACTCCCCCAACCTGCAAAACCTGCGACAACCCGCTTGAGAATCACTCGATGCGAGAGTTGGATATTTGCGTGGCTAAGGATAAGGGGTATGTGACAAAAGTAAAAACAGCTGTTGTCGGCTTCGGCTATGGAATAGAACTATCACAAACAACAAAATACTATATCGTTAATGATTTTGGCGAAAAGCCTCTCCCCAACTACAGCCAAGACGACAGCGTGGCGGTTAAGGAGTTGTGGGAGGATGGTTGGCTACTCATACAAGTTATTAACGGTGTGCAAATCAGAGATTGTCGCAAGGTATATGATAGCTATAAAATTTATCCTGTCGCCGACACAATAATAGCCGAAGAAAAAACCCTCGCCCTTGCCTTAACATACGCACGACTAACCGCTAAAGGAGAGTTAAATGCTAAAAAGAATTAAGCAGTTTTTGTACAGGTTGTTTCACTATAGCGAATTTAAGAAATGGTGCAAAGAGCTAGATGAGTTAGCAGCTGAACGTATATTTTATGACCAATCTTATTCGCAAGGTGTAATAGGCATTGAAGATTGCTGGGATTACTACGAAGACGGTGATACGCCAAAAGATATGATAGACGAGGAGCTTTTGCGTTGGAATGATTAAATTTTATGGAGCCGACCAATGACAAAACCTAAGATGCTGACCGAAAAGCTGTTTTTGACTGAGGAAAAAGTCTCGAAGTTAAAAGAACGAGCGATGGCGGGTGGTGCCGCAGTAATGATCGAACTGTTGAACGACTGGTTAGAACTCCAACGCTTACGCAAGGAAGATGCGGGGAAGGCGCAGTTTGCGATGCGTAGAATGAGTAGAGATGAGCCATTGACATGGGAAGAAATACAGCTTGACCCTGATTACAAACATTTCAAAGCCGTGAGGGATGAGTAGATGAAATGTACGGAACAAGAAATAAAAGCATCTCATATTGTTTGTGGTCAGGACTTTATTATTAATGTTTCTGCTGATTGGTTAGAAATGAAAGCCGAAATCGAGAGTCTAAAAAGAGATGCGATAGCCCAAGCAGGCAGAATGAAGGCGGCGGCAGATACAATAGAAAAACAGGCAACCAAACTCCAAACCACCGTGAAGGTTATTAGAACAGCAAGGACTTATTCTCAATCAGGTGATTGCACTAATAGATATGGTCTGGCACAAAAATACGAATTACTTAAAGCCCTAGCCGACTACGACAAAGGGATTATCAAAGGCGGGCGCTCAATTGGCGATTACAAAAAATTTATAGAGACATGTCTTGTGAAGTGCTGTTCAAATTGCTCTCATCATGGACTCGCTACAAACTATTGCAGAGTCCACAAAGAGGATAAAGATAAGCGTGATATCTGTGATTCGTGGGCTAATGAATTATATGAACTTGTTGTAGGGAGTGCGTCCGCCGAGACGATTAGTGCAGGTGAAAGCCCTGCCATTCCCCTACCTAATACTGTTAAAGATATTTTAACACATGGAGTAGGTTTTGAAAAAGATGGGAAACATATCCCACTTGAAGATGTCTATAAGCAACCCTCCGATGTATGCAAGACTTGTGGTTGTCGAGGCGGCGATGGTGAAGTTGAAGTATATGATGATAATTTTGAGTTTGTAAAAATGGGGCCCTGCCCCGACTGTAAGGGAAAAGGGTAATGGGTAGCATCAAACAGCTTGCACCCGGCGTTGTGGCAAATCCAGAGGTAGGCTTTGGGCGACCGTGTATAGAGGGCACTGGAATCGCTACGGAGGTAGTCGCTGACAGATTTAAGGCTGGCGAGTCAGTATGGCAGCTAATGAGAGACTATGATGTAACGCCGTCCGCAATACAGGACGCTATCAGGTATGAGACGAACTCGATCCCGAAGCAGGGCGAGGACAGCCAATTCTATTGCCAGAATGTAGCCTGCTATGCGCGGCGGCAGAGGCAGAGATTGAGGCCACAAAATGACAGCCATTAATACCACGGCAAG